>Ga0172366_10000827_pt1 | contig 23361 bp, 17 predicted proteins | sample LakKivSesite69cm_FD_114533 | JGI IMG/M metagenome (GOLD analysis project Ga0172366, IMG submission 114533) | Sediment microbial communities from Lake Kivu, Rwanda - Sediment site 69cm | ecosystem: Environmental > Aquatic > Freshwater > Lake > Sediment | place: Rwanda: Western Province, Lake...
CCCCCGGCGGTCCGACCTTGAGGCGCTCGAGGAGCTTATCTAGTTGGGCCTTCTCTCCTTCAGCCTGGACCTCGACGGCGTCGCCGGTCGCGAGGTTGCGAACGTAGCCCTTTAAGCCCAATTTCCTGGCCTCAGTACAGACGAAATAGCGAAAATAGACGCCCTGCACTCTCCCGTAGACTGTAGCCGAAAGGCGGGCCAAACCAGACATTTCGTCACTCTTGGTCATAGCGCTCATTTTCGACCGGGGCTCCCGGTGACATGAACCTGACGTTCGGAGGCCGTTGACTCGATGAGTGCACTACCTACCCGCATCATTGCCCTGGCGACTCGAGCAAAGTCGCGGAAGCACGCGCAGACTCTAAGCCGGGGTCAGAGTTGTTCCTTCCGCAGCCTACCGGTTCAACGGGTCTCCGGTCGGCCCCGATTCCTTATTCCTCAGTTTCCTCGGCCGGCTTCCTCTTCTTTTTGATTACCTCCACCTCCTGGCGCGGCGCGAGCTCGGAAATCGGCTTACTCTTCTGCTCTCCCTTCTTTGCTTTCTTCGGCTCTCGATGTCTGTAGTCTCGTCTACCCATGATTGCACCTCAACTCTTCCCAGGCTGCTCTCGCTGCCTGGCTCTCAGCGGCCTTCTTGCTGCTTCCAGTTCCTCTGGCCAGCGTCTTGCCTTCGACCACGAGTTCGACGGTGAACTGCCTGAGGTGGTCGGGACCGGTAGCCTTTACTAAGCGGTAAAGCGGCGTCGGCTTCTTTTCTCCCTGGACAAACTCCTGAACCAGCGCCTTATAGTTGGGCGCTATCTTTCCTGACTTGATTCTCTTGAGTTCCGCCCTCAGCTGCCGGACAATGAATCCACGGGCCTTGGCCAGCCCCTGATCCAAATACAGGGCGCCAATCAGGGCTTCCAGGGCATTTGCAAGGTTGCTTGCCTTTGCCCTCCCCCCACTCGCTTCCTCGCCTCGCCCCAACAAGAGCCAGGCGCCAAGTTTCAGTGAGGATGCCAGCTCGGCCAGGGTCTCCCGGCAAACGAGAGAAGCGCGAAGCTCAGTAAGTTCGCCCTCGGGTAATTCGGGAAATTCTCTGTATAGCCTTTCCGTTACGACGAAGTTCAATACCGCGTCGCCCAGGAACTCCAGGCGCTCGTTGCTGGACGAGGGGAACTCGGAGCTTTCATTAGAATAAGACGAATGCACGAAGGCTTCCTGCAACAACGCCTGCTGACGGAACGACACCCCCAGTTCGTCCTGAACCTGGTTCCAATCGGTCATTTTCTGGAATCAAGTATAACAACAAAGCCTAGCTAGCTCAACTTGTATTGCTCTTCCCGGGCTCAGGTTCGTGCGCTTTTGGGAGCATCCTCTCTTCGGTGCTATAATTGTGTCCGATTCTCAATGGATATCCTGGCCACACTCAATCCTGCCCAGAAGGAGGCCGTGGAGGCCATCGAAGGGCCCGTGCTAATCCTGGCGGGACCCGGCAGCGGTAAGACCAGAGTGATTACCCACCGCGTCGCCTATCTGATCAAGCACTGCCGTATAAGTCCTAGCCATATTATGGCGGTCACCTTTACCAACAAGGCGGCGCGAGAGATGAGAGAAAGGCTGGGGCAGCTTCTGGGACAGGTTGTGGAAGACTTGACCATCGGCACCTTCCATGCCATTTGTGCCCGAATCCTGCGTCGCGAGGGCAAGGCTATCGGTCTCGAATCCAGCTTTGTCATCTATGACGAAGACGACCAACTGAGATTGATAAAACAAGTTCTGGAAGAACTGAATCTGGATTCCAAGCAATACGTACCTCAAGCTGTGCGCTCGACTATCAGCGCTGCCAAGAGCCGTCTGGTCGGCCCTGAAGAATATGCCCGACAAGTCGGTAGCTACTTTGAGGAGATTGTCCAGAGAGTCTACGAGAGATACCAGAGATTGCTTGGCCAGGGTCAGGCGGTTGATTTCGACGACCTTCTGATGAAAACGGTGCAGATGTTTCGCGACTATCCCAAAGTTCTCAAGGCGTACCAGTCGAGATACGTCCATCTTCTGGTTGACGAGTTCCAAGATACCAACATTGCCCAGTACGAGCTGATGAAGCAGCTAGCGGGCAAATACCGGAACCTGTGCGTCGTCGGCGACCCTGACCAGTCCATTTATTCGTGGAGATTTGCCGATTTGCGTAATATCCTGAGCTTCGAAAACGACTACCCGGAGGCCAAGGTCGTGTTTTTGGAGCAAAACTACCGCTCGACCAAGACAATTCTGAGGGTAGCTTCAAATGTCATCTCGGCCAATGTACTGCGCAAACCCAAGAAACTATGGACCGAGAATGAGGATGGAGCTGCGGTGACCCTTATCGAGAGTTATAGCGCCGAAGAAGAAGCTCAATCGGTCGTCACCGAAATAGAGAAGCTGATTAGCCAGGAACAGATGTCCCTGAGAGATTGTGCGGTGATGTACCGGGTCAACGCCCAGTCACGGGCGCTGGAAGAAACTTTCTTGAGGTACGGCGTTCCTTACAGACTTGTCGGTGGCACGCGCTTCTATCAGCGACAGGAAATCAGGGACATTATTGCTTACCTGAGGGTCATCCATAACCCCCAGGACGACATCAGTTTGACTCGAATTATCAATGTGCCCGGTAGAGCCATCGGCCAGAAGACTGTCGGCGCGCTTCAATCCTGGGCAAGGGCTCACGACGTCTCGCTTTCTGAGGCCCTGAAGCAGGTCACTCGCGATGTTGCAGCCGGCGAAGCCAGACAATCTTTGCCCTCGCGCGCAGCCCAGACACTGGCCGGATTCAACGCCCTTATGGACGGCATGACTGTCCGGAGCACGGAATTGAGCCTGTCCAGCTTACTGGATGAGATACTGAAGCGTACAGGTTATAAGCAGTATATTCTGGACAAGGACGATGGGGAGGAGAGATGGGAGAACATAATGGAGCTGCGCAGCGTCGCCTGTGAATATGACGCATCTGGAACCACAGAAGCGTTGACCGCGTTCCTGGAAAAAGTTAGCCTGGTATCGGACCTGGATGAACTCCATGAGAAGACTGATGCCGTGACCTTGATAACGCTGCATCAAGCCAAAGGATTGGAGTTCGTGGCAGTCTTTATCGTCGGTCTGGAAGAAGGAATCCTGCCGCACAGGAGGTCGTTCGACGATCCGGAGCAAATGGAAGAGGAGCGACGTCTCTGTTATGTGGGAATAACCAGGGCCAAGAAGCGACTCTATCTTTTACGCAGCTACCGTCGGAGCCTGTTTGGCGGCAGCACGGCGAACCCTCCGTCCCGTTTCCTGGAGGACATCTCGCCCCACCTGGTAAGCTCAAAGAGTCTTTGGGCCGAGGGCCCGGCGCGCGCATCCTCCCCCGGTTCTTACCAGGACGCACAGCCTTCGCCTTTTCCCGCCAGTACCCCGGCCCTGAGGGTCGGAGACCATGTGCGACACAGCAAATTCGGGGCTGGTATAGTGATGAGCTCCAGCCCGACCAGAGACGACCAGGAACTGACCGTGGCCTTTGAGGAAGCGGGAGTCAAGAGACTCCTGTCCAGCCTGGCACCCCTTGAGAAAATCGAAAGCGACTTCGATTTCGCATCGTAGACTATTGACAGAATACACGCAACCGTGTAAAGTCACAGCAAATGCCTATCAAAGTTCTGAACCCTGAAGTGGTCTCCAAAATCGCGGCCGGCGAGGTCATCGAGAGGCCGGCCTCGGTCGTCAAAGAACTGGTAGAGAATTCCCTGGACGCAGGAGCCACGCAAATTTCCGTGGAAGCCCGGGCGGGCGGAGTGGAACTCATCAAGGTGGCAGATAATGGTGCAGGCATCCCGGCCGCGGAACTGGAGGTTGCCTTTCAAAGGCATGCCACGAGCAAGATTGGCAGTCTGGACGACCTGGAGAGAATCTCGAGCCTGGGCTTTAGAGGCGAGGCCCTGCCCAGCATCGCCGCGGTTGCCGAAGTAGAGGTATCCACTAAGACTCCAGCGGAGGACGCAGGCGGCCACATTTGCTTGAGAAAAGGAGAGATAGTCAGCAGCGAGAGCCGGGCCAAGTCGCAGGGAACTACCGTGACTGTGCGGCGATTGTTCCGCTATTTTCCGGCACGGCTCAAGTTTCTCAAGTCAACGAATACCGAAAACAGTCACATCGCCCAACTGGTCAGTCAGTACGCCCTGGCTTTCCCGGAGGTCAAGGTCAGTCTGGTTCTGGACGGTCGGACCAGCCTGCGCACCGCCGGGAACGGTAATTTGCACGAAACATTGGCTGAAATATATGGTTCGGAACTGGCCCAAACGATGCTGAAGGTGGAACGAAATGAGGGCCCGGTTAAAGTCAACGGTCTGACCAGCCGGCCTTCGCTGGGTCGTTCCAGTCGGAATTACCTTAGTTTCTTCGTGAATCGAAGGTGGGTGCACAGTCCCTTGCTGACCCGGGCGACTGAAGAGGCCTATCGCGGGCTGCTTATGGATGGGCAACATCCTGTCGCGGTGATAAACGTCTTCCTGCCTGCTCAAGAACTGGATGTTAATATCCATCCCGCCAAAGCTCAGGTAAAGTTCTGCAATGAACAAGCCGTGTTCGGCAGCGTGCGAAAGGCCGTGGAAGGGGCACTCGCCGAAACACCTATCGCCAGTGCGAAGTACGTACCGTTGTCAGTCGGGTCGGGGCTGTGGCAGAGCCCGCGGATGATAATGGATAACGAGCCGACCTTCGCGGTGGCCCAGCTGCCCGCGCTGGAACTGCCGCTCCTCAGGGTGCTCGGGCAGCTTTCCAATACTTACATCATCGCCGAAGGCCCTGACGGGCTTTATCTCATAGACCAGCATGCCGCTCATGAGCGCATTCTCTACGACCGGATTCTGGCACAATGGTCTCAGAAGAACGTGGAAGTCCAGGGATTGCTGCAACCCGTGAGCATAGAATTCAGCCCTCGAGAGGAAGAAACCTGGAAGGCCAATGGGGAGTCTCTTACTCAGTTCGGCTTCGCGGTCGAACCATTCGGAAACAGGAGCTATCTGATACGCAGCGTGCCGGCGCTAATGGCTCGAGCGAATATCGTTGAGATGGTAGGCGCCCTGCTGGATGACCTGGCCAGCAAGGGCATCTCCAGCGCCTGGGAAGAAAAGGTAGCCGAGTCTCTGGCCTGTCATACCGCTGTCAGAGGAGGGCAACAGCTGAGCGGGGATGAAATGAAGGAATTGATAAAACGACTCGAAGAGACCAGGCAGCCTCGCACCTGTCCGCATGGCCGGCCGACCATGATTCATCTGAATTCCCGTCAACTGGAAAAAGAGTTCGGCAGAGTAACCTAGCCGAAGTATCTCAGTCACCGTATTCCCGAGGGCCTGCCAATTCTGTTGTTCCAGGAGTGTCCTGTTTCAGCACGTCGTGACAGTTTGCCTGCGCACGTAGTGACCCATGCCCGCTGCCTTCCGGAGCAGATAGTGCAATGCGCAGGAAGACGGTCGACGAGAGATAGAATATGGGGGAGAGGCCGGCGAAGCAAGCTATGTTTGCGCCATCTTCCGAGTTGGCGCGATTTGACAAGCGACTGGAAAGTTCGAATATGTGCTAGAATAGGCGAGGTTTAGTTCTGTATTCTAGTTGGGGGATAGGATTCTCACGGGGAGGCGCGAATGATCTACTGGGCTCAGCTTTTACACTTCTACCAGCCGCCTACGCAGGTGCCGTCAATGCTGAAGAGGATATGCAACGAATCTTACCGTCCTCTGCTGCAGGTTCTTGGAGAGTACCCGAAGGCTCAAGTGACCATAAATTTCAATGGCGTCCTGACCGACATGATGATGGACTGTGGCCATGGAGACGTGATTGACGGCTACAGAGGCCTTGCCGAAAAGGGGCAGATTGAATTCACCGGAACCGGCAAGTATCACCCTATTCTCCCTCTGCTGCCCAAGGAGGAGGTTAACAGGCAAATAGCCTTGAACCTACAGACCAATCGGCGCTTGTTTGGAAAGTCTTATGCGCCCCAGGGATTCTTTCCTCCCGAGATGTGCTACAGCCGGGACATTCTGCAACCTATTATCAAGTCGGGATGTCGCTGGCTTATTCTCAGTGGCATCGCCTGTCCCTCCGAATGGCCCCTGGATATCATCTACAAGACAGACAGTGACGGAAAAGAGATAGCGGTTTTCTTTCGTGACGACGTACTCAGCAACAGGATAAGTTTTCAGGAACTGAAGCCCAAAGAGTTCATCGGTCACCTCAAGGACTGGCAGGGCAAAAGGGAGAACATCTACGTAGTCACGGCCATGGATGCTGAAACCTTCGGCCACCACATCCAGGGTTGGGAGAGGGCATTCCTTGGTCAAGTTTACGAGGAACTGGAACAGCCCGCCCAGCCTCTCGAAGAGATTAAGCAAGCGAAAGCACTGGCCGAACAACACGCCGCCTTGTTGACCGACAAGCAAATATCCAGCGAAATCCGCATGGTGACCATCAGCCAGCTTCTTGACCTTTTCCCGCGAGGGCAGACGGTGGAACCCAGGCCGTCTTCCTGGAGCACAACGGCCGATGACATCAAAGACGGCAATTACTATCCGCTATGGCATGACAGAAGGAATGAAATCCATCGTCTGCAGTGGGAGCATCTGAGCATCTGTATCGAAATGGTAAATACAGCGCTAAAGTCTGCCGATAACGACGAGAGCCGCCAATCCGCCACCATCGCCAGGGGACTTCTCGACCGGGCCGAGCATAGCTGCCAAATGTGGTGGGCCAGCAGTCGCCCTATGTGGGATATCAATCTTATCCATATGGGCCTGCTGGACCAGTTGCGAACAGTAGTCAATGCCTACCGGGCGATAAACAAGAGTGGAGCCAGCGAGGACACGAAACGCGAATATTATTACCGGACCGTTGCTGCCAGGGACATCAGAAACAAACTGGAAGACAGGCTGTTTGCGCACTAGAGGCGGCTGAGGACGAGAGTGTACTGGAGCAACTTTCTTCACATTTATCAACCGCCGACGCAGACCGAAGAAATAGTTCGGAAAGTCACCGTCGAGAGCTATCGAACGTTGGTGCGGGTTTTGAGGGAGGCGCCCGCCGCGAGAATCACCCTCAACATAAATGCCGTACTTACGGAACAGCTTGCCAGGTACGGGCTGGACGATGTCATTCAAGGTCTCCGTGAACTGGCCGAGCGCGGTCAAATCGAGTTCACCGGGAGCGCCATGTATCATCCTATTCTTCCTCTGATTCCTAAGGATGAGGTTATCAGGCAAATCAAGCTCAATAACGAGGCCAATCAGCACTACTTCGGGGATGCCTACAAGCCTAGCGGATTCTTCCCTCCCGAGATGTGTTACAGCTACCAGGTAGCACAGACTGTCGCCGAGCTTGGTTTCCGCTGGATAATCGTGGACGAAGTCTCGTTTAACGGCAAGATCGGCTCCGTTGAATATGACCGACTCTACGAATTACAGGGCCTTAATGATTTCCTGGTATTCTTCAAGGAACGGCCTGTCAGCGCCGGCATTACCTATGGCGCGTATCCTTCAGCGGAACCTTTTGTCGCCGCTCTGGGCGACAGGTTAGAGCGACACAGCTATCTTCTAACTGGTACCGATGGCGAGATTTACGGACATCACCGCCCGGGGCAGGAAAAGCTTCTCTCCGAGGTATTTGCCCGCGAAATCCCCCAAACGTGTACCGTCTCCGAGCTTATCAACCACTTCAGTCGAGTGGATAGGGCGACCCCGATTCCCTCTTCCTGGAGCACCTGGGAAGACGAGATGGCGCAGGGCATACCGTATCCTCAATGGCGATATCCCGGAAACGAACTGCACAGGTTGCAGTGGGAGCTGACGGATTTCGCGCTGCAAACTGTCAAGCGGGCGCCCTCGACCGCTCCCGGTTTTCCTAAGGCGCGTCGGTTTCTTGACGAAGGACTTCATAGCTGTCAGTACTGGTGGGCCAGTTGCCGGCCCTGGTGGAGCCTGGAAATGATTCAATGGGGCGCGCAGAAGCTATATGGCGCTGTGGAATCCTTGGGGGCAGCTATTGGCAGGGAGCAGATTGAGGAAGCCGGCAGGCTATTTCAGGAGGTGTTGGGCAAGGCGAAGGAATGGCAGGAATCGGGCCAAGCGCAGCGCCTGAAACAACAATACAGGGCTGAACACCCTCAGGTTTCTACGGAGCTGACCTTCGGGGGTTAGGAGAGAGATGTCTTGAAACGGGCTAATGTCATCCTTGCCTTTCATGCCCACGAGCCCTTGTGGGAGCTGCCCAACGAGCTCATTGCCTTGGTAGATGACCCCGAGATACACGACGCGATTCTGGTGGAGAACTATGTCCTGAAGAGGGTACGCGAGGAGCGGGATATATACACGCACCTGGTACAGATGGCGCAATCGCTGGAAGCTCCGGTAGTCCTGGATGCTACCAACGAACTCCTTGTCCAACTCGCCTGGTACATGCCCGAGACATTCCAAAACCTGGTGACGGCCTACAAGAACGGCACTGTATATCCTTTGTACACGCATGCGCACCACACCCACGTTGCGTTGGCTAACTCCGACGAAATCGCCGATGAACTGAGACTGAACATGGAATTGCTTCACAAAGTGATGGGCATACCAGAGCCCCGACATCGTGGCGCCTTCCTCACTGAGGCGTCCGTAGACGCTTCCAAGCTGGCGGCGTATAAGGACAGTGGAATCGAGTACCTCGTCTTCCCTCATTTGGACGAGAACAACAGTCATCTGGCCGCCGCCGGCGAAGGCGATGTCCGGCACCGCCCCTTTCTCGTCGGGCCTGATTTGCTCGCGCTACCCCGCCACTTCCCCATCTCGCAATATATATGGCGGCCGATAACCCGTTACGACCCCAAAGGCGTAAGCAGACAGGGATACATTCTGGGGAAGTACTGGGTTTTTGCCGACGAATACACCGACAAAGCCCACGTGTCCTTCCCCGTATCCTGGGAAGAGGCGGTGGCCGAGTACGCCGCCGTGCTGGAGAATGCTCTAATTAAGTTGCCCGAGCATGGCCTGATCCTGTACATCCAGGACCTTGAACTGATGGACTTCGGTGATATTGCCCTTCGCCTAATGTAACAGGCCTGGAAAAACGTTTTGAGCAAGCACATCGCCGAGGTGCATTTTGTCACACCTGACGACTATCTCGATAGTTTAGGCGACACGGCGAAGCTGCCCCACGTTCGGTTCTATCAAATGTCCTGGGCCCCCGAGATACGTGTGGTTCTGCGCTCCGACGGCCACTATCCGCCGCGCGATGCAGGGGAATTCAGGGGCACGGATTTCGAGAAAGAAGTGTTCAAACGGGTGCCATTTATCTTCTGGGAACCCGGCCGTTTCCTGATAGACATCTACGGCGCTATCCTCGATGCCTTCGGAATACCCAGGCGACTGGCCGTGGACGCAGTCTCGCTGCATGATACCAGATATGCTCTCCCCCGCTTCGGCCTGAAAGAACAGCTGGCTCTACACTATCGCCTCATGAAGCGGGCCTGCAACTGGGGATGGCGGCCCGATGAGGGGCGCCAGAAACGGCCCTTCATGAACGGCTATCGTATTTCAGAGCTACTTCTCAACAGCTCGTCTGAAGACAAGGCTTTTGCCGGCACCAGGTACGTGCACCCCGGCGATGCCACATACGCAGGAGCGGAACGCATCCTTGAATTCCTTCTCGACACTCGATTCGGCTACCTGAAGGCCGGAATCTAAAAAGGTCTCGCCGGTGCAGAAAAAAAAGCCGCCCTGCTCGAAATAAAGAGAGGACAGAGCCATCGCGCTATCGCCACCGAATTTGTTCACCGGGCGGCGGAAGCGAGCCGCTCCATCCAGGCGGCCACAACTCCGGACGGAAAAGGCGAGGCGTTGAACCGGCTCATTTGGGAACTTAAGGGTTACTGCCGCGAGGTCTTCGTGGCCACCGACCACGTGCAGCGCAGCTGGGGATATATACATGACCTCGATTCGATGATCGAGGTCATGTACCAATACCTCTATGAGATTTATCCCCCGAAGTTCGCAACGATGTTCAAGAAGCTCTTCCCCGACGAGTGGAAAGCCCGCAGGAATCCCAAGTTGCTCTAGTGGTCATCCAGGAGACGCCTTGCGCTCAGCTATGTTCGGCTCTCCAGGAAAGAAATTCTCTTTGTCACGGCCCTACTGGACTGTTCACGAGACTCGGCTCTGCCCAGTTCCTCACCCAGCTCGGCGTCCCCCACCACCTCCCGCACCCACTTGCTGAAATCATTCTTGCCCTCACCCCGATGATAACGGTAAGTCCCGTCGCTCATGTCCCTCAGGGACATCCCAAGCTCTTTGAGGTTCTTAATGATCTTCCCGTCATTGCACCAGAAGCGCTTATCATGAGGCACATCCGCCAGGCGTCTACTTGCTTCTTCCTTGCTGATCTTGACAACTCTAACCAGCTTAGCCATCTCTCACACCTCCTCACTTGAGACTATGTTGACATTATACCACGCGACCCCATTCCACTGCTTCAGGACCATTTCCTCTTCCTGAAATAGACTACTAGCGAAACGCCTATCGCCGCCATCACGGTCAAGACGACAAAGTAGCCGTACCGCCACGCTAGCTCCGGCATCGTGGCGAAGTTCATGCCGTAGATGCCGGTGATGAAGGTCAACGGAATGAAGATAGTGGCAATGAGAGTCAGTATCTTCATCACCTCATTCATGCGGTTCGACACCGAAGAAAGATGGGCGCTGAGCACACCTTCCGCCAAGTCTCTAAGACCGAGGGTGAGCATCTCGATCTGCACTAAATGGTCATAGATGTTGCGGTAGTATACTTGCGCCCGTTCGCTTATCAAGGTGTACTCGCCCAGGCTGAGCCCGTTCATGATTTCTCTCTGAGGCAGTATGACTCGCGTCAGCGCCAGTATGCTCCGCTTCAGTTGCATGATGGACATTAGCGTCTCCCTTCTTGGTTCGTGGAGCGCCTCCGTCTCTAGCTGGTCGCTCTTATCATCCATCTCCTCGATAGCGGGCATGATGTTGTCCACCAGACCGTTGATAAGCGCCATTCTGCTATAATACGGTCTTCGTCCGGCTGGTGAGACGACTGGTGTTGTCTTCGGGGAAGCCGGACAGATAGCCGAGGACGGAAAAAGAAGGTGAGCGAACTGGGCGAACATATGGCTGCCGACGGGAGACTCCCCGAACGAATAGGCAGACTCGAAGAGCTAGCCAAGAATCTATGGTGGAGCTGGCATCCTCAAGCACGTAACCTCTTTCGGGTACTGGATTATCCGCTCTGGCGGCTGAGCGGCCACAATCCTGTCAAACAATTACGCGAGATGGGCGGCGACAAATTGGCGGCGGCGGCTACCGACCCTGTGTATCTCAATCTTTATGACTCGGTAATGTCGGCTTTCGATGCCGAGATGTCGGATAGTGACAGCTGGTTTGTCACCAGACACTCCGGCGCACTGACCGGGCCGGTCGCTTATTTCTCGATGGAGTTCGCCATACACAATTCGCTTCCCATATATGCGGGCGGCCTAGGGGTATTGGCCGGTGATACCTGCAAAGAAGCGTGCGACCTCGGGCTTCCGCTGGTCGGGATCGGGTTCATGTATCCCCGGGGTTATTTTCACCAGCATATTTCGGCGGACGGCTGGCAAGAAGAGATTTATAGCAGTTTGGACTTCGATGAGGCGCCGATCACCTCGGTCAGTCCGACACCTGGCTCCAATCCCTGTGGCCCGCTGATTCAGCTCAAGCTAGGCGACAAGTCGCTGTATCTCGGAGTGTGGCAGGTCCGGTTGGGGCGGGTCGCCATTTACCTGTTGTGCTGCAACGTTGAGGAGAACCCGGTGGAGGAACGCAGTTTGTGTGACCGGCTGTACATAGCCGACCAGGAGCAGCGCATACAGCAGGAAATCGTTCTGGGAATTGGAGGTGTGCGCGTCCTGCGAGCTCTGGGCATCAAACCTTCGGTGTGGCACGCCAACGAGGGCCACAGCGCCTTTATGATGTTGGAACGTATCAGGGAAGAGACAGAACAAGGCGCGACGTTCAATGAGGCATTGCAGAGGGTACGGAGGGCTACCATCTTCACGACCCATACCAGAGTTACTGCAGGCTACGAGATGTTTCCCGTTTGGCTGATGGATAAGTACTTTCATCGCTACTGGGAATCCCTGGGAGTGGATCGCGAAACATTCCTGGGGCTGGGACAGCAGGACGGCACAAACGACCAGACATTCAACATGACGGCGCTCGCCTTAAGGCTGGCCGACCATCGCACTGCCGTCAGCCAGCTTCACGCGAGGGTGACTCAGAAAACGTGGCGAGGACTCTGGCCGGATTCAGCGGAAGATAAGGTGCCAATTTCATACGTCACGAACGGGATTCATGTTCCCACATGGGTTGCTCAAGAGATGAGCATCCTCTATGACAGGTATCTGGGAAAGGATGCGGACAGATACGATGAGGTCCCTCTTAGCGACCTCGTGCGTAGCATACCTGACGAAGAGCTGTGGGCCGTGCATCAGGTTCTTAAACGTAAACTCATCGCCGCCATGGTGGAACGGGCGCGTCAATGCTCCACCGAACGTGAGTGCAAGGCCAGCCAGGTGCTGGCCATGGGCTCTCTGATTGACCAGGATACTTTGACCATCGGCTTTGTCCGCCGTTTTACCGCCTATAAGCGGCCCGAACTGGTTTTCTATGACGTGGAACGCCTCAAACGGATTCTTACCGACAAATGGCGCCCGGTGCAGATAATCTTTGCCGGCAAGTCTCACCCTGCAGACTTTCCTTCGAAACAGCTTCTACACCGCGTCTATCTCCTGGCTACGGACCGTGAATTCCAGGGCCGCATAGCTTTTGTCGAGGATTACGATATGCATATGGCCCACTATTTGGTGCAGGGCGTAGACGTATGGTTGAATACGCCCCACCGCCTTCAGGAAGCCTCGGGCACCAGCGGCATGAAGGCAGCGCTGAACGGTGTCCTGCATTTGAGCGTCCGTGATGGCTGGTGGTATGAAGGCTACAATGGCAGCAATGGATGGGTCATCGGCGATGACATTGAAGGATATGACCCGGGTAAGGAAGATGAGTCGGACGCCATGGCTCTGTACCGTCTCCTGGAAGAGAAAATTGTTCCTCTTTACTACCAACGGGACAGGGCCGGAGTGCCCAAGGGCTGGGTAAGCATGATAAAGGAGGCGATCAACTCGATTGTGCCGCGATTCTGTACGAGGCGGATGCTAAAAGAATATGTCGAGAAGATGTACATACCGGCGGGTCGCGGGCAGGATTGACGTTGAAAAGTGATTCGTCTAGAATAGGCGAGGACGTGGTGCTGGTGGTCGTTTGAACACCCATCAAGCTGCTGCGAGGCTGACTATTGGATGCGTTTGTGTGCGGCGCATCCCGGTATCCGGTTGAGTAAGCTGGCTGCGAAATGAAAAAAGTACTGGCGGTGGTTCTGGCGGGTGGGGAGGGGAAAAGATTGAGCGTGCTGGCGTGGAGGAGGGCTAAGCCGGCGGTCCCGTTTGCCGGCAAGTATCGCATAATTGATTTCGCCTTAAGCAACTGCGTCAACTCGGGAATCAACGCGGTAGCCGTCATACCCCAATATAACCCTCGCTCGCTGGCCCGTCACATCGGGGTAGGCAAGCCCTGGGACCTCGATCGCATAGCCGGCGGAATCACGCTGCTCTACCCGTTTGTCAGCATTGACGGAGAGATGCACTGGTACAAAGGCACGGCCGAGGCGGTCTACCAAAACCTGGGTTTTATCGAGGACAGCCGCGTTGACGAGGTTCTTGTCCTCTCCGGGGACCATGTCTACACCATGCATTACGAGGAGATGATCGAGTTTCACCGGGAACAGGCGACCGACATTACCATTGGAGTCACCGAAGTGCCCTGGAACGAAACCAATCGTTTCGGTATCGTGATTCTGGACGATAGCAATAAGGTAGTCGGCTTCGAAGAGAAGCCGCTACAGGCAAAAAGCAACCTGGCTTCCATGGGCATCTACATCTTCAACAAGAAGGTCCTGTTCGACGTGCTGGAGGATGCTCACCGTCGCGGCCTGCATGATTTTGGCAGCCAGATAATACCCGACGCGCTAGCCAGGTACCGAATCGGAGGCTGTAAGTATCAAGGCTACTGGCGCGATGTCGGTACGATTCAAGCGTACTGGCAGGCCAACATGGACCTGGTCGTTGACGTGCCCCCATTCAACCTGTACGACCCTGAGAGCGGAATAAAGACTGTTTCGGTAGATATGCCGCCCGTAAAGCTAGGACCGCGGACTCAGGTAAGCCGGAGCCTTGTCAGCAATGGCTGTATCGTAAACGGCAGCGTACGTAATTCCGTGCTTTCTCCTCACGTCTATGTGGAGGAAGGGGCCACCGTCATGAACTCAATAGTGTTTCATGACACTACCGTCGCTCGAGACGCCGTCGTGCAATACTCCATCGTGGACAAGGAATGTTACGTCGGACCGGGTTGCTGGATTGGCTGTGGCGACGACTATACTGCCAATAGGGACGAACCCGAGTACCTGAATTCCGGCATCACTGTAGTCGGTAAGGGTGCCAGGCTGCCCCCCGGCCTCCGGGTCGGGCGAAACTGCAAGGTCAACCCCGGGGTCAAGGAGAGCGACTTTTCTACGCTCTCTGTTCCCAGCGGTAGTTCCGTCGAAGGAGAAGAGGCGCTTGAAGTCTGACCTCAGTAATGAAAATCCTGTTTATCGCCTCTGAGGTTTTCCCCTTTGCCAAGGTGGGTGGGCTGGCGGATGTCACAAGCTCTCTGGCCATGTCGCTTCAAGACCTGGGACACCAGCCTTGCCTGATAATGCCTAGGTACAAAGGCATTAAGGCACCCGTTCGGGAAATGCAGGGGCAGGATTTTACTGTCAGCTTTATGGGACGCCACGAGCAGATAGCTCTGAGCGTGGCGCGACTGAGAAACGGCGTCCCTGTCTACCTGGTACAAAACGATGCTTTCTTCGGGACAGACGAAGTCTATGCCCAGGGTGAGCTGGAACGGTTCTTTTTTTTCTCGTCAATCATTCCTTCCGTGCTGCGCCGCCTGGGCATCGAACCGGATATCGTCCATTTCCACGACTGGCACACGTCGCTGGTTCCCATGTGGCTCAGGCAGGCAAAGATATCGCTTCCCTCGGTATTCACCATGCACAACGTTGCCTACCAGGGTTCCTTCGACCAGGAGTTCTTTCTACACTCGGGACTCTCATCGCTGTGGCAGGAGTATATTCCAGCCGATGCGCCCAGGCCGCCGCTGAATTTTATGAGCCAGGGTATTCTTCTGGCTGATATTCTGACGACGGTTAGCCCGACCTATTGTTCCGAAATACTCACGCCGGAACATGGTGAGGGGCTGGAACAACTACTGAACTATCGCCGCAATTCGTTGTGCGGCATCATCAATGGCCTCGATTATGAAGAATACAATCCGGCCGCCGACCCTCACCTGGAAGCCAACTACGATTCCTCCAGGATAGAACGGAGGATTGGTAACAAGCTTGCGCTACAGAGAAAGAGTGGCTTACCCGAAGACTCCACAGTCCCTCTATTCGGCATGGTGTCACGGCTCGACGAGCAAAAAGGGATTGACCTGCTGCTACAGGCGGTGGGCCCATTCATTGAAAAAACCGGGGCACAGCTGGTTATCTTGGGCGAGGGAAGGGAGCACTATCATAGAGCGTTGGGAGAGGCCGCCTCGAAATTTCCCGGGCGCCTGTCGGTGACCATTGCCAGGGACGAAGGACTGGCCAGGCTCATCTACGGCGGCAGCGACATGTTCCTTATGCCCTCACGCTTCGAGCCTTGCGGCCTGGGGCAGTTGATAGCCATGCGATACGGGTCTGTTCCCGTGGTGCGGCACACCGGAGGGCTGGCCGACACCGTGAAGGATGTAGTCGAAGAGAATGGGAACGGCTTTGTGTTTCGGGATTACGCGGTCCCCGAATTGCTGCAGGCCATGAAGAGAGCTGAAGCAAGTTTCCACAACCAGGCTGACTGGCAAACCTTGGTGCGGCGCAATATGAAGCTCGACTTCTCCTGGAAAGCCTCGGCCGGAAAGTACGAAGAGGCCTATGTCCTTGCACGGAACGCGTCTCAGGCCAGCGAGCGTTGATCAGTCGGCGTTGGGGTTTTCATTGACAGATGTATCCGAATGAGGCACAATTCTCCTTCTTAAAAATAGTAAGATGAGAAGTAATAAGGCACAGAATGTCGAGCTACCGCCGGGCCGCGTGAGAGTGGCCATCGAAGGCGTGCGCCCCGAACTCGATGATGGTCAGTTCGCCGTTAAGCGGGTCGTCGGTGACAGGGTTGATGTGGAAGCCGACATTTTTACCGACGGCTATGATGCCATCTCGGCATTGCTTCTCCACCGAAAAGAAAGCGACCACGAATGGAGCGAGACTGCGATGGAACCGCTCATTAATGACCGCTGGCGCGGGTCTTTTACTGTCAGGGAAATCGGACGATATCGTTACACGATTCTAGCCTGGGTGGACCGATTCAAGACATGGAGGCAGGATTTGAAGAAGAGGGTCGGCACCGGTCAAGACGTCTTACTTGAGCTTCCAGTCGGGGCGGAGCTGATTGAGGAGGCAGCCGAACGGGCTGGTAGAGCAGACGAACTCAAGATGAAGGAATGGGCGAACCTGTTGAATTCCACAGAGGAGACGCAGGAGACGAGGGTGCACCAGGCTCTAAGCAACGAATTGTTTAATCTGGTAAGCCAGTATCCCGACAGACGATTTCCCACGGCTTATCCTAAGGAGCTCGCGGTCGTGGTTGACAGGGAGAAAGCTCGCTTTAGCACCTGGTACGAAATGTTTCCCCGTTCCTGCGCGCCGGAGTCCGGACGCCACGGCACATTCAAGGACTGCGCCGCCCGCCTTCCTTACATTGCGGCGATGGGCTTTGACGTCCTCTATCTGCCTCCGATTCACCCCATCGGCCTTTCCCATCGTAAGGGCAAAAACAACGCTCCTCTAGCGGGGCCGGATGACCCGGGAACTCCCTGGGCCATCGGCTCGGATGCAGGAGGACACAAGTCCGTTCATCCCCGACTCGGAACGCTGGAGGATTTCCGGAATCTTGCGGTCGTGGCCCGCGAGCACGATATCGAAATCGCTCTCGATATCGCTTTCCAGTCCAGCCCCGACCACCCTTATGTGAAGGAACACCCGGAATGGTACCGCCGCCGTCCCGATAACACTGTCCGGTTTGCCGAGAACCCGCCCAAGAAATACGAAGACATCTATCCGTTTGACTTCGAGACCGACGATTGGCAAGAACTCTGGCAGGAACTCAAAAGCATTGTGAGGTTCTGGGTCGAGCAGGGCATCCGCATCTTTCGCGTGGACAATCCTCACACCAAGTCGTTTCATTTCTGGCAATGGCTCATCGCCGAGGTCAAGAAGTCCTACCCCGACGTCATTTTTCTGTCCGAGGCATTCACTCGCCCCAAGGTGATGCATCGGCTGGCCAAACTGGGTTTTACTCAGTCCTACACGTACTTCGCCTGGCGCAATACCAGTTCAGAGCTCGCGCAATACTTCACCGAGTTGACCGGGGGAAACACCCGGGAATACTTTCGCCCCAGTATCTGGCCCAACACACCCGACATTCTGACCGAGTATCTCCAGTTCGGCGGCCGGCCGGCCTTCATGGCACGACTGGTCCTGGCCGCTACGCTGGGAGCCAGCTACGGCATTTACGGCCCGGCTTTTGAGCTCTGTGAGAACCGCTCCCGGGAACCCGGAGGCGAGGAGTATCTCGATTCGGAAAAATACGAAGTCAAAAACTGGAATGTTTCCGACCCCGGTAACCTGAAGGATTTCATCGCGCGTGTGAACCAGGTTCGGCGGGAGAATCCCGCCCTTCAGGGAGACTGGAGCCTGCGTTTCCACGAGGTGACCAACGAGGAACTGATTTGCTACAGCAAACACACGGATGATTTCTCCAACGTCATACTGGTGGTCGTAAATCTAGACCCGCATCACACGCAGTCCGGATGGGTGGAGTTCCCCCTTAATGAGCTGGGCATGGACCCGCGGAGTCCTTACCAGATGAATGACCTCCTGAGCGGCGCCCGCTATCTCTGGCGGGGCGCCCGGAATTACATTGAGCTCAATCCGCAGGTCGTTCCTGCGCACATCTTCCGTATGCGCCGGCGCGTGCGCACGGAGCGCGACTTCGATTATTATATGTAGAGGTAAGGGCGATGAGTGCTAAAGCAGTGATTCTGATAGTGGATAGCGACCGGGTCAACCTGGAGCTTCTATCGCATCAGCTTGACCGTGAAGGTTACAGTACGTCTACCGCCTCCAGTCTCGAGGAACTTGACCGAGCCATCCAGGATAAGGTCAGAATTGCCCTTCTACTGATAGACATCTCGGGATTTGACGAGCGCATCTGGGAGCGTTGCCAGGCGCTGGTTGAGACCGGAGCGCCCTTCATCGTCATTTCGCCCCGCCGCAGTCCTGCTGTGCAACGCGACAGCATGAGGTGCGGCGCCAGCGTGCTGCTGACCAAACCATTTGACTTTAAGGATTTGGTGGAACATGTGCACACGGTGCTTGGTGATTAGCGCATGAAGAAACGAAGCCAGGTGAGTCGACTGCCGTTCAAAGATGAACCTCTCTGGTACAAGGATGCCATCATCTACGAACTTCCCGTTCGTGCGTTCTCGGACAGCCAGGGCAACGGCGTGGGCGACTTTCTGGGACTTACGGAGAAACTCGATTATGTTGAAGACCTGGGGGTGACGGCGCTCTGGCTGCTCCCGTTTTATCCTTCGCCCCTGAAAGATGACGGTTACGACATTTCGAACTACACGGGCGTCCAGGCCGTCTACGGGAACCTGCGTGACTTCATGACCTTTGTGGATGAGGCGCATAAGCGGGGTCTCCGTGTTGTAACCGAGCTGGTCCTCAACCACACGTCCGACCAGCATCCCTGGTTTCAGCGCGCCCGGCTGGCTGCGGCAGGAACCCGATGGCGCGATTTCTATGTTTGGAGTGATACGCCGGAGAAATACAAGGAAGCCCGCATCATTTTCAAGGACTCCGAATATTCCAACTGGGCGTGGGACCACGTGGCCAAGCAGTACTACTGGCATCGTTTCTATTCGCACCAGCCGGACCTTAACTACGACAATCCGGAGGTCAGACGGGCTATTTTCAGAATCATAGATTTCTGGCTCAGACTCGGAGTTGATGGACTTCGGGCTGACGCGGTACCGTACCTCTATGAACGGGAAGGCACCAGCTGTGAAAACTTGCCCGAGACGCACGTCTTCTTGAAGGAGCTGCGCAAGCACGTGGATGAGAAATTCAGCAATCGAATGCTACTGGCGGAGGCCAATCAGTGGCCCGAAGATGTGGCGGCCTATTTCCAGGACGAATTTCACATGGCTTTTCATTTTCCTCTTATGCCCCGGATGTTCATGGCCATCCGCATGGAGGACCGCTTCCCCCTAGTTGAGATTCTCCGCGAGACCCCGCCAATTCCGGAGAAATGTCAGTGGGCTATCTTCCTCCGTAACCACGATGAATTGACGCTTGAAATGGTTACCGATGAGGAGCGGGATTATATGTATCGAATGTACGCCAGCGACCCCGCCGCCAAGCTCAATCTGGGCATTCGCCGCCGGCTGGCGCCCCTCCTGAATAATGACCGCAGAAAGATTGAACTGATGAACGGTCTTCTCTTCTCCCTGCCAGGTACCCCGGTCATTTACTACGGTGACGAAATCGGCATGGGCGACAACTTCTATCTTGGCGACCGAAACGGCGTGCGCACCCCCATGCAGTGGAGCCCCGACCGGAATGCGGGATTCTCTCGCGCGAATCCCCAGAGACTCTATCTCCCCCCGATCATAGACCCAGAGTATCACTACGAGGCCGTCAACGTTGAGAACCAGCAGAACAATCCTGACTCTCTTCTGTGGTGGGTCAAGCGCACAATTGCCCTCAGAAAGAGATTCAAGGCGTTTGGGCGAGGAAGCATCGAGTTCTTGCAGCCAAGGAACCGCAAGATTCTGGCGTTCCTTCGCCGGTATCAGGACGAGACTATCCTGGTAGTGGCCAATCTATCCCACGCCACTCAACAGACTCAACTGGACCTCTCGGAATTCAAAGGAAGGGCGCCGGTCGAGTTGTTTGGGCGCTCGGAGTTCGCCTCCATCACCGACGGCCAGTACTATTTTACACTTGGGCCCTATGATTTCTACTGGTTTTCTCTTGAGACCGAACGCGTCGAAACGCCTCGTCCCCGCGCCTTGCCCTCGGAGACTGTGAAGACCTTTCCCGCACTCTCCGAGACAACTGAAGAGCTCTTCTCGAAAGAGAACCGGTTCGTCCTGGAGGCCGTCCTGCTGGATTATGTTAGGGATCGACGCTGGTTCCGAGGGAAGGCTCGAGACCCGTTGGCGCTGCAGGTTCTGGATGTACTGCCCATGTCCGCCGGAAGCTTCGCCGCTAACGTTTTCTTGATAGCAGTACACTATACAGAGGGAGATGCCGAGACATATCTGCTCCCCGTCATGAGCGCACCCGCCGAACAAGCCAGCGGAATTCTGGCCGATTATCCATACGCCGTGATTGCCCGACTCCAAGCAGCGGGGAGCGGTGACAGCGGGAATCTGCTTTTTGACGCTCTGGCCGACAAGGATTTCTGCAACTTCTTGATAGAAGCAATTGAACGGCGCCGCCATTTCAAAGGAAAGGCGGGCGAAATTCTGGCCTGGCCAACCGGGGTTTTCCGCAGCGCACGCGGAGGACGCGAGGTCCCACTGGAACCTGTTCCCGTGAAAGCAGAGCAGACCAACACATCTGTAATCTACGGAGACCGGTTGATTCTGAAGATGTTTCGCCGCATCGAGGAGGGCGTCAACCCTGAACTGGAAATCGGCCGCTTTCTGACCGAAAGGACCACCTTCGACCATATATCGCAGCTGACGGGCGCGCTCGAGTACCGCACCAGGAAGGGCCGGGCAATGACGCTGGCCACTCTGCAAACGTTCGTGCACAACGAGGGGGACGCCTGGCAATATACCCTGGACTCTCTGAGTCGCTACTTCAAATACGTCCTGGCGCACCCCACGGTGCAGGTGCCGCCGGTTCCCGACAAACACCTACTGTCACTGCTCAACGAGCCACCCGCCCTGGCTCAGGAGACCATAGGCCCCTATCTTGTTTCGTCGCAGCTTCTGGGTGAACGTACGGCAGGACTCCACGTGGCACTGGCCTCGACGCCAGATGACCCGGCTTTTGCCCCGGAGCCGTTCTCTGTCTTGTACCAGAATTCGCTCTGGCATTCCATGCGGAGCTTCACTACTCAAACATTCCAGTTACTGCGGGATAGGCTGAAGGAACTTCCTGGCGGGCTGCAAGAGAGCGCGCAGAAGGTTCTTGACTCGGAAACGAGTGTAGCCGACCGCTTCCACCTGCTTCGAAGTCAGAAATTCTCCGGGGCCCGAATACGCTGCCACGGCGACTATCACCTGGGGCAGGTGTTGTACACCGGCAAAGATTTCGCCATCATTGACTTCGAGGGCGAACCGGCCCGTTCATTGAGCGAGCGGCGAATAAAGCGGTCTCCCCTTAGGGATGTCGCGGGCATGATACGCTCGTTCCAATACGCCGCGCACAGCGCAGTGCTCGGTCAGTCTTCACCGGCGCCCAAACCCGAAGACTCGCCGACACTTCAACGCTGGGCGGAATTCTGGTATACCTGGGTGTCTTCATCTTTTCTCAGGTCATATTTGAGTGGCATGGAGCATACCCGATTGCTTCCCTCTGCCCCCGAACAGTTGAGAATTCTTTTCGATGCATTTCTTCTGGAGAAAGCAGTCTATGAAATTGGATACGAACTCAATAACCGGCCCGATTGGCTCAAGGTGCCGCTCGAGGGCATATTGCAGATTATGAAGGCTTCGGTGTGAGCGTGGACTGTGGCAGCGGTGATGTGCTCAGAGGACTATCCGGAGGTGATACAGGATGAAGGAAGTCAAGAAGAGAGAGACGCCGTCGGGAGATGAGACGATGCCCGCCCGCGCGGTCGGTTGCAGCCTTAACATGCTGACCGACCAAGACCTTTTCCTCTTCAATGAGGGGTCTCACTATCGCCTCTACGAGAGACTTGGCGCTCATGCTGCGACTGTGGACGGAGTGGAAGGCGTTTACTTTGCGGTATGGGCTCCCAACGCCAGGCAGGTCTCTGTCACCGGAGACTTCAACGGCTGGGACAAGTCGCGGCACGCGCTTTGTCCCAGAGGACAGTCGGGCATCTGGGAAGGGTTCATACCCGGCGTAATGGAAGGCACGGCCTATAAATATCACATTGTCTCTCAGCAAGGCGATTACCGCGTAGACAAGGCCGACCCATTTGCCTTCTACGCTGAGACATCTCCCAGAACGGCCTCGATTGTCCGCGCTCTGAATTACGCCTGGGAAGACCAATCATGGATGGGAAAGCGACGGACCCGCAATGCCCTTGATGCCCCCATCTCGGTGTACGAGGTCCATCTCGGCTCCTGGCGGCGGGTGCCCGAGGAGAGGAATCGTTACCTCACCTACCGCGAACTTGCTCCGAAGCTGGCTGAGTACGTGACACAAGTGGGATTTACCCACGTTGAGTTTCTCCCTGTGATGGAGCACCCGTTCTACGGGTCGTGGGGCTATCAGACAACGGGGTATTTTGCTCCCACCAGCCGGTATGGCACACCTCAGGATTTCATGTACTTGATTGACTATTTGCATCAGCGTGATATAGGCATCATTCTCGATTGGGTCCCCTCTCATTTTCCCAACGATGAACATGGACTCGGATACTTCGACGGAACGCACCTCTATGAGCATGGGGATCCCAGACAGGGCATTCATCCGGACTGGAACAGCTTCATTTTCAACTACGGCCGGCACGAAGTCAGAAGCTTCCTTCTCAGCAGCGCGCTGTTCTGGCTGGACAAATACCATATTGACGGCTTGCGAATAGACGCCGTCGCTTCCATGCTCTACCTTGACTACGGCCGCAAGGAAGGAGAATGGATACCCAATCAATACGGCGGTCGCGAGAACCTCGACGCCATTTCTTTTCTACGCCGTCTCAATGAGGTGGTCTACCAGGAGAAACCCGGCGTGCAGACCATTGCCGAGGAGTCCACTGCCTGGCCTATGGTGTCGCGGCCGACCTATATCGGTGGGTTGGGATTCGGCTTGAAGTGGGACATGGGCTGGATGCACGACACGCTCGATTATATGACCAAGGACCCTGTATACAGAAAGTACCATCACAATAAGCTGACGTTCCGCCTTATCTACGCCTTCTTTGAGAACTTCG
>Ga0172366_10000828_pt1 | contig 23358 bp, 19 predicted proteins | sample LakKivSesite69cm_FD_114533 | JGI IMG/M metagenome (GOLD analysis project Ga0172366, IMG submission 114533) | Sediment microbial communities from Lake Kivu, Rwanda - Sediment site 69cm | ecosystem: Environmental > Aquatic > Freshwater > Lake > Sediment | place: Rwanda: Western Province, Lake...
AATCTGAGCAATCAGGAAGGTAAACATGATGAAATTGTCAAAGTCGATGACGGGCAGCTCCTCAGGAATGTCAATGCTTTCCCCTTTAAAAATCCTGCTGATTTCATCAACGGATATATTGGATTCTTCAACCATGGGTCTTAATCCTGCCTGTGATAAGATATATGATTATGATTCGATGTCAATGACATCGTCACCTGTCTGTTTTTTAGGAATGGTGATTATTAAAAATCCTTCCTTATACGTGGCATTTATGTTGTTTTTGTTGATTCTTGTGGGGAGGCGAAAATTTCGTTCAAATGAACCGTAATGTATTTCCATCAGGTGATAATTCTTTTTTTTCTCGGGGGCTTCCTCATACCGACACCCATAGACGGTAAGGATATTATTGTGTATGGTGACATCGATATCATCCCCTTTAACGCCCGATAATTCCATCTTGAGGACAATGCAATCCTGGGTCTCATATATGTCCGTCGGTGGATTCCATGGGATGCGGTTCAGGGTGAAAGACCCTCTTGTGGAAATGAATTCGTCGAGCGTATGTGCAAAAGGGAGAAGGTCGTCCTCATCATTTTCCAGAAGAAGTTTGTGACCGGAAAATTCAAACGGGTCAAACATATACTTGCTCCTTGTTATTATTATGATTAATATTAAGTAGTATGGGCTGTATGAGGCAAGAGAAAATACGAACAGTGTGAATTATTTGCCCTGTTTCAGATTGAATCCCTTCTGGTCGGCGGTCTCACGGGCAATGTCGGTGATGATAGCATCAGAAGGAATAAACCATTCCCTTTCACCCTTCTTGATGCGCTCCTCCACATCCTCCTTTGTGATTATAAGGCGTTTTTTGCTCCTTGTTGGGGCGTGTGTTGTACCGCTCCGACGGGTCTTGTCTTCCACGCAGATTTTATGAAGGGCGGATGATAAATTCTGAGGTGGAATCCACACCACGCCCCAGTTTTCAAGTGTTTTTTGATACTGGCAGTAAAGGGATTGGAGGGAGGAGAGGGCACTGTGGGCATTGGAGAATTTCCATTCAGTCCCGGCGTGGGGAGATGGCGCATAAGTGTTGCGTGGAATCCCCAGAATCGGTATGTCTGAGGTGAGTGCATGTTGAATAAACCTGATGTCGGGCTCATCGCCCGTTCCGAGGGCTGTTCGTGCAATGAATGAGAGTTCTGGCTGGAACAGTACAACTGCCCGCACATTTTCCGGAAGGTGAGGGGGCGAGGTCATGAGGTCTTTTGGAGGGATTTCAGGAATGGCTCCAAGGGGCTCTGGTATGGTTTCCATGAAGGAGAGTGAGCGGACAACGAGACATGAGTATTGCTTCACAATCTCACCAAGACCGGCAGATTCCATTACATCCCTGTCGGGTCTTCCGGATAAAAGGAAAACTATCCTGAATTTTGGATTTGCATGGTGAAATTCTTCAGCGTTCAGGAAACGGAGTATTTCATCACGGATTATGTTTATGAGATTTTCACGTTCAGTAGTCATCAGATTTTCACAATTGGAGGAGTTCCATCCGACACCATCACGAGATGTTAAAATGGGGCCGCTCATTCACACGTGATGAAATGCGGCCCCAAATTTCTGGCAAGAAGTTCTGGAAAACGGGATAAATCATTCCTCTGTGGGAAGGATTTTCTCAATTTCATTATGCGGTCTTGGTATCACGTGGACGGAGACCAGTTCGCCAACCCTTCTTGCTGCCGCGGCGCCGGCGTCTGTTGCCGCCTTGACCGCACCCACATCCCCTCGAACCATGACGGTCACATACCCGCCACCAACATTCTCTTTACCAATCAAACGGACATTGGCTGCCTTGACCATGGCATCTGCCGCCTCAATGGAACCGACAAGTCCTTTTGTTTCAATCAAACCAAGAGCATTACCATAAACTTCCATCCACACTTACCTCCCCATGTAAATATCGCATTATGGATATTTCTTTAAACTTTTTCTTGTCAAGTAATATCTCGTAATGATAAAAAATGGAAAATAGATAGTGGGAAAAAAAACCATAAAAAAATCGTGTTGATTGTTAAGAAGGAGAAAATTCAGTGCGAAATCGGATTGGTTCTGAAAGTTCTTGCAATCTTCACAGGACTTTTGAATATACATCTTGCATATCGTGGAAGACAAGTGAAGTAAAAATGGGAGAAGGGTAGTTAGTTTGTTTTTCTCATTTAACTGATATTTTTGATGACAGGATAAATGTTGGTATGGCAAGTAATTAAAAGGTGCTGTGCAAGAGTTGAAGTATATTTCAGGAAAGATGCGGATAGTTGATAAGGGAAAGGGGAACCTGAATATTGCAAATAAGGCGGGCGACGGGCTTGATGACCTGTTTAGCGCCTGAGCAGAAAAGACGTGGAGGGTGAGCCAATGCCTAAAAAAGACATGGAGTTGGAAGGCACCCTGAGGGCATTCAGTCTGCCCGATATTCTCCAATTCTTGTCTATGGGGAAAATGACGGGAATTTTGAGTATCTGGCGGGAATCGTATAACATCAGCCTGACGATAAAAGAGGGCAGAATTGTTAACTCTTCCGCCCTGGACAGACCGTTCAAACTTGGAGATATGCTTGTTTACCGCGGGTTTATCAAAAGAAGGGATTTGGAGGAGGTGCTGAACGCACAGCAGGGATTGGACAGGGGGAAACTGGTCGGGCAGATTCTTGTGGAAAGGGATATCATCACCAAACAGACCTTACGAGATGCCCTGAAACTGCAGTTGGAAGAGGAAATCTGGGAACTATTTTTATGGAAGGATGGTCAGTTCAAATTTGAACAAAAACTGGATGTTGACACATCCAATATAGTTGTGGAGATAGATATTGAGCCGCTCTTAATAGAAGGGAGCCGCCGACAGGATGAATGGCTCAAGATATCCCAGAACATACCTGATGAGGATGTCGTCCTGACGGTTGTTGCGCAGGAAAATTCAACAGAACTTGTACCCACCCCGAATGAGAATGAATGGACTGTGCTGTCTCTGGTGAACGGCTTTTATGAGGTAGGTTCTATTGTCGTCCGATGCGGACTGGACAAGTTTGAAACATATCGCATCCTGAATAACTTTATCACGGCTGGACTACTCAGGCAGAAACCATTCAACCAGATTGAGAAGGAGTTATTACAACAGTCAGACACGCCGCCGGGGATTCCCTCATTAACTGATATTCGTTCAGCGACGCCTCAACCACAGGAGACCTCCGGTGCGCCTCGGTATTCAAAAAAGGGGATAGTCTCGCTTTTTTCCCGGGGGAAGCAGGTGGTCAAGGAAGCCCCACCCACCAAAATTCAGCTTGACTTCATTTCGCCTCTTGGGGCGCTTGCCTTTTTCGTCAATTCCCTTTATGAAACACTTATAAAGACTGAAGGATTCGTCACCTCCAAAGGCGATGATAGTGACCTGCTTTGCATCATGTGGAGGTCACTCCTGATGCGTCACCCGAAGGCGGATATAATCTCGGTCACTTATGGCAGAGTCAATGTCAAAGCGATAGAGAGAATAATTCAGATGCAAAAGGGGATTTCACGGGCTGTTAATGAGTGCCATGATGAGTCTCTGGCTCTCCTGTCGGAAATGATAAAAAAATTGCACCAGATTGGACTTGAACGGCTGGGAGATAAGGGCATATCAAAGATTGCTGGCGGTATATTGAATGATTTTAGCGCAAATATCCAATACAAACACGATGAGAAGTTTGATTTCCGGAGCTGGGTGGAGGAACTGGTTAAAATTTGAAAGACTGATTCAGATAATGAAATGAGATACGTTTCTAAACCCTAAGACGGAGAGAGATAATGGCTGGAGAACAAATACTTATAGCGGAACGGAGTGTGGCTGTTCAGGAGATTTTGAAGAACACGCTGGAGGATGCAGGATACAAGGTTTTATTGGCATCCAACGGTCTGGCTGCGCTCACTTATCCTGAGCTTGAAAAGGTCGATTTGCTCATTCTTGACGCCACAATGGAGGGAATCAGTGGTTATAATGCCACGAGGAGTGTCAAGACGGACAAGGATAATTTCGAAAAACCGGTACTGCTATTGATTCCCGAGGATGAGGTTGAACAGAGGGCAAGTCAGTCCCTCTATGGTGCGGATGGTTATGTGAGTAAACCGTTCAATCCTGAAATCCTTATCATCAAGGTGAAGGCGCTCCTTGACGCAAAGACGGCGCGGCTGAAAGCGAGGGAATTTATCCGTGAGGCGGCGGACAAGTTTATGGGGCAGATTGCAGAAAATCACATCCAGGCGGCTGTTGAGAAGAAAACACAGATTATTGTGGAAAGGGCAATATCCAATGTGGTTAGTATAATTGACCAGAGGGCGCGTCGCGAAGTGGAGGCACGAGTCACCTCACTTGCCACTGAAAAGGAACAGGAACTTGTCAAGGTCACGGTTCATGAGGTTGCCAAGTCCATGGTGGAAAAGCTTGCCGAACGCAAGGTGACGGAGGCTATGGACGTGATTCTGGTTGAACAAACGGAAAAGACTGTCAGGCGCTCCGCGGATGGACTTCTTCCCGACATGGTGCGTGAAAAGTTAAAGAACCAACTTGATGTTTTGCTCCCCAGAGAAATTGAGAATCGTGTGCAGAAAGCCGTTGAGGACATGACTCAGCAGATTTCACAGGATATCGTGTCTATTGTCGATGTCACAGCGCAGAAACAGGTTCCCAAGGTGGCGCGTGAGAGACTTCCGGAAATGGCGCAGAAACAGATGGAACTCATTGCTGAGGACATGGTGCCGAATCTTGTCAACAGCGCCGTGAGTCGGGAGGTGGATAAAGAGTTTCAGAAAAGGGTCAATCCGGCGATTCAGGACGCCACCAACAGAATCAAAAAAAGTGTCAATTTGATAAATCTTTTCATTCTATTAATTGTTTTTATCGGTCTGGCATTCAACATTTATTTCTATTTCTCCTTTGTTTCTTCCCATCTGGAAAAGCAGGTGAAGTCGTCAGTTGTGAAGAAACCCAAATAGGATTTGTCCGCCTGAGGCGGATTGGTTTATTGATGAGGCGTGACCTCCTGTTTCATGTGTAACAGGAGGTTTTTGTTTTTCAAAAACGGGCAGTCATTGAATAAAATTCAGGGCGTCTTCATGCATTCCGCCCGTCACAGGATGGTCAATCTCTGTGGTGGAAATGCAGTCCCAGACTGGACAGACATGTTTGCAGAGGAGACATCCCACGCAACGTTCTTCATCCACCATTGCCTTGCGCTTTTCCGTGTCGAATGTCATTGCCTGGTTTGCGCCGTCATGGCAGACAATGTGGCACAATCCACAGCCAATGCACTTCTCCTCGTCCACTTTGGAAATAACGTGCATCTTCTGGTGGTGTTCGCTCGGGTCAACGAGATTTTGGAGTCCAAGACCAATGAGCGTCTGGGCAGAGTCAAAACCCCTTGCGGCAAGATAGTCCTCTAACCCCTCTGTCAGGTCTTCGACGATGCGATAACCGAAGCGCATCACGGCTGTGGTTGACTGGACGGTGGTGGCGCCCATCAGGAGAAACATGATGGCATCGCTCCAGGTCTCTATGCCGCCAATGCCTGAAAGCGGAAGCCCGAGATTTTTGCACTGAGCCATCTCGGCAATAAATCGCAGGGCGATGGGTTTGACGGCGGGACCGGAATATCCGCTGATGGAACCCTTGCCCTGGATGGATGGTTTTGGGATAGAGGTATCGAGGTCAACCTCTGTGATAGCGCGGAGGGTGTTGATTGCGGAAATGGCGTCTGCCCCGCCATCTTTTGCGGCAATGGCAACGGGGAGTATGTCTGTGATATTGGGCGTCATTTTTGCCATCACGGGGATGGAGACGCAGTCTTTGACCACGCGTGTATAATGCCGGACGAGGTCATAGCTCTGTCCAACCTTGTGACCTGCGCCTTCCACAGCCATCTGTGGGCAGGAGAAATTCAGTTCCAGCATATCCGCCCCCGCCTTCTCAGAGCCTTTCGCCAGTTCCACCCAGCCTTCATCAGAGTATCCCATAATGGAGACGACGAGCCTTTTATTCGGATAATGTTTTTTGAGATAGGCGATGTCCTTCAGGTTTTGCTCAAAGGGGCGCTCACTGACCATTTCAATATTCTGCAAGCCAATCATGCGTTTTTCACCGTAATGGAGTGCATTCAGGCGCGGCGTGGGGTCGATGATGGGATACTCTCTTTCAAGATTCAGGGTTTTGAAGATGACGCCGCCCCATCCGGCGTCAAAGGCGCGGGAGACCATCTGGGCAGTATTGCCGACCGGGGAGGCGGAAAGGCAGAAGGGGTTCGGGAAATTCAGACCGCAGAAATTGACGGCGAGTGAAGGACGGGCATGACTTGCAATAATGGCAGGCGTGGAGAGTGGGATTGCCTTTGCAATTGCCTCAGCCGCCTTTTTGCCGTCCTTAACACATTCAGCAACGGTTTTGCCCGCCCCTGTGATGTCGCCCCCTGCATATATCTTCGGATTGGATGTCTGCATGGTTTCCGACTTCACACAGACAAACATCTTAGATTTTTTGAGGTTGGAAATAAGTGTCTTGAGTTCCTCAGTAATGCCCGTCCCGATTGACTCCACAACAATATCGGCAGGCATAGAAAATTCCGAGCCGGCGATTGACTCCGCATTTTCTGGCACAAACTTGCCGGGAATAATCCAGCGCATTTCCTCGCCCCGGACTGCGTGCACGCGCCCTCTCTCCTTTTGAATTTCAAGGATGCGGCAGTTCGGACGGAGACGCACGCCAACGGAGAGCGCAAGACTGACCTCATCTTTGTCCGCCGGCAACTCTTCAATCGCCTCAAGTGAGACGCAATAGACCCGCTCGGCGCCCGCAAGGCGTGCTGTCACAGCACAATCAAGAGCCACGGAGCCACCGCCAATTACCACAATGTTTTTTCTCTTCACAAGATTTGCGAATTTTTTACTTTTGGGACTATCTTTTGCGCGGACGAGAAATTCATTCCAGAGGTAAACGCCCCTTGCATCACTGCCAGGAATGGAGAGTTTCTTTGGCGCATCGAGCCCGACGGCAAGGAACACTGCATCGTAATCCTTGCGGAGGAGTTTTTCAAGGGCGTCCTTCCCGCTTATTGATACACCGCATTTGAATCGGACTCTAAGGTCGCGCAGGATGCTGAGTTCGTGTGCGAGGACTTCATCCGGCAGGCGATGGGGCGGTATGCCGTATCGGAGTATTCCGCCGGGCTTTGGTGACCTGTCAAACACCGTTACGTTGTAACCTTTGATTGCGAGATTGGCGGCGGCGGAGAGTCCTGCCGGTCCCGAGCCGATAACAGCGACACACTTATCCCCCGGCGTCGGCGCGATAAGGACCTTCAGTCCCTCCTTGCGCTCATAATCCATCAGGAATGCCTGGATTTCGTTTATATTAATTGGTTCATCAAGACCGGAGCGTGAGCAACCCTTGACGCAGAGGCGACATGTGGGGCAGATGTGGGCGCAGACGCCACCGAGGACGTTGTTCTGACGTATGGTTCTGATGGCACCTTTGATATTGTCCATTTTCAACTGACGGATGAATTTTGCAGGCTGGGTATCCGCTCCACAATCCGTATTGCATGGGGCATCATCGCAAAGGAGACAGCGATTCGCCTCCATAATCGCCGTCTGCAGATTATAGACCCTTTTTTTCGTCAAGTTCTCCATGATAAGAATCTCCTTGTTATTGTCTTAAATTTCTCCTCCCGGTCGCCTTTTTATGAATTTTCCATAGCCCTCCTTACCTGAGAATTTGCCATCTTTGACGATGACGCTTCCCCTGCAGATGGTGAAATCTGGAAAACATGACATCTCCATTCCCTGATAGGGCGACCAGTCACAATTGGTCTCCAACTCCTTAAAATCGATGACACGCGTCTTTCTCGGGTCCACAATAATGATGTCGGCGTCCGAGCCGATGGCGAGTGTTCCCTTCTGCGGGAAGAGCCCCATCAGTTTCGCCGGATTGGTGCTGATGAGAGAGACGAAGTGGTTCAGGTCAAAGCGTTTCTGGAGGACGCCGAATGTATAAACTGCGGGGAGGAGTGTTTCCACGCCGGGAAGACCGAAGGGTATCTTTGTGAAATCGCCCTTCCACATCGCCTTCTGATTCGTTGTGAAGGTGCAGGTGTCCGTTGAGACAATAGAGATGTCCCCCCTTGTCAACGCCGTCCAGAGACGCTCCTGGTCTTTCTTTTTCTTGATTTGCGGACATGTGGCATAGAGATGCCCGCGTTCTTTGTCTTTGAAGACCTCGTCATCGAGGAGGAGATACTGCGGGCATGTTTCACCATAAACATTGATGCCGCGATGGCGCGCCTGATGGAGAATCTCCGCCGACTCGCCAGTGGACGTGTGAACGATGTATAATCTGCCGCCGGTCGCCTCTGCCCAGGTTATGGCGCGCTGAACCGCCTCTGCTTCAATGAAGTTCGGGCGGGAGAGGACATGTCCGTATGCCCCGAGCTCATCTTTCTTTTCCAGATATTTTCGTATCAGGAGATTCATGACCTTATCGCTTTCGGCATGGACGCAAATGCGGGCGCCATTTTCCGCAGTTGCCTCAAGGGCGGAGAAGAGTGCGGCATCATCCGACTGCCACCCCTCGGATTCATAAATCATGAACATCTTGAAAGTCGGAATGCCAAAGGCAATGACCTCCTCCATCTCTTGCTTTGTGGGCGCGTCCCATTTTAGAATGATGGAGTGTAGGGCATAATCCACGCATACGCGCCCCTTTGCCTCCTTCATGCGTGACTGGATGCCCGCCATCAGCCCTTTTTCCTTATCCTGCATGGCGTAATCGATGACAGTTGTAACGCCACCACAGGCGGCGGCGCGCGTCCCTGTGATAAAATCGTCCGCGCTCACAGTCCCGCAGAAGGGGAGCTGTAAATGGACGTGAACGTCGATTCCGCCCGGCATGATGTATTTATTTGAGGCATCGATGACCTCGCATTGCGGCTCACTCACAAGATGACTTCCGGTTGCGGCGATTTGTTCTCCAATAATGCCAACATCTGCACGAAATGTTTCGGTTGCGGTAACAAGGGTGCCATTCCGAATAATCATGTCAAATTTCATTTTTTTATCCCTCCTGTTAAACAGGTTCATTTTTCAAGATATGTAAAACACTCATCAAGGACATTGATAAGGAAATCGGCGTTGTCTTTAGTGAAACACATGGGTGGTTTGATGCGCAGGACGTTGCCGAAGAGTCCGCCCTTTCCAAGGAGGAGTCCCCGCTCCTTTGCCAGCTCCATGATTTCAACAGTTGCGGCGGACGCCGGCTCGCGACTTTCACGGGATTTGACAATCTCCACCCCTGTCATAAGTCCCATTCCGCGAACCTCGCCAATGGTGGTGTGTTTTTTCTCCAGCCGCTTCAGTCCCTCAAGGAGATGCGTCCCGACGATGCGGCAGTTTTCCTGCATGTTCTCGCGGTCAATCACTTCGATGGTCGCAATCCCCTGCGCCATGGAGACAGGGTTACCGCCGAATGTGTTGAAATATGTTTTGTCCTTGAGGGGTGCGGCAATCTCTGCTGTGGATGTTACAGCCCCAAGCGGGATTCCGTTTCCGATGCCTTTTGCCATGGTGATGGCATCGGGGATGACGCCCCAGTTTTGAATGCCCCAGTAATGCTCGCCTGTCCGCCCGAAACCAGTCTGCACCTCGTCAGAGATGAAGAGTCCCTTCGCTTTTTTCATGATGTCATAAAGGATGCCGAAATATTCTCTGGGAGGCACAACCGCACCGCCGACGCCCTGAATCGGCTCGACAATGAGTGCGGCAATCCGTCCCGTGGTGCAGTGGTCGATGACTGACTGCGTATCGCGTGCGCACTGGACTTTGCACGAGGGATAGGTGAGATTCAGGGAACAACGGTAGCAATATCCGGGCAGGATGTGATGGACGTTGGATAGTGCCGAAACGTTATAGCGCCATGTGGAATGTCCGCAAAGACTCATGGTGGTGAGTGTGTCGCCATGATAAGCATTGCGAAGGACGAGGATATCCGGCGCACCGGTATAAAGGCGCGACATGAGGATGGCGAGTTCATTCGCCTCACTGCCAGAGTTGGTGAAAAATGTCTGTTTCAATTCAGGTGCAGGCATTTTAGAGGCGAGGAGTCTGGCAAATTTCACGATATTCGGATGCAGGTAGAGGCAGGTCGTGTGCTGAATCCTGTCAATCTGTTCTTTTGCTTTTTGAGTCACATAAGGATGACAGTGTCCAACGCTGACGGTTACGATTCCGCCAATTGCATCGAGGTATTGTTTACCGGTGCTGTCGTAAACAAACTGCATCCTGCCTTCCACGATGGCGATGGGCTTTTTGTAATAAAGTAAGTGGTTCGGCATCAGATATTCCCTGCGCAGGGCGAGAATTTCTTCAGCAGAGAGGTCATTATAAGCCATTAAAATCCTCCCTCTAAAAAAATATGAATTACGAATTACGAATAGCGAATTACAAAAATGGATATGTTTTGATGCCCTCCTTATTGGCTAACTCTTCTGGGTTTTCTTGATAATTGTAGTTAGAATAGAAATCAGTTCATTGCATTCATTTATGATTTCATTTAACCTTCCAGGTGAAACGATTTCCACGGCAGAAAGGAGGCGCAACCAGTAAAGTGTCTCACGTGCCTCTTTTCTGGCGATGGATATTTTTGAGAGAAAATCAGCCTTGCTTTGCCCTCCTTGTGCTTCCTCAACATTCGCCCCGATGGAAGTTCCCGCCCTGAAAAGTTGTTTCCCCAGCATCCGGCTTACTCCCGATTTTTTTTTCTAAAAACTGGCATATGTGTATTATCCTTACGGCAAAGTTGAATGTCCTCTCACATATATCTTTTGTTTGATTCATCCAAATTTTTCGTAATTCGCTATTCGTAATTCATAATTCAATCAGCGGTTCATACGTTTCAGGTCTGCGGTCGCGGAAGAATTGCCATGTCTGGCGCACCTCTTTTATCATTTCGAGGTTGAGGTCAGCCGTTATGAGTTCATCCTTGTCCCTGCCTGCCTGTGCGATGGTCTGTCCACGCGGGTCGCAGAAATAGCTCGTGCCGTAAAATTCTCCTATGCGCCATGGTTCCTCCCATCCCACGCGATTGATGGCGCCGATGAAATATCCGTTCGCCACGGCGTGTGCCGGTTGCTCCAGTTTCCAGAGATATTCGGAAAGCCCCGCCACTGTGGCGGAGGGATTGAACACAATTTCCGCCCCGTTGAGACCCAGAATGCGTGCCCCCTCAGGGAAGTGACGGTCGTAGCAGATGTAAACCCCGATGCGTGCATGGCGTGTGTCAAATGAGGGGTAACCAAGATTGCCGGGCTTGAAATAAAATTTCTCCCAGAACCCGGGCTTGCAGTGGGGGATGTGGCTTTTGCGATAAATGCCGACCACCGTGCCATCTGCATCAATGACAGGCGATGTGTTGTAATAGACCCCTGTCATTTCCTCCTCATAGATGGGCGGGATGACGACCATATTATACCTTACCGCCAATTGGCACATGAGATGGGTGGTGGGTCCTTCGGGGATGCGTTCCGCCATGTCATACCAGCGTTTTTCCTGCTCCGCGCAGAAATATGGACCAAAGAAAAGTTCCTGCAGGCAGAGGATTTGCACGCCCTCTTTCGCCGCTTGTTCGATGAGGGCGACGTGTTTGTCAATCATTGCTTTTTTGATTTTTCCGACCGGCGATGAGACGGGCTCATCATTTTTCGCCTGTATCAGTCCGCACTTCACAATCCTTTCCATTATCCCCCTCCTTCCGTCATCTGCTCTTCATAATTTTAACCCCACGCACCTAATTTATCCGCCGCTCCTTCTTCAGGTTTGAACCAGCGGGAAGATATGGATTTTTTTCTCGTGTAGAAAATGACGCCGTCTCTCCCGTGGCTATGCAGGTCGCCGAAGAATGATTCTTTCCATCCGGTGAATGAGAAAAATCCCAGCGGTACGGGAATCCCCACATTGACGCCGACCATGCCTGTCAGAATGTGACACACAAATTCACGGGCATAATGCCCGCTCCCTGTGAAAATGGCAGAGCCATTGCCGTAAGGACTCTGGTTGATGACTTTTATCCCCTCTTCAAAACTCTTCACGCGCTTGATGCATAGAACAGGACCGAATATCTCCTCACGTCCGACGACCATTTCATTTGTTACGTGGTCAAAGATGGTTGGACCGAGATAAAATCCTTTTGGGAAACCTGTAACCTTACAGGAGCGACCGTCAAGGATAAGTTTCGCACCTTCCGAGATGCCCTTGTCAATATACCCGCGCACCCGTTCGAGATGCTCCGGAGTTACAAGCGGTCCCATGACTGTCGCGGCATCTTCAGCGGGACCGACCCTGATTTTTTGCGCCTCTTGCAAAATCTTTTCCACAAGAGTTTTAGCGATTGCCTCATGCACAACAGCGACGGGGAGCGCCATGCAACGCTCACCGGTGCATCCGAAGGCGGCGTTCACAATTCCCCGCGCCGTCTGTTCCAACGAACAATCCGGCAGGACAAGTGCGTGATTTTTCGCCTGGCAGAGTGCCTGAACGCGTTTTCCATTTGCGGCGGCGGTCTCATAAATAATGCGCCCCACCCGCGTTGAACCAACAAAGGAAACCGCCATGACTTTCGGGTGTCTGATAAGGGTATCAACGGTCTCCTTTCCGCCCAGAACCATGTTTACAACGCCCGGCGGCAGTCCTGCATCTACAAGGAGATTCATCATATATGCGCATGAGAGCGGGCATCGCTCGTTCGCCTTGAGGATAACCGTATTGCCGCATGCAATGGCAATGGGAAACATCCATAGCGGAACCATGGCTGGAAAATTGAAGGGGAAAATCCCCACGCAGACCCCCATTGGCTGGCGCAATGTGGTAAAATCCAGACCGGACGAGAGATTGCACACCGATTCTCCTGCAAGGTGTGCAGGGATGCCGCAGGCGAATTCCACAATTTCAATACCCCGCGCCACAGAGCCCACCGCCTCGGCAATTGTTTTCCCGTTCTCCCTGCTGATGATGGATGCCAGTTTTTCTTTTTGCTTTATGAGCGTGTCGCGGAAGGAAAAGAGGAATTTTGCCCGTTCGGGCGGTGGGGTTTCCGCCCAGGCGGGAAATGACGTTGCCGCCTCCTCCACTGCGTCCTCCACCTCGCTGGCAAGACAGTTGGGCGTTTCAGCCTGCACCTCACCCGTGCTGGGATTATATACAGGTGTCCATGAGTCGGTTTTGGATTCCAGCCATCTGTTCGCCACAAAAAGTTTCAATCTCTCAGGGCTCATATTTCCCCCTTATTAAATGATGTCCATTATCATTCTACGGTGAAGCCATAAAACATTTCTTTTACCTTTACGGCGGAGATGCTGGTCAAGAAAAAAGAGGGTGGGGAGAGCATGGAAGGTGAAATAATGCTCAGCGCCTTGTTTGTGGTTTTTCAATGTGATATGCAAAAAAGCGGGTATCTGTTGCGGGGTCATGAATAATGCGCACCTCAGTCTCATATAGATTTTTGATGTGCGCCATTGTGAGGATGGTTTCAGGGGGACCATCTGCACAGGAAGAGCCGTCCTTCAAGAGGATGAGTCGGTCTGCAAGGGCTGAGGCAAGGTTCAAGTCGTGCGTCACAAAGAGGATGGATTGACCCGTCTGGATACGTCTCTCAAGGAGAAGGTTCAAGAGGATAGTAACATTTTGGACATCGAGGTTGGAAGTGGGTTCGTCAAGGAGCATGAGGCGGGCATCCTGAACCATTGCGCGCGCAAGGAGGACGCGTTGCTTTTCGCCCCCGCTCAACTCATTAAAGGGACGAGTTGCGGAGTCTTTCAACCGGATTTGCTCCAGTGTCTCCTCAACCCTTTCCCTCTCCTTCCTGCCTTCAATAGTGAATGGTGTCAGATGAGGATAACGCCCCATCATGACCACTTCATAAACCGTGAAGGGAAAGGGGATGCCAATCTCCTGCGGCACATAGCTCAAGAGTTGTGAGATGTCGGATTGAGTGAAACGGTTGTGAGGTTTTTCAAAAAGCATTATCTCGCCGTTCTGCGGCGAAACCGTCCTGAGGAGGCATTTGAGGAGAGTTGTTTTTCCAGCGCCGTTCGGTCCAAGGATGCCAAGTATTTCTCCCTCCTTCATGAAGAAACTTAAGGAGTGCAGAACAGGGCGTCTGCCGTAAGAAAAATCGATATTATTCAGGCGAAGGCAATTACTCATTTTGTTTCCCTTTCCCCTCCCTGTGCAGATAATCCGCAATAATGCGCGCGGAATGGGCAAGCCTTGGACCCTGAATCGTTAAGGAGGGGTCAAATATGATATACACACGACCGTTTTTTACCGCATTGACAGATGTGAGGTCAAGCCATGGGTTCAGGGCGGCTTTCAGCGTATCCGTCGTGGAGGCAAGACCTGAGAATGTGGTATCAAGGATGACATCTGGGTTGAGGGCGATGAGTGACTCTCTGGATAGTTTCGGATATAGGGCTGGCTGAGGGGGCAGGATATTTTCCCCGCCGCCAAACCTCAGGAGTTCATCGAGGAACGTGCCGGCGCCGGCGGCGTATATATCCCTCAGGGAATCCGGGGCGCGACCAACGACAATAAGTGTGCGCACGGGAGGCTTATGTGCATATTTTGTCTTCAGCGATTCAAGGTCGTGTGCGATGGCGCTTCTCAGTTGAGCACCTCGTTCGGGGACGCCCACCGCTTTGGCAATGCTCGTAATGGCGTTCAGGGCATCGCTGACGGTTTCGTTTGGGATTTCAAGCGTGGGGATATTCAAGCGGCGCAGTTTTTGAGGCAAGTCACTTTTCGTTTTGGGGGTAATTACGAGCGTGGGTCGGAGTGTGATAATCTTTTCAAGGTTGGGATTCAGATAACCGCCTATTTTCTCCTTGAGAGCGGCTTCTGGAGGGAATTTGCAAAAATCGGTGACCCCAACCACCTTGTCTCCCGAGTCAAGGGCAAAGAGCATCTCAGTAAAATTCGGTGCGCAGGATATGATGCGCATTTCCCCCGCCACGACAGGTTTTGTCATGAGCATGACGAGAAGAAATATAATGGGATTTCGCATCCACATCATGCTGGCTTGCCCCTTTTTTTTCTTTTTATCAGGTTGAGGATATTATACAGTGGGAGAGCAAAGTATGGTAGGACGGAAAGGTCACCGATGGATTTATAAACTGTGTCTGACGGACGGGGATAAATGGAACCCGTGAGCGTTTCGCGCCGATTCAGTGAAGTATGATTTGCAACGTATCCTGTTGGCTCGATGATGGCGGAGATGCCACGATTGGCGCTTCGAAGGACATAACGGCGTGTCTCAATGGCGCGAAAAATAGAGAGGTCATAATGTTGGTAAGGACCTGCGCTATCCTCATACCAGCCATCATTGGTGATAATGACGAGGAAATCTGCGCCGAGCCCCGCTAACCGGCGAAGAAGCCATCCAAAGCTGCTTTCAAAGCAGATAACGGAACCGAAGAGGAATTTTTGCCCATGCGCCTCAATGGGAAAAAGGGTGTAATTTTTTCCCTTCATAAAGCTGCCCGTCTGGACAATTATTCGCTGAAAGCCGGGGATGAGGTCAAAGTAGGGGAGATACTCGCCGAAAGGGACAAGGTGAATCTTGTCGTAAGTTCGGGGGAAGAGATTGCTATTCGGGAGGAAATACCAGGCAGAATTATATGCCTCGACGGACGCAATTTTCTCCGCCGGACCCACCTCGTGTCCTGACTCGTCAAAAAAGACCTCGCGGTTAGCCCCGATAAATATTCCGGCAGAGATGCGTTGTGCTTCCGCCCCTATCTTTGAAAGGAGTTCCTTTTGAAGCCCGAAATAAGGCGTGATGGTGGCGGATTCCGGGAGGATGACAAGGTCGGCACCGCCAGTTTGTATATTTTTCAGCATCTCGAAGTTGATGGCATCGATGCGGGGTGGTATTGATTTTGTCTCCACATCGGTTCCAGCATAACCGGCGAATTTCATCTTCTGGGGGATGTCCGGCTGGAGAAGCGCCACGCGCAACTCGTATTCTCCCTTGAAATCATGTTTCAGACGAATGGCGCCGTAAAAAAGGGTCACGACGAGGAGCGTTAGGGCAACCGCTGGCGGTGTGAGACCCTCTCTGAGCGAGTGGCGTGTCTTCAGTGAGAGGAAAAAGTCCGCCAGTGCGGCATTGATGATGGCAAGGAGGAAACTCACGCCCCAGACGCCTGTGATGTCACAAATCTGGATGAGCGGAAGATTGTGCGCCTGTGTGGCGGAAAGGTATGACCATGGGAATGAGAGCTGCCCAACATTGCGGAGATATTCCACGGACACCCATAGCGAGGCAAAAAGTAAAAAAGTTATCCGTCGCAAACCTTTTTTCAGGAGAACCGACAGCCAGCCAAACAGCGCCCCGTAAAGACCCAGATAAATTCCAAGGAGGGCAATCCCGATGTATATAAATGAGTTATAGGCGGAGAGTGTGTTCAGCCAGAAGATGTTTGAGTAATGAAATGCAATCCCGAAGATGGCACCGCAGAGAAGTCCATCCAGTGGACGCTCAAGGTGCATCAGGGTGAAAAAAAATGGGACAAGGGCGAAAAATGCCAGTGGATACAGCGATGGTTTGGGGAAGGACAGCCGTAAAAGTAGCGCCGATATGAGCGCCGGTCCCGCGAGCATCAAGAAATTCTTTTTCATATTGCCCGGAAATTCGCTGTCATTTGGAAGATGGAATAATTTATTCCTGAACATTCTTCAGGGAGACCGGCTCAAGGGTGAGGTCAACCGATGGCACTTGATTGATGCCGAATTTTGAAAGCAAGGTGCCCTTCGCCCGTTCCAGCTCGATGACGTCCTGGTTAAAACTGATCTTGCTCTGGATAAGGTGCATCAGCCCTTCTGCATAGTCCTTTTGGAATGTGAGCACGTTGAAGCTGGTGGACAGCCCGACGCGGTAGCGCTGTGATTCGGAATCAAGTTTTGCCTTTTCCGCCTCCACGGTGGACTGTGCGGCGGCAAGACTTTTGATGTCGGTCTGAATGTTGCGGACGGCGTTTCGAATTTCGAGGATGATTGAGTTCTCGAGATTCTTTAGCGTAAGTTCCGATTTTTCGTATTGAAGTATAGACTGTTTGTAGCGGTATCGCGCCGCGCGGTTCTGTAAGGGGAATTCCAGTTCAAGCCCGACTGCATAGTTATGGTAGTCATAGGTATTCAGTTCATGCCAGGCATCCGAGTGGCTATCGCCAAGACCGGAACGCCCGGCAGAGCCGGTCAGATTAAGGTCGGGCAGGCGGTGGTTTTTGGCAACGTTTCTTGCTATCTGTTTATTCTTGAGGTCAATCTGCGCCTGCATATAATCAGGGCGGAAGTTAAATGCCGTCTCAATGAAGGAGTTGGCGTCAAGGGGAATTTCATGGACATCCGGTTCATCGGTGGGCAGATAGAACTGCTCCCACTCTTTGTCAGCCCTGGGGATGTTCATGAAGATTTTGAGCTGGTCTTCCATTGCCTTGATGGCGCTTTCTGCAGTGATGACGTTCTCCTCGCGTTCGGCAACCTGTGCCTTCGCCTGCAAGACGTCTGATTCCGGCACCACACCGGTTTTATAACTCACCGTGGTGATACGCAGGAAGTCCTGCGCCTGATAGAGTGTCAGGCGTTGCACTTCATAGGTCTTTATGGCGGAGACAAGGTTCCAGTATGCCTTTGTGACCTCGGCAATCTGGTCCTGCACCATCGAGCGGAAGGCTTCCCGTGACATGAGGGCGCTATTCCTTGCAATACGGATGCCTGAAAGCGTCACGTAAGAGCCAAAGTTCTTAAGAAGCGGCTGGCGGAAAAAGAGAATTCCGCCCTGTGTATAGTAAGGACTGATACTCACAGCGAGGGAATTAGTTCTGAATCTGTTCGTGTAATATTCGAAGCCGAGAACGCCGCCCGTTGGAACGAGCTGGGAAAGGGTCGCATCCGCCCCATACTTTTTGTCCTGGGCAACGAATATGTGATGATTAGCATCATACACGGGTTGTTGATATTCATTGTTATAAGCCGATAGATTGGTGCCCAGCATCAGGTCAAAGATACCTTTTTGCACCATGATTTCCGCCTCGGCAATCCTGCGGTCATAATCACTGATGCGAATCTGAAGATTATTTCCGAGGGTTTTTACAATCACCTGTTTCAGGGAAAGGGGGATGGAATTTTTCTTGTAAAAATCCGCGGGTTCGAGAAGAGAGGTTGACGTGGTTTTGTCAAAAGACTTAACGGTCTCCTGCGCATAAAGGGAGAAAGTAAAAAGGGAACAGAATAGGGTCACGTAGAAATAGATTAATCGCATTTTTTGCCTCTTATTGCGCGCTCTCAAGTATTAATCGTTAAGAACAAAAATGGGAATCGTGCGGGCTGTCAACCATTTTCGATACATCAGCTATTGACGCATGAAAAAGATTTTTATATGCACATGCCGTAAGTTTATAAGTATAAGTCCGTGGCTGGGAAGACTATTTAGTGAAAAATATCCTTCGCCGATTATTGCGATTCACAGGTCGACATGTTGGTCTATTCAGTGCGCTGGGCATCATACTTTTGTGGCTTGTTTACCAATCAAACGCCCGCTTTATCGCCGGCAGTGATGTCTATCCGGGGCGCTTTATTCCTGTAAGCCTTGTCACCGAGGGTAATTATGATATGGATGAATTCCTGTTCATCCGCAATAATAATCCCAAAAACTGGGCGCCCGGGGCGAGATATTATATGAATCACCCCGGCAAGCCTTACAATAATCGGTGCCTTTCCAATTCGCCCACGCTCATCGCCACCCTGATGGCGCCATTTTATATCATCCCTTTCCGGATTTACAAAGTTTCACCCAGGCATTATCTTGTCTTTTACATGGATAAGGCATTTGCCTCCCTTTTTGCCGCATTTTCCGCACTGTTTGTCTTTTATGCCCTCAGGGAGAAGCGCACGCCGCGAGGCGCCGCCCTCCTCATTACCATTGCCTACGCCCTTGGCACGGGGACGTGGTTTCACGGCTCACAGGCAATGTGGCAACATGGACCCTCGCAATGTTTTCTTGCCCTTTCACTCTGGCTCTGGGTGAAACAGAGTAGAACAAACAGGGGGTATTTCCTTTGCGGACTTGCCGTGGGTATTGCGGTTGGTGCGCGTCCCAGCAATTCACTCTGGGCAGGTCTTTTGTTCATGGACATCTTTTTTATAAGGGAGTGGAGGCGATTAATCAGGGTTTTACGCATATTTTTTCGAAGCATTATCCGGGCGCGAGCGGGGAGAGTGATTAAAGGCTCCTGTCTATTCCTGAGGCATGAACTTCCGATTTTTCTTTATGTCCTTGGTGGGCTTCCTTCCTTGCTCTTCCTTTCGGTATATAATAATCACTTTTTCGGCTCGCCGTGGACTTCCGCATATAGCCTTTTTGGAAGAGGAGTCATGGATACATTAAGTGTCTCCTATTTGCCTGCTGGAATACTCGGAGTCCTTTTTTCCCCGAGCATGGGTCTTTTCCCCAACGCCCCTTTTTACCTGTTCCTTCCCATTGCCATCTGGATAGCCCTGCGCCGTTCCCTTGGCGCTCCGCGCAAACATGTAATCATTCCCGGAATTTTCATCATTGCCAACATTCTCCTTTACACCTGCAGGCGGCAGGGGTGGTGGGGTGGTTGGTCTTACACATATCGCTACCTGACGGATTCACTTCCCATGTTTTCATTTCTTCTCTTTCCCCTCTGGCGCATCCGGTTTATCAAAATCCGGCAGGCATGGTTCAAGGTGCGTAATTTCAGATACAGGATGGCGCGATGTCTCAACAGGTTCGGGCGGTGGGCGGTCTGGGGGCTATTTTTTGTTTTCACATTGTGGGGAATGGCAATACAGGCTTACGGAGTTTATGCCTGGGGCGGACAGTTTTATTCCAATTGGACGAACATCAATCAGAAACTCACCATCAATCTCAAAAACCATGCCCCACATTCCATCTTTGATAAGCCCTCAGTTTTCTGGACGTTGGACAAGAATAAACATCTGATTCTTTGTGAGTTGAGATGGTTTCGCTGGAATCCAAAAAGGTGGTTCACCACGCCAAGGAAGGTCTATCATGACCTGTTTGTCAAAAAGCTTGTGACATACGGGCAATATCCGCCGATTATTCTTGAAATTGGGACGCCCTGATGAGTTCAAAGTTTGGAGGGTGAAAAATGACGCCAAAGACTATTAATCCCACTTTATTAACATCACCGCGGCGTGCCCTCGGGCTGGATGCACTCCGCGGCACTGCAATTGTTGGGATGGTTCTTGCTGGTGTCATCCCGTGGAACACACTGCCTGCATGGATGTATCATGTGCAAGTGCCGCCGCCGACAAGGGTATTCAATCCGAACATCCCCGGCATATCCTGGGTTGACCTTGTGTTTCCATATTTTCTATTCGCCCTCGGTGCGGCGATTCCACTTGCCCTTTCACGTCGTCTTGAAAAGGGGATTTCGCACCTCCGTGTAGTCATTTCCATATTTGAGCGAGGGGTTTTACTCGCCTTTTTTGCACTGTTTGTGGAACATGTTGGACCATGGAGCATTATGCCTGAACCGGACACAGGTGCCAAACTGTTATCCATCCTTGGATTTGCGCTTTTGTTCATGATATACGTCCGTGTCCCTGAGTCCCTGCCGAGGTGGTTCATGTGGACGTTAAGGGTGGTCGGTTTTGCCGGCGCCATATATTTTATGGTAAACCTTGGCAATCCTAAAGGAGAACACTTCACCTTTCACCACAGGGATATTATAATTATCCTTCTCGCCACATCCGCAGTTTTCGGCTCACTGGCATGGCTTCTCACAAGGAAACAAATCCTCCCGAGGCTTGGCATACTGGGGATTATGGTTGCACTGCGTTTTTCTCCGCACAACGTTGGCTGGGTCAAAGCCATCTCGGATGCCATAAGTGGACAAGCCTGGATTTCATGGGTGTTTCAGATTGGATATCTACAATATCTGTTCATTGTAATTCCCGGCACAATCGTGGGCGATATGTTGCTTGAGTGGATGAGGAGCGGACGGGATATTGAGACGGGGGTTGCATCATGGAGCGGCTCACAGTTTATCGCAATTGCGGCGGTCATGATGGGGTTTCAGATTATACTCCTTGCGGGACTGTTTGAGAGATGGGGATTCGGCTGTCTTCTTGTCTCCGCCATTCTCCTTATTGTCGTCTGGTTTCTCATGTCAAATCCCGTCAGTGATACGGAGCGACTTTTGAAACGGTTGTTCGGCTGGGGTGCTTACTGGCTTGTTCTGGGGCTTTTCTTTGAACCTTATGAGGGCGGCATAAAGAAGGACCCGGCAACCATGAGCTATTATTTTGTCACTGCGGGGATGGCAATATTTCTTTTAATCTTTTTCATGGTCATTATTGATGTCCTTCATCACCGGCAATGGCTTGTTGGACTACTGATTGACAATGGGCAGAATCCAATGATTGCCTATGTTGCGATGAGCACGTTTGTCTGGCCTATTTTATCTCTGACTGGAATCAGCGACTGGCTGGAGACTGTAACGCCAACGCCCTGGGCGGGGTTCATCCGCGGATTATTTATGACGTTTCTCATGATGCTGGTGGTGAGTATGTTCACACGGCGGAAGATGTTCTGGCGCTCGTAAATGAGTTTTGAAAATAAGGGACGCGGGTTTCCGGATGGACAAAATTGTTCAACCGATAGAAATGCAATAAGGATTTTCCCAATCGATATATGTTTACAGGGCGAGTTATTTTTCTTCTCGGGCGGTCTTTATCAGAGTTCTTTGATTTCCTTGCCCGCCTTGAAGGTTATTGCCTTGTGATTGGGAATGGGATATTCTTTTTTATTTTTTGGGTTGCGACCAACGCGCTGTTTGCGTGTTTTGATAGTGAACACCCCGAAATCGCGGACCTCAAGCCGTTTGTGCTTGATAATCGCCTCCTTGATGCTCTCGATGAGGTTGTCCATGATTTTTAATGCCTCTTTGTCCTTCACCTTGAGTCTTTGAGCCAGATCCCGCGCAAAATCTATCTTTATCATTTATTCCCATCCTCTCACCTAATATTTATAGAAAAAGAGATACTACCTGATTCTTAATTTCAAGGATTTTTTTTCATTGGTTTTATCAATGCCAGCCACTTTTCTGCATGACCTTGAACAGGGCGAGGAATTGTTCGAAGATAACTCTTTCCGCCCGGCAGGAAGGGTCTATCCCCGCCTCATCAAGGCACGTGCTGATTATATCCTTTGAAATCTTGCCTCCCATGGCGCTCATGAGGGAATTCAGGATAATCTTGCGCCTCTGTGAAAAGGCGGCGTCAAGAAGTTTGAAAAATTGTCTTCTCGTTTCGGGGTCAAAGGTGGTTTCCCTGCGCGGGGTAAAAAGAATGATTGCGGAATCCACTTTTGGCGCAGGATGGAAATTGTGGCGCGGGACGATTCTCAGAATTGTGGCGTTGCTGAAGTAATGCACCTTGAGCGTGATGGCACTTGTTGAGCGATGACCCGACAATGCCGCCAGCCGCATCGCCACCTCTTTCTGAACCATCAGCACCATGCGCCGGAATGTCGTGTCGCCCTCCAGAATCTTCATGATAAGAGGCGTGGTGATGTAAAAAGGGATATTGCCTGCTATGACAAGGTCGCGTGCCTCCTTCAGGGCAGGTATCTCCCCCAGATTCATATCCATGATGTTATGATAGATGAAGTCGATGTTTTGGTGATGAATCAGGAGACGGAGGTGGAATATGCGATACTGCTCATCGAGTTCCACAGCGACCACCTTTTTTGCCCTTGATGCAAGTTGTTCCGTGAGGTTGCCGATGCCAGCGCCAATCTCAAGCACGGTTGTTTCCGGCGTCAGGTCGCATGAATCCGCGATGAATTGGAGCGTCTCCCGGTCTTTCAGGATACGCTGACCAAGCCGTTTCTTGAGGTGGATAACGGGTGGCGGGGAATCAGGCGTCCCGTGTTTCTTGTGTCTCATGGTTGCATCTTCATCCTGTTTTTTGTGAGAAGGACTGCAAGACTGATTGCTGACTTGAGACTCCCCGGGCTGGCAATGCCTTTTCCGGCAATGTCAAATCCTGTGCCGTGGTCAACGGATGTCCGTATGAAAGGGAGACCCATTGTCACATTGACGCCGTCATAGAAGGCAAGTGTCTTTACTGGTATCAGCCCCTGGTCGTGATACATGGCGAGGATGGCGTCAAAGTCTCCCTTCAACATCCGATGGAATAAGGTATCCGCCGGTAATGGACCATCAGAATCAATGCCTTCTGTGCGCGCCTTCTCAATTGCAGG
>Ga0172366_10000830_pt1 | contig 23354 bp, 16 predicted proteins | sample LakKivSesite69cm_FD_114533 | JGI IMG/M metagenome (GOLD analysis project Ga0172366, IMG submission 114533) | Sediment microbial communities from Lake Kivu, Rwanda - Sediment site 69cm | ecosystem: Environmental > Aquatic > Freshwater > Lake > Sediment | place: Rwanda: Western Province, Lake...
ATGTGGTTACATCTTGCTCAACCCGGTCGAACTTTAAAAAGATTTTTCCCGATTTTAAATAGATAGCGAAGCCGCTTTCATTATTTGAATTGTCTGTCCAGGTTAATTCTATGTCATAAAAATCGCCGTTCTTAAAGGCCGCGCCACGGAGATTCGATGGCGCCGCGGGTAGAATCGGTGTTGAACAAATAAGAGAATTATAAGCATTGAGCCTGCCTGAAGTCCGGGCTTTGCCTTGGAGTTGAGCTTTAATGTCAACGCTTTTCATGATTATGGTCTTCCTCTGCCACCAATCGATTTCGGGCCTTTGACCTAAAAGAAGAGCAGCCACCCCGGTAACAAAGGGTGTAGCCATAGATGTTCCGGCCTTATAGCTATAAGTACTGAAGATGTCCGTGCTGTAGATATCCTTAATAGTATGATCGCCTGTTCCTCCGGGTGCGCCCAGGTCTACAGAATAGCTACCATAATTCGAGAAGCCCGATTTATTATCATTATGATCGGTGGACAATACAGCAATAATGTTGTCAAGGTCATAACTGGAAGGATAGTTTGGAGTTAAATCGTTATTCGTCCCAGGAGGGAGACTATTCCCTGCCGCCGCAATAAACAGCACACCCGAGGCCTGGGCTCGGCCGATAGCAGATATGAGAGAGCTGGAGTAAGATGGGCCACCCCAGCTTGCGTTGATGATTCTGGCGTTCATGTCTTTCGCGTAATCTATCGCGTTTATGGCGCTGGCAATGTCAATGCCGGGACCGGGCCCGCACCTCAAGGCCATGAGCTTTACTGTCCAGCATACTCCGGTTACGCCCTCTCCGTTGTTGTTCGCCTTCGCTCCGATTGTCCCCGCAACATGCGTCCCATGGCCATAATAGTCCATCGGATCATTGTCCCCGGAATAGAAATCCCATCCCTGGTAGTCGTCGATATAACCGTTGCCGTCGTCATCGATACTGTTGTCGGGGATCTCGTTTGTATTTATCCAGATGTTGTCCTGCAGGTCCGTGTGGTTATATTGGATGCCGCTATCTAATACGGCTACGACGACATCCGGGCTCCCCGTGAAAATGTCCCAGGCCTCGGGCGCGTCAATATCGGCATCTACTGTCCCACCGGTCTGGCCGATGTTCCGCATCCCCCATAGCTTAGGAAAATGTTCATCGTTTGGGATCGTTTCCTCAAAGCAGTATATATAGTTAGGCTCAACGTATTCTACATTCGGATTGTTTTTAACCATGGAGATAGCTTTTTCCGTGCCGATGCTTTCCGGCACTCTAAGATGGACCAGATACGGGTCTCCCAGAAAGGAACTCGTAAGCGCTACCTCAGGATTCCAGTCCGTAAAGGCCATCTCCTGCCCTAAGTAATTAACTACCCTTGGTTTAATAACATCAAGAACAGAAACAGCCACCTGTCTCCCGGCCATTGGTTTGAATTTTACCAGTACCTCCCCCGGCACATATTCCTGGTGTATAGTTTCCTGAGGGCTGGGAGCAGCATTTAGCAAAAACAGGCAAATAAAGAGTCCCAGGCTCAGTCCCGCGACCAGATAACCAGGAGGATAATACCGTCCTCTTACTCTCATTTTTTCGAACCCTTTTTTGTTAAGATAAATGTAAAAAAAAAACACAGCTTGTCAAGTCCATGATCTCGTTCTGTCATTTAAAGATTAAAAGTGGACTGTTTTTGATGGATTTAAAGTTTAAAAGTGGACTGGCCTCCGCACAAGGCGTAGAACAGTTACCTTTTGAGAAGGTTTTAAAATGGCCAAACAGCTCCACAAGTCTTTCCTGGACTCCCAACTTCGAAGGTTCCTGGACAGTTATCTCAACAGGTCCTCAAGATCGGACGCAACCGGTTCTTTGCCCTCTTGAAGACCTACCGCGAAGACCCTGGGGACTTCTCTGTCGCCTGCAAGAGACAGCGGGCAACTCGAAGGATCGATCCTGCGGTCCGAGGGAACATCCTTCAGGAACTTCGGATCGAGAAGCGGCTGATTGCCGATCGGCGAAATCCGCTCCGCTCGTACAACTACAGCTATATCAAGAAGCGCCTCTGGGAGACAGAGGGCCAGAAGGTCTCGGTGCCGACCATCATCAAGCTGGCCAAGGAGTGCGACTTCTACCGGCCCCGGCCGGGCCGCAAAGCACATGATCGCATGGTCGCAACGAACTATATCGGCGAGCTCATCCAGCATGACTCTTCCGAACACCTGTGGGCCCCGCTGGCTGAGGAAAAGTGGCATCTCATCACCAGCCTCGATGACTACAGCCGCCGGCTCCTCTATGCCGACCTTGTCGAGCGGGAAACCAGCTGGGATCACATCTTTGCCCTGGAAAATGTCGTCCTGCGCTATGGGATCCCCGCCAACTACTACACCGACTCCCACTCCATCTTCCGCTTCGTCCAGGGCCGCGACTCCAACTGGCGGACTCATCACCTGTTGACCGACGACGTCGATACCCAATGGAAGCTGGTCCTCAAAGCCTTGGGGATCGACCCCACCTACGCCCTCTCCCCCCAAGCCAAAGGCAAGATCGAACGACCCTACGGGTGGCTCCAGGACCACATCGTCCGGACCTGCGCCCGGGAGAACATCAAGACGATCCAGGATGCCCGGGAGATCCTCCGCATCGAGGTCGATCGCTACAATAACCACCAAGTCCACAGCACGACGGGCGAGATCCCTGCCTACCGCTTCAACCGCGCTAAGCGCGAAGGAAGATCTCTGTTCCGAGCCTTCGCTGTCCCTCCCCACCTTCGTTCGACCAAGGACATCTTCTGCCTCAGGGTGGATCGCGTGGCCGATGCCTACCGCCAGGTCTCTTTTAGCAGCCTTCAGTTTAAGGTCAAGGGCGTCTCACCGAGAGACCCCGTCCAACTGAGGATCGTCCCGGACTTCGAAAAGGGCTTGGCCGAGATCAGGTTCTGGCACGAAGAGACCTTCCTCGGCGCTCAAAAAATCAAGCTGAAGGACCTCAAATTAGTCCACTTTTAAACTTTACGACAGTCCAATTTTAAAATTTAGCCAACAGGAAACTGTCGGAGCCCGAGGCTGGCTTTGAGAGCTTCCCAGTCTTCGGCCAGGTCTTCTTCTTCAAGAAGCTTCTTCAGTTCTTCAGGGACCATGTTCCCGGCGGCCCGGTCATAAAACGATAGGCTGCTCCTTTTCTGATTCATGGCCTTAAGACATAGAGCCGCATAAACGGAAGTCTTCAATTCCTCCTCCCGGCTGAGTTCGAATCCGGAGGAAGGACCGGTTAGCCGGCGGATTAAGGACATGGCTTCCGAGTGATTTCCCAGAGAATATTCGGCCCTGATCAGCAACATCATAGCCCGGATTTCGCGGGGGTTATTTGAGGCCAGGTCCCGGAGTATTTTCCGGGCTTCTTTGTATCTTTTCTGATCGAAATGTACGGAGCAGAGCTTGAAAGCCGCCTGAGTGTTTCCAGGGTCGTTTTTGAGAGTCGATTGCAGAACCTCGATTTCGCTCAAGACCGCAGAAGGTGCTTTTACCTCAACCTTTTTTAGCGGCGTTTCAGCCCGCACCTCCGTCGGCCGGTTATTAACAGCCGTCATATGAGTCCCTGGCTTGGGACCGGCAGAATCTGTTTCCGGCTCAGGCAGGGGCAAATTTACCTGGAGAGCACGAGCGACGGCCACGACAGCCTGGCGCGTTTTACCATCCACGGCCAGATCGGCTTCCCGGCCGGTTTTGATTATCCCGGCTGCGTCGGCCAGCACCGTTCTGCTTTTCTCGAAGTTGCGAAGTTCATACCAGGAAACGGCCAAATAAAGGTATGCCTTGAGAAGAAGGCCTGCGTTCCGGGTCAGGCCGAAGGCGGCCACTTCAAGGGAAGCGGCTGATTCGCCGAATTCATCGGCCAAAAAGGCTTTTTCTCCATCCTCCAGAAGCTCCAGGTAAAAGTGATCGATTTCCGGTCCGGTTTGGATCGCTGAAACGACCGGAGACGAACCGGCCACGCCTGCCTCCGCCGGAACGGTTGCAGCCGCTGCCGAGACTGCGCCGAGAAAGATAAACAAACAAGTTAACGGTAAGACCACATTTGTTTTTATACAGGCAAAGGGCGGACTTGTCAAAACGAGGTCTGAGAACCGGTTTTCAGGGGCTACCAGCGGCCGGAGACGGTGGGATTTCATCGCCTTTGCTCACCCCTAAAGGGGACCAGGTCCCGGTATTTTTCACCCCCGCTTTCATCAGCCGGGATTATTCGGTTCATATCTTCAATGCCTTATGATTGGATCGCCGGATGAAAAGGTTTCATGTATCGGTTTCAGGCGGAGGATGGGTTATAATAAGCCAACTCATTCGCCGCAGTAGCCGCCGAAAATTCATGGATTCCTTTCGGGAGAGATGTCGGCCGAGCCAACGGCGGTAGCCTGCCTTTTTTGATTGGTTAAAAAAACTTGACTCAGAAAATCGACAACGGGAATTCGCTGGCTGAGGCTGGACTCAAAGGGCGGGCCATAGCCAGGAACACGGCCGTGAATTTCGCCGGGCTCGTCTTGCCGCTCGCGGTCGGTCTGGCCGCTATCCCTTCAGTCGTGCACGGCCTGGGCGTGGCCAGGTTCGGGATCCTTTCTTTGGTTTGGGTCGTTTTCGGTTATTTCGGCTTGTTCGACCTCGGCATGGGCCGGGCCACAACCAAATACATCGCCGAAGCCCTGGGCCGGAAGGAATTCGAGAAACTGCCGGCCTATCTCTGGACTACGCTCGGGTTGCAGAGCGGGGCCGGATTAACCGCAGCGGCGGTTTTGGCTTTGGCTGCCCCTTTCATCGTGGAGCGGCTGCTGAATATCCCCGCTGAACTGGTCGACGAGTCAATCAGGACCATGAAACTCGTCGCGATCTCCCTGCCCGTAATGTTTCTGTCTTCTTCCTTCAGGGGCAGTCTCGAAGCCGGGCAGAGGTTCGACCTGGTCAACGCCGTCAAGGTCCCCGTAAATATCCTTTTTTATTTGCTACCTCTCGTCGGCCTCTGGCTCGGTTTCGATCTGCCGGGAATCGTCCTCCTGCTCGTGCTGTCAAGAGCAGCCGCCCTGGCCGCCTGGGCCTGGTTGGCCTTTTCCGTTTATCCCATTCTGAGGACGAGGCCCGTCTTCAGCAAGGGTTACGTCCGCCGCCTTTTTTCTTACAGCCTGTGGTTGACCTTATCGGGCATTTTTTATTCGATAACTTCTTCGGTGGACCGCCTGATCATCGGGGTTTTTCTGACGGTCGAAGCCGTCGCCTATTACAGTGCGCCTTACGAAGCCATCAGCAGGATAGGAGTGATACCCGGCAGCTTGTCCATGGTCCTTTTCCCGGCCTTCAGCTATCTGGATGCCAACGATGAGCAGGGCCGGATAGATAAAATATTTTCCGGGTCGGTCAAGTTCCTTCTTCTGACCACCGGGCCTTTGCTGGTACTTTTGGGTTTTTTCGCCCGGGAGTTTCTTGGTCTCTGGCTCGGAGCAGATTTCGCCGCCAGAAGCACTTTCGTGGTCCAAATTCTGGCCGCCGGATTCCTGATCAACTCGGTCATTGCCGTGCCTAACAATTACCTCCTCGGTATCGGCCGGGCCGACCTGGCTGCCAAATATCAGGCGGTGGAGCTCGTGATTTTTAGCGGTCTCATGTGGCTCGGGGCCAGGTTCGGATTAATCGGTGGAGTTGCCGCAGCCGCTTCTTTGCGTTTGATCTCTTTCACCCTGGTCCTTTTCTGGTTTTCGTCGACAGCCGGCAGGATAAAACTCTCGGCAGTCTGGAGCGGCGGCTTGAGCCAGGCTCTAAAGGCTCTGGCCGGACTGGTCGCCGGGCTGGCGGTTTTCAGCCTGTTCGACCTGAAAATAGCCGGAGCGGTCATCCTCTTTCCCCTTTTTATTTTTTATGCCTGGACAAGAGTCCTCGACGCGCCGGAAAGAGGCTTTTTCAGAAGCTTGCTGCCTGGGGCCGGTCGCCAGGAGATTCGTCTTGAGGAGAAAACGGACCGATGAACCGGACGGCATCGCCATACCTGGAAGTCGTCAGGTCCCGGCCCGGCTTAAAAACGGCCGTCATACATCCTGCTTTCAAACCGGCCGGAGGTTCCGAATATCTGGCCGTTTGGCTGTGTGAAGCCCTTAGGGAGACGGGGCTGGTCACGTTGGCGAGCAATCTTGCCGTCGATCTCGGCCAGGTTGATCGTATTTTCGGGACGTCTCTCGCGTCCGGCGGTGTGAAAGTGAAATATCTGCCGCCGGCCGGGATTTTTAAGAACTTTGACGCCCTGTCGGCTTACCGGCTCAGCCGGTGGGCCAAGGTCAGCCGGAGTCTTTATGACCTCATGATATCGACCTACAATCCGGTCGATTTCGGCCAGGCAGGCATCCAGTTTCTGGCCGACGTGAGTTTTGAGGACGAGCTCAGGCGCCGGTATCATCCGAAGCCGGCCGGGATCAAAAGTCTTCTCTACGGACGGTCCTTTTTGAGAAACGCTTACCTCGGGCTGGGCCGGTTGCTGGCCGGCCAGTCCGGTCAGGGCTGGAAGAGGAACCTGACCGTGGCCAATTCGTTCTGGACGAAACAGGTTTATGAGGAAAGATTCGGCCTGGAAGCGGCCGTCATCTATCCGCCCGTTCCGGAATGCCCGGAGGCCAGGCCCTGGCCGGAAAGGGACAACGGCTTCGTGGTCATGTCCAGGATCGTTCCTGAAAAGGGGCTTGAGAGTGCTATCTCAATCATAAGAGCCGTCAGATCGGCGGGATACGACGTACATCTCCACATTCTGGGGAGGGCCGACGACCAGAATTACCTGGCGAAAATCGATAGTCTCTGCCGTGAAAGCGGCGGATGGGCACACTACGAAGGCCCGCGTTTCGGCGAGGAGAAAGCCCGCTTTCTCGCGGCACATAAATTCGGTCTCTCGGCCTGCAGGGGCGAAGCTTTCGGAATTTCAGTGGCCGAGATGGTCAAGGCGGGAATGATAGCCTGGGTTCCAGCCGGCGGCGGCCAGGTCGAGGTCGTCGATTGCGCTGAACTCGTTTACGGCTCGGAAGAGGAAGCCGCGGCCTTGATAATTTCCGTTCTTAAAGATGAGGCCAAAGCTGAGGCCATCAGGAATCATCTCGCCCGCCGGGCGGAGCTTTTTTCGACCGGCCGCTTCGTCCAGGAAGCGCGGGCTCTTGTCCGGAGCTTTCTCGAAAGAAGCAACGTCGGACCATCATGAAGACAGTTCTCGTCGCCTGCTATGAAGCCTGGCCGCCCGCCTCCGGTGCGGCTTCCGTGACCTATAACCTGGCTCGCTTTCTTTCCGGGGAGAGAAAGCTCATTCAATTGGTTCCGGTAGGCGGTTTCCAGGGTGACATTGACGGTTTTTCTGTAGAAAGCATTAAAGTCGGCTTGTCTTCCGGACCGAGGAGGTCGGTGAAGATAATTTCCCTGATGAAATCGATAACCCAAAAAATCGCCGAATACGGGCCTGAGGTGGTGATCCTCGAAGGTGCTTCCTGGTCGGTTTATTTTTATTTTTTGTTGAAATACTTGAGATCGATGGCCTCTACAGCAAGACCGTTTGTCGTTTACCACGCCCACAACGTCGAATACCTTCTCCGGCGCAGAGCCCGGAGCCGGCCCGTGGCCGGGTTGACCCGGCTGGCCGAAAGATATGTGGTTCGCAACGCCGACCTGGTTACCGCTTGCTCTGAAATCGATGCCGGTCATTTCAAACGGCTTTACAATCTCCAGCCGGCTGTTCTTCCCAACGGAGTCGATACGGCCCTGTTTGGGACGGCCAGTACCGAAGATTTGAGCCGGGCCAGGGACCTGCTCGGGACGGAGGGACCGGTCGTCACTTTCTTGGGCTTGACGGCTTACCCGCCGAACAAGGAGGCCATCGAATTTTTGGTTCGATCGGTTTTCCCTCTCGTCAACCGGGAAATCGACAAGGCCCGGCTGGCCATCATAGGTGGTCCTGTCGATTACCATGAGGATTGGCTTCTCGTCACCGGCAGCCTGCCTTTCGGCCGGATTCCGTCCGTGCTCGCTGCCTCCGATGTCTGTGTTGCACCCGTATTCTCAGGCTCGGGGACCAGGCTTAAAATACTGGAGTACATGGCCGCTTCCCGGCCGGTCGTGGCCACCCGGAAAGGAGTTGAAGGCCTGGAAATAAGCGACGGAGAGAACGTGATCCTGGCCGAGACTGCCGGGGAAACAGCCGAGAAAATCTGCCTTCTCCTTCGCGACCTGGAACTGGCCGGGCGTGTCGGCCGGGCCGGCCGTGAACTTGTGGCCGGGAGATATGACTGGAAGAAGATACTTTGGGATTTTGAGACGGAATTGACTTCGATAATGAAGAAAGAAGAGAAAACCGCCTTCCTGAACTCTGACTGAACATGACACCCTTCATTTCTTTTATCATGCCGGCCAGAAACGGAGCCGGCTATATCGGCCAGGCCGTGCGCAGCCTCGAAGATCAGAGTTTCCGCGATTGGGAATTGATCATAGTCGATGACGGTTCGAGCGACGGGACTTATGATCTCGCGGTCGGGCTCCAGAGTGGCGATGGCAGGATCCGGGTCGAAAAGAATCCCGGGCGAGGCCAGGTTCAGGCCATGAACCACGGCTTCTCTCTGGCTTCAGGCCGGTTCGTCAAGACAGTGGATTGCGACGACCTCCTCGCTCCTGAGTTTTCGGACAAACTGAATGATCTGACGGCGGCCGAGGCGACCATCCACCAGGCCCTGCTGCTCGACGACAGGTCCGGAAAAATCAGATTATTCCGGATCCCGGCGGCTTTCGTCGGTATGAGTCTGCGGCAAGCGCTCCGACGCATCCGGATCTCGCCTCCGAGATGGGCCTGGACCATCTCGCGCGATCTGGCCCTCAAAGTATTTCCATTGCCGCCTGACTTGCCGCTCATTCATGAAGACGTTTTTTTCGGTCTCAAGATCAAGCAGTATGCTTTAAGCCTGGCCTACGTTCCGGCGCCCCTCTATTTTTACCGGCAGCATGCCGGCCAGATATACGGCGGACAATTCGATTACTCGAGTCCGAATGTAATCCGGAAAGCCCGGGCCATGCTGGAGATTATTGACCACTTTGAAACTGGAGGAACCGGTCAGGGGATCGATAATTTGCCGGAGCTGCTGGCCCCGTCGCGGACTTACTACGAGCTCTTATCCAGACCAGGTTTTAGTCTTCGTGAACTTCTTCTAAGCCGTCTTGTAACTTCTGAGAAAGCCCGGGTCTTGGTCATCAGGTGTTTTCCGGGACTGGCTTCTCTAGTTTCGAGGCTGGCCTCGACCCGTCGCTTCAGGAAGAGCGGAGAACGACAGAAATGACGAAGGATTCCAGGCCGAAAGTGCTCGTTTCGGCTTTTGCCTGCCATCCGGAGCCGAAGGCAGTTCATTTCCCGGGCGAGGCCGTTCTCGGCTGGTTTCTGGTGAAAGAGATCGAGCGATTCGCCGACTGCCACGTGATGACCTGGGCCCGGAACAGGGAAGCTATCCAAAAAACAGCCGGATTTGAAGGTCCCGGCCGGGCCGTTTTTCACTTCCTCGATCTTCCCGCCGCGTTTTACGGTGCCCTCGGTAGCCGGCATTACGGCTTGAGATTTTATTATTTCTTATGGCAGAAGCTGGCCGGTTCATTGGCCGGAAAACTCCACAGCCTGGTAGGCTTCGAGCTTTCCCATCAGATTACCTTCGCCAACGACTGGATGCCGAGCTTCATGGGGCCCGGCCTGCCCATCCCTTTCATCTGGGGCCCTCTGGGAGGAGGTCAGAAGGTGGCTCCCGGGCTTATGTCATTGTTGACGCCTCGCGACCGGAGGCGGGAGAGAATGAGGGTCAGACTTCAATCGGTCTGGAGAAAGACACGGGCCAGATTGAAAACGGCCGAGGCCGCCTCAGCCGTCCTGGTCTGTAACAACGAGACGAAAAGAGTGCTCGAGCCCTGGAAGGAAAAAATCGTAGATTTCCCGGTGAACGGGATCACGGCCGGGAGCATCACCGAATCCGTGAACGAGCGACAGCCGGGTCAGATGTTCCGGGTTTTTTACGCCGGACGGTTCGACGGCATAAAAGGAATTCCCCTGGCTCTGCGGGCATTCGCTATATTGGCCGGCAAGTATCCGGATGTGGAATTCGTCCTGGGGGGCGAAGGACCGGAAAGGGAACGGTTGGAAGCCATGGCCTCCGAACCGGGTCTGTCCGGCCACGTCAGGTTCCTGCCCTGGCTTTCGAGGAGCGGTGTCCTGACGGAAATGCGCCGGAGCCACGTTTTCCTTTTCCCGTCGCTCCGGGACGGCGGCGGGGCGGTTGTCGTCGAAGCCATGGCCTCCGGGCTGCCGGTGATTTGCCTGGATGCCGGCGGTCCTGGCTTCCACGTTTCGTCCGAATGGGGATTCAAGCTAAGGACCGGGAATCCGGACGCGGTTTCGAGGGAAATGGCCTCGGCCCTGGAAATTCTCTATCTTGACGAGCAGCGGAGGATGAGGCTGGCCGCGGCCGGCCGGAGCCGGGCTTCGGAGTATTATAGCTGGAAAGAACAGGGAGAACGGTTGGAACGGATATATGAAAGGGTGCTTTCGGGCGGAAAATGATTGGTTTGGTCGGTATCCTCTGGCTCATGATCTGGGGCGGGATGTTCGCCGATCCCGGCAGCATGCGCGACTGGAGCTTCATGAACGGGCTTTTCGCCTTAGTCCAGGGTTTACGCTCGCTTTTGCCGCTTTTGGCGGTTTACTTCTGCCTGCTCTGGATTTTCATGAAAAGAGCCCGCTTCCCGTTCGTCCGCATGCCTTTAGGCTATTTATTCGCTTATTGCGGCCTCGGGTTGGCCACCTCTGCTTTTATTTCGCCCGACAGATGGATTTCGATCTATTACGGCCTGGCGTATCTCGCTCCGTTAATCGTCGCCTGGATGTCTTTCGAAAAAGAGGATACGGTTTCCCTGCTCGGGAACATAATGGTCATAAACGAGTTCGTCGCATACGGAGTCGTGTTCGCTCTTCTGCCCGAGGTCATCAGAGTGGGCACGGTCTACAACCGTTTCGTCCAGGTCTTTCAACTGCCTTTCGGACTGGGCGAGATGCGGGCCAACGGCGTCGGCCGGTTCGCTCTGGCGGCCATCATCCTGGCCTTTATACGTCTGGTGACCTCCAGCCACCGGTTGCGGGCGGCCTGGCTCATCCCGATCCTGCCGGCTCTCTTTATCCTGGCTCAAAGCAGGTCCAGATCATCGTTCCTAGGACTGGCGGTTTGCAGCCTAATTTTCGTCTTTATCTGGGGGCTTGACTGGCGTTTTTTCCTGGTCGGCCCGGTCTCTGCTTATTTGATCTGGCTTTCGGTCTTCAAATGGCGGCTTCACGGCCATGTCGAGCGCCTGATGTATCTCACCGGGCGTGAGTTCACGTGGCAAAGGGGGCTCGAGCAGATAAAACAGTCGCCTTTCCTTGGTTGGGGATTCCATGCCGATCGTTTGCTTCTCGAATCGGAGCACATGCACAATTCTTACCTGCATTCGGGCATCCAGGCCGGGTTGTTCGGGGCGCTGTTTTTCGCCGCCGCCGTAATCAGCACCTGGGTGGTAATCTTCAAATCGAAACTGCCGGCCCGGCTGAAGTCGGCCCCGGATCCCGAAAGGAGGTTTTTGGCTCAAGCCGTTTTGCTCGTTGGATTTCTGACCGCCCGGAGCTTTTTCGAATCCACAGCCGCTTTTTACGGGGTAGACCTTTTATTGTTCGTCCCGGCCGCATGCTATATTTACGCCTGGACCGCGGAGAATCCGCTTTCTTCGGCCGCTGAGGCCATGAATGGTCAAGCCGGACCTGAGAACGAAAGAAGGTCTCAACCGGCATGAAAGTTTCAATTTACACGATGTATTTCCTGCCCGACTTCGGGAGTGGTCCGATTCTGATGAACGAGCTGGCCGGCTACCTGGCCAGGGCCGGCCGGGACGTCGAAGTGGTCACGACCGTTCCCCGGCGGGTAACGGCCGAGTTCCGGAGAAGCCTCTACTCGGTCAGAGACGGCGGCGGATTCATGGTCAAAAGATTCCGGACCAACTCGACTCCTCAGCCTCTCGGGCGCCTGGCCGCCTGGAATATTTATACGGCCGGCGCTTTCCTGGAAATGATCAAGCGAGGCAGGGGAGACGTGCTTTTTCTCAGGACTCCGCCTCTTCAAACGGCCGTTCCGGCCTTCCTGGCCAGGTGGCTGCGAGGTCCGGAAATTCTGGTCAGCGTCCAGGACATTCACCCGGACCTGGCCATCGAAGCCGGCATACTCAGGAACAGGGCGGGTAAAGCTCTGGCCAGGATGCTCGAGAAGTTCGTTTACCGGGCGGCGGCCAAGGTCGTCGTGATAAGCGAGACTTTCCGGGCCAATCTCCTGGCCAAGGGCGTTCCTATGGAAAAGATCAGGATCATACCAAACTGGGTTGATACGAGCTTCCTCAGGCCACTCCCGAAGGACAACCGCGTTTCCAGGAAACTCGGCCTAGAGGACAAATTCGTCGTCATGTATTCTGGGACGATAAGCATCAGCAGCAACCGGGCCCTGGCCGGCGCTCTGGAAGCCGCCGCCCGGCTGCGCGGAGAAAGGAAGGTTTTATTGGTCATAGTCGGCGAAGGGCTGGAGAAAGAAAACCTCATGAGGAAGGCCGAAAGCCTCGGCCTGCAGAACGTGGCCTTCTTGCCGTTTCAACCGTACGCCGACCTTCCGGAACTTCTGGCTTCGAGCGATGTGCTGCTCGTTCCTCTCGACCGGGAGAAGTCCACGTTATCCGTCCCGTCGAAGCTTTACGATTTCATGGCCGCTTCGAGGCCGATCCTGGGCTTGACGCCGGAAAGTTCCGAAGTCGCGACCGTCATAAAAAAAACTGGCTGCGGCGCCGTCCTCGATCCCAGCCGGCCGGCCGCGACGGCTGAAGCCATCTTGTCGCTCGTAAACTCTCCGGAGAAGAGAGAAGAATACGGCCGGCGGGCCAGAGAATTCGTCGAGCAGAACTACGCCGCCAGCCGGGTCCTGCCGGAATATGATAGATTAATATGTTCAATTGCCGGACACCAATGAAAAACCGATGCTCAAAAAGTTCCTGAAATACTGGTTGCCGCCGCTGTTGCTCATGGCCTTGATCTTTCCTCTCGGCAACAAAGGCCTGGGAAGCAGCCGGCTTTTCCATATCTTTGCCCGGTTCGTGAATGTTATCCTGCCTGAGGCCTCCGTCGATTTGGTCAAGGCGGCTTACATCATCATCCGAAAAATATCGCATTTCCTGGCCTACGGGTTTCTGGCTTTGTTATTTTTCCGGGCTGTGCGCGGCGACAGCAAAATCCCCGGCAAAAAGATATGGATCTATGAAGCCGGGGCAATGGCCGGAGTTTATGGCTTACTGGACGAACTGCTTCAAACTGTCGTCCCGACCAGATCCGGAAGCCCCTTCGATTGGATAATAGATGTCGCCGGGATTCTAACCACGATGCTTGTCGTCTCGATATATTCCGGACAAAGCCAGGCTGGATCCGGACGGCCGGGAATCGGGGCGGGGTGTCCGGGAACGCTTTTTTTCAAGCGGACTATGGACCTGATTCTCGCCGCCGGCGGGCTGGTTGCGTCGCTGCCTCTCTCCGCGCTATTCGCCTTATTGATATGGTTGGAGGACGGCGGCCCGGTTTTTTACGCTCAGGAAAGAATAGGCCGGAACGGGCACGTATTTAAAGCTTTCAAGTTCCGGTCGATGATCTCCGGAGCCGAAAAAGAGACCGGCCCGGTTCAAGCCGCGGCCGGCGATCAGAGAGTGACCAGGATCGGAAGAGTACTTAGAGCCACGGCCCTCGACGAACTTCCCCAGCTCTTTAATATTTTGAAAGGCGATATGAGTTTCGTCGGCCCGCGGGCCCTCCGTCCGGCTGAGAAAGAAGTTCACGGCCAGCCCGGCGATATGTTGATCGAGAAAATTCCCGGGTTTGCCGAAAGGCATGCGGTCAGGCCCGGATTGACCGGACTGGCCCAGGTTTACCTGCCGGCGGACACGCCCCGCCGGAAGAAATTCAGGTACGATGTTTTTTATATCCGGAAGATGAATCCTGCCTTTGACCTCAAGCTTTTTTTTCTGTCGTTCTGGATAACATTCCGGGGTAAATGGGAGGCCGAAGAAGACAAGGTTTGAGCCGCTCGGAGGAGAGATTGACATCCGGGTGCCCAATCAAATAAAAGATATTTAACCTGTGGCAGTATGATGAAAAAAGAGGTAGTCGACGTTGTAATCGTGGGCGGGGGCCCGAGCGGCCTGAGGACCGCGTCTCTTCTGACTCAGGCCGGCCTGGCCGTACTCGTTCTGGAGAAAAAAACTTCGATAGGCAGCGATGTGATCTGCACGGGCATAGTCGGGCTCGAAACTTTCAGCCGCTTCGGCCTTTCCCGTGATTCCGTACTGAGCGAGATGCGCTCCGTGAAACTGGTATCTCCGTTCGGAAGTGTCATTGAATATGAGCATCCCCGGGCATTCGCTTACATCGTGGACCGGCAGAGATTCGACAGCAATCTGGCCGCCTCCGTGTCCTCCGCCGGCGGCCGGGTGATGACCGGCGTGACGGCCGAAAAGGTGGTCGTCGGGAACGGCAGGGTCGTTATTGACGGGATAGAAATCGAAGGCGGCCGTGTTTCGTTCGAAGCGCGGATGATAGTCCTGGCCACCGGAGTCGGCTTCAACCTGCACCACAGGCTCGGCCTCGGCCGGCCGGCGGACTTTCTGAACGGGGCCCAGATAGAAACCGGTGTCGATCTTGAAAAGGTGCCCAGGATATTTTTCGGCGGCCAGATAGCTCCCGGTGGTTTTGCCTGGGCCGTGCCGGCGGCCGGCGGCAGAATCAGGCTGGGTCTTCTCGCCGGTAAGAATGCCGCCTCGCATCTCGAGGATTTCCTGGCCCGCGAGTATCCGGAAATCATGCGGCCGGAGGATCGGTCCCGGATCAAATCCAGACCGATTGTTCAGACCGTTGAGGGGCCGAGTTTTTCCGACGGAGTCCTTGCCGTCGGCGAGGCCGCCGGACAGATAAAAACGACTACCGGCGGCGGGATAAGCTACGGCCTGACATGTGCCGGAATCGCGGCCGATACCGTTCTGGCTGCTTTCGAAGACGGCGTCTTCGGTGCCGATGGTCTCAGCCGTTACGAGACAGCCTGGAAAAACCTGCTCGAAAGAGAGATTTCGATCGGTTACCAGGCCAGAAAGCTGTGCTCCCGCTTGACCGACCGCCAGATCGAACGCCTCTTCCGGCTGGCCCAGACCGACGGCATTCTTCCGATCATAAGGGAAAAGGCGGATTTCGACCGCCATAGCGACCTGCTCCTGGCTCTGTTCGAAAGGGTGTCTTTCCTGCGGGTTTTCAGAAATTTGGCCTCATTTGTCCGGCCGGGGAGTTTTTCCTGAGTTTACCGGCCTGATTCGGAAATCAGAAGAAGGAACATGTCTTTGGTTTTTCGATTTTCGGCCCAATCCGCATTTGCGGTCTTGGTTGTATTTCTGTTAGCTGTCACATCAGAAGGCCAGCAAACCCATAAAAATTTCTGGCAGGAGCTGGACGAGGTGCGCAATGGCCGGTCGATACGCGTTGGACCGCTGCGGATATTTCCGGTTTTCCGGGTGTCGGAAGCCGGCTATGATTCCAACGTGTATTACCGGGACAGCCGGGACGAAGTTGTTCCGGACTACACCGCGGTTCTCTCGCCGACCATCAGAGCTTTCTGGCTTTTCGGCGATTCAGCCGTTCTCTCTTTTACCGAAAATCCGGAGTACAGTTTCTTTGCTAAAGAAGAAACGCTCCGGGCTTTCACTAACAGCTATGCATCCGAGTTACGCCTCCGTCTCCTCGGCGGCCTGGTGCTTTCGGGTTCTTACGAAGATTCGAGGCATCTCAGGCGGGCTTACAGCGAATTCGACCGCAGGGTTCGCGACCTCAGACAAGGCATGCGCATGGAAGCATTCTGGGAAACCCCGCGAGGCACGGCCCTTGGCCTGTCGCTCGATAAATTCGACTTCAGCTACAAAACAGCCGATTCAGGCGTTCCCGATCCCGAATACGGCGCTGCTCTCGACCGGACGGAAAAGTCGGGCTTTTTTGAGTTTGATTACCGGCTTTTTTCCCAGAGTTTTCTTTTCCTCCGGGCCGGCTTTTCCGAATACGAGTTCGTCCACCCGGAATTTGCCGGCCGGAACGCAACTTCGTTTCAGGCCGTCGGTGGTATAAGGCTGCCTGTTAGCGGGAGAGTCAGGGGCGGCCTGTCACTCGGTTGGAAAAAGTTCACCCCCGAGTCACCGGACAGGAAAGTTTTCTCCGGCCTGGTGGGTGAGGGTGACGTCGATTTCAGGATCGGCATTTTGGCTTTCAAATTGGCTTACCTCAGGGACAACTTTTTTTCCTATCTCGATCAGGCTTATTATTATATCGAGGACCGGATCACGGCCGGAGTCAGGCTTTACCTGACCAGCTTCCTCCGGTTGGATTATGCCAGGAGCTACGGCAGGTTGTCCTTTCCGGAGCCGGTCCTGGTCTGGCAGGAAGGGTTGCCTGTCGTCGTCGAGTCCAGGCAAGATACGCTGAATACCGACCAGATCGGATTGGTGCTGAGGATAAGCGGTTCCTTCGGACTGGGCTTGAATCTGAACTTGTACCGCCGCGGATCGAATGCGCCGGGTTACAATATAGATAGGAATTTTTTTGGGGCTTATCTGACTTATGATTTTTAGGTCCGCCCCGAGGAGAATCAGATGAAAATAGTGCCGTATTCCCTGATAAAAGCCGCCCTGTTTCTGGCTGTGGTTTCGGCCGCGTCCGGCATGATCCAGATTTCGGCCGGGAAAATGGATGCCGAATATCGCATAGGCCCCAAGGACCTTCTGGAAATAACCATAATGGGTATGCATGAGATAAGTAACCTGGCCGTCAGGGTTTCCGAGGACGGGTCGATCACCCTGCCGCTAGTCGGAAACGTCCAGGTCGACAACCTGACCAGGCTCGAAGTCGAGCAGAAGCTCGGCCGGATAGTAGGAGAAAAGTACCTGGTCAATCCCCAGGTGACGGTCTTCATCAAAGAGTACAGAAGCAGGATGGTTTCCGTGTTGGGAGCCGTCGAAAAGCCCGGATCTTTCGAGCTTATCGGCCGCCAGACGTTGCTCGCGGTCATTTCCCGGGCCGGTGGCCTTACTCGCGATGCCGGCAATGACATCGTGATCATAAGACAGCTTCCCGACGGAAACAGTAAATCGCTTCATGTCTCGATCGAGGAGCTGTTCATCAAGGGCGATGCCCGCCTGAACATTCCCCTCGAACCCAACGATATAATAAACGTGCCGGTAGATAAGATCGTGGCCATTTACGTCTTCGGCCAGGTCAAAAATCCGGGCGCCTTGCAGGTCAGGAAATCTTCTATTCCGACCCTTTTGCAGGCCATCGCTCAGGCCGGCGGATTCACCGACAGGGCGTCCAGGGGCGCTGTCAGGATCAGACGTAAGGACGCCGCCGGCAAAGAAACGGAATTCAGGGTAAACGTCAAAGACATTCTGAAGGGAAAAAGAAAAGACATTCCTCTTATGGAGAACGATACCATTTTCGTTCCGGAGAGTCTTTTTTGATTTGACGTTGCCGGAGGAAGAAAATGAGCCCGATTGACAATAAACACGACAGGAAAGAAGTCGACCTTCTCGAATACTGGCGGATAATACTGAAGCGCAAGTGGATAATGGCCACTTTCTGCCTGGTGCTTCTGGCCGGGGCGGCGGTCAAGTCCTTCACGACCACTCCTCTTTACCGGGCTACGTCTTCGGTGCTCATTGACGAACCAGGTTCGAGCCTGATCAACATTCAGGACATATTGAACTACGGCGGCTATTACAGGACCGATTATCTGGGTACTTATTTCAATACTCAGCTCCGGCTTCTCACCAGCCGGTCGTTAGCCGAGAGGGTGGCCAAGCGTTTGAACCTGGCCGCCCGCCCCGAGCTCGCCTCTAGCCGGGAAAGACGATCCGGCCTCGGCCAGAGATTACGGAATATCATCACTATGAAGGGGACTTCCAAAGCTGCTGAGAAACAAAGCGGATCGGCTCCGTCGGCTCAGTCGGCTTCTTATTACTACGTCGTTCAGAGCGGATTAAGAGTCCAGCCGGTCGAGGAAACCCGGCTCGTGCTGGTAAGTTACGTTTCGCCGAGTCCGTTGTTAGCCGCGGACATAGTCAATGCGGTTGCCGAAGAATTCGTCACTTTCTCGGTCGAGACCAGGTACGAAGCAACCAGGCAGACCTCGGAATTCCTCAGCGAGCAGATCGCTTCCTTGCGCGACGAGCTGAAGCGCAAGGAGGAGGAGATGCAGAAATACGGCCAGGAGAAGAAGCTGCTTTACCTGAACGACAAGGAAAGTTCGGTGGTCAATAAATTCGCCGAAGTCAATTCGGCTTATACCGAGAGTCAGATCGACCGGTTCAAAAAAGAAGCCGTTTACAGGGAATTGAAGAGCCTCAATGTCGACACCTTGCCCCAGTCCGTCAGCAATCCGACCATTCAGGCGTTGAAGACAACTTACACCCAGGTCAAATCGGAATATGAAGAAAAAAGCAGTTTCTATCGCCCCGACTATCCGGAGATGATCAAACTGAAAGCCCGGTTGGAGAGCACGAGGAAGGCTCTGGAGGAGGAAATAAACAAAGCGGTCGGCACTGCCGAAGCCGACTACAGGGCGGCCCTGAAAAAAGAGAATTCGCTTCTCGCGCTCCTCGAGTCGGAACGCGGCGATGTGGTCAGAATGAACAATAATTCCATTCTCTACCGCAGCCTGCAGATCGAAGTCGAGAACATGAGGAATCTCTTGAGCACCCTGGTCGCCCGCCAGAACGAGATTCAGGTCTCGAGCCAGCTCGGAGGCCTGCGGACCAGCAATATCAAAATAATAGACAGGGCGCTCGTGCCCGCCAGCCCCTTTACTCCCGATACGAAACGCAACCTTATCATGGCCTTGCTGCTGGGAATTATAGGCGGCATCGGTCTGGCCTTTTTCGTCGAGTATCTGGATGATACGGTCAAAGGCCCGGAGGAAGTCGAAAAGATTACCGGCCTGCCTACACTCGGGACGATCCCTTACCTTTCCGGCGACAGGAGCAGGAAAATTCAGAAGCGTTACGAGGATTACGGCTCATACGATTTCGGGCCTCCAGCCACGGGTGATGAAACAGTTCCCGAAGTAACGGAAATTGAACTGGTCAATTACCTGTTCCCGAAATTCGCCATAGCCGAGGATTACCGGACGCTCAGGACTTCGATACTTTTCTCGCACGCCGACAGGGCCCCGAAAACGATATGCTTCACAAGCACGGCGCCCCAGGAAGGCAAGACGGTTACGACTTCCAACTTGGCCGTTTCCTTCGCTCAACTGGAGGGCAAAGTACTCCTTATCGACGCCGACCTGCGCAAACCCCGGTTGCACAAGATTTTCAATGTCAGAAATCATGTCGGCCTGAGCGATGATCTCACGGGGAAATTGTCCATGGCCGAAACAGTCCAGAAATCGGCCATCGAAAACGTCTGGATAATTCCGAGCGGCCCGCATCCCCCCAATCCGGCGGAATTGCTCAATTCCAGACGCATGGGCCAGCTGCTGGCCGAGGCCAAAGAAAAGTTCGACGTCGTCCTCATCGACACTCCGCCCGTTTTAGCCGTGATAGATCCAGTGATTGTGAGTTCCCTGGCCGATTCGACGGTCATCGTCATCCGGGCTGGGAAGACCACCCAGAGAGGCCTGGTAAGGGCGGCTGAAGAATTGCGCAAGGCTAAATCGGACATAATCGGGGTGGTTTTCAATGAGGTCAGGATCGGACCTCAGGGACTCGGTATCCCTTACTATAATTATTATCATTACGAATACTCAACTGGAAGTTCTGCGGGGCGGAGACGGAAAGAGGAGCCGGGCGGCGGTTTGAATAGCTCCGGCGGGAATGCTGCTCGAGAAAAATGAATACGCCTGAGGAGAAGGTCGTGAACCAGCCGGCTCGCCGGCCGCGCTACAAGTCCCGCCGACGGGAGAAGGTGAGATCCACGATTCTCATCGCTCTGGCCGTACTAATTATCTGGAGTCCGCTACCGGCGGGTTCGGTCGAGGCCTGGGCTCTTCTGGTCGTAGAGCTCATCACGGTAGTCATGGCCGGAGCCTATATCCTCATCGATCCCAAGCCGCGCCTCGATCCTGACCTTAGCCGCCATCTGCGAAAAATCAGGTTTTTCGTCTGGGGATTTTTCGGGGTGCTGTTGCTGCAGGTCATTCCGTTGCCTGCCGGGCTCCTTCGCTTGATCTCACCGGCTGCCTACGCGCTTCACGCCAATTTCGATCCTCAATTCGCGACGTCTGAGTTCGTTACGCTTTCGATAGTACCCGGCCGGACCGCGGCTATGGCCCTTGAGTTTGCTGCTTATTTCATCATAGGTTTTGTCGTCATCAAGACGGTCAACCGTTCCTCTCAGGTCCGGGCCCTTGTGACTGTCATGGTCGCCTGCGGCTCTTTCCAGGCGCTTTACGGGCTTTATGAACTAACGACTCGTAATCCGCGCATTCTTTTTTACCGCAAGGTTTTCAGCCCAAACGCGCTGACTGGGACATTCGTCAACCGGGGCCATCTTTCCGGCTACCTGGAGATGATCGTGCCGCTGGCCCTCGGTTTGATAATAGCCAGGATGAGTCTTTTTTCAACAGGCGCGAAAGGCTTGAGGGAAAGAATACTCCTTTGGACCTCAAAGGGAATTTTCCCGATCCTGATCATTGTGGCCGGCGCCGCCCTGATGTGCCTGGGGATAGTGCTTTCCAATTCGAGGTCGGGACTGGTGGTCCTCGTTTTCAGCCTTTTCCTTTTCTTCGGGCTATCGGTCATGGTCTCGAAGCAGGCGAGATACGGTCATGCCTGGCTGAAGAACCTTATCAAGGTTTCTTTCCTGTTGTTGCTTGTGCTGGCGCTATACCAGGGAGTCGACACGACAATCGACAGGTTCGCCCTCGACGATCTGCTCAGCGAGAACAGGCCCGTTTACTGGTCCAATGTCGTCGGAATCATAAAAGATTTTCCTTTGTTCGGGACCGGGTTTGGGGTTTTCGCCGATGTCTATCCGGCCTACGAAAAAATAGGCTCGTCGGAAATGGCCCTGGTTCACGCCCACAATGAATACCTCGAGTTCCTTTCGGAACTCGGCGTCATCGGCAGTTTTTTTCTTTTCGGCCTGATTTTTTACCTCGTTTACCTGATTTACGCTACCTGGAGGATCCGCCGCAACCCGGAGATAAAAGGACTGGTCCTCGGCGGCCTGGTTTCCCTGGCCGGGACCGGGCTCCACGCCTTCACCGATTTCAACCTGCATATTCCGGCCAATATCGTGCTTTTCACGATCGTCCTGACCCTGACTGTGTCGGCTTCATTCCATAATAGAATCCGGGTGAAACAAAAATGAAAAAAACAGCCGGACTCGCCGCTCTCGCCTTGCTGACGATTTGCCATGTTTCGGTTTTCATAAGCAACGATTTTCATGAACGGGCCGCCAGGTTCGCTTTTGACCATGAGAAGCAGTCCGGTCTCTTCAAGTCGTCTACCGTTTTCTTCCCCTGGCATGATCGTGCCTGGCTGGGACTGGCCAGGGCGCTTTCCGGAAAAGCCATGGACAGTCTCGGTGAAGTCGAGACGAGAGATGAGGCCCTGAACACTGCTGTCTCCTCCTTCGGGAAAGCCTTGAAACTGAACCCGGTTTCGGCTGCCGGGCATTTTTACCTGGGTCAAACGCTGCTTTACATGAATTATCTTCAGGATTCGGCGGCCATGCCTTATTTCGAGGAATATCGGAAAGCGGCCGAACTGACCGGCCACAATGCAGAACTTTATTTCGAGTCAGGGAAAGTCCTTCTCTCGAGGTGGAGCGACCTCGAAGAGACGGAAAGGTCTTTTACCCTGGAAATCCTGAAAAAAGCCCTAAGCGGTAAGGACTTGAAACGGCTGCACGACGTCCTGGAAATCTGGCTTCTTCAGATCGGCAATCCCGAAGTCGTCGAAGCCGTGATGCCTGTGGATTCGGCGGCGCTTCGTTTTTACGCCAGTTTCCTGGGAGAAAAATCTTTTTCTCTCGAACCGAGGCAGAAGGCCCTGGCCAGAGCCGAGAGCCTGGATCTCGGGAAAGCCCTGGAAGAGCTGGCTGCAGGCAGGCGGGAAATGGATTATTTTCAAGAAGAAAAGGCCGAAGATCTCCTTAGAGCCTGCCTCCGCCGGCTCGATAACATTCATTTTTATGGAGATTTGATCGGGACTGAGGAGGCAGCAGACTTCATTGCTTGGTCGTCGGCCAGAAAGCAGGCTCTGTCGCTGCTGGCCGTGCACCAGGTCGGGAAAACGGGCTCCCTTGATGATCCTGACGGGTTCATAGAATCCTATCTCGAGGCCGAAGACCAGGCTCTGGAAATCGGCGTGTTCGAGAAATTCCTGAGGGAAAGAGGTATTTTGAAAGACAGGCAGAGCGGTGCCTTGGATTCGGAAGATCTCAAGACCCTGGCCTTCGGAATGGACCTTGATTTCCGCCAGCACAGGTACCGTGATATCGCCCGGACCGGTCAGATGCTGGAGGAGAGCACTGTGGTCGTTCCGGAAGGTGCGAAGGAAAGTTATGTCAGTATACTGAATACAATTGGCAACGCTCTTTTAAAACTGGATTACGCTTATGAGGCCGAGAAGCAGTTCAGGCAGGTTCTCGAAATCGAGCCTGCCAATTTCGAGGCGCTTCTCGGGCTTGCGAAAAGCTATTCACGGCTTAATGACGAAGAGCGACTCCTCGAAATCAGGAAACTCACCGAAGCCGTCCTGACTCCGGCAGTCCTGCCGCTCGGCGGCCGGACGGTCGGCAAAGGGACGACTCTGGCCGTTCCTCTGGTATGCGAAGAGGGGCGGGCCAGCTTCAGCATGACCATCGAAGGCTTGCGGACCGGTATTGACCCTCTCGTTACCGTGTTTTTCAACGGCCGGGTCGTGTTCGAGAATTATCTGGAGGCCGGGCCGGCCGAGTTTGCAGCCGTGACCAAAGAAGGGCGTAATACCTTGGAAATAACGCCGGTCAACGAACCGGTTAGGATTCTGGACCTTAGATGGTCCAAAGCGGGCCAAGCCGCCTCCGGAAGCCATTAACAGGATACGGTTTAATTTCCTTCATATCAATCAATTAGGCCGGTCATAGCTGTGTAGGGTCAGATACATTAGTGACAGCTTAGGGTAAGATAGGTGTTGCTATGTACTTACAAGCTACAACGACCTATGGGTCCCTCATTCCAGGCTCAGAGTACATCCGGTCGCTGGTCCG
>Ga0172366_10000832_pt1 | contig 23327 bp, 26 predicted proteins | sample LakKivSesite69cm_FD_114533 | JGI IMG/M metagenome (GOLD analysis project Ga0172366, IMG submission 114533) | Sediment microbial communities from Lake Kivu, Rwanda - Sediment site 69cm | ecosystem: Environmental > Aquatic > Freshwater > Lake > Sediment | place: Rwanda: Western Province, Lake...
TAAAAATTAAAATATATTTTAAAAAGAAGGATTTTTAAAATAAATGTAGTAGTATATAAAAAAGAAACAGAAGAAAATAGATTTAATTTACTTTTAGGTAACTGTCATGGTAGAATTACTTATGAAGAGTTAATTGCATAATATTTTTTTAGAGAGGTGCTAATAATGAATATAGATAAAAACGAAAAATTAAAAAATGCTATATGTTATTTTGCCCAAAGACACCCCAATAAAAAAGGTGCTCCATTATATCAAACATATTTATATAAATTTTTAGCTTTTATGGATTTTGAAAGTATAATGGAAAGGGGTAAACCAATTTTTGGGTTATCCTATGATGCTTTGGAAGAGGGGCCTGTACCTATGGATATTTATAACAGAAGAGATAGATTAAAGAATGAAACTTTTGAATTTGTTAAAATAGGTGAAGGTAAATATATAATAAGGCCTAAGAAACAAGCAAATCTAAGTTATTTTTCGGAATATGAAATAAGAAAAATGGATGAACTTTTAGACAAATACAGTAAAAGAGGAATAAAAACCAGAGATGTAAATAACGCAAGCCATTCCATAAGAGCATGGAAAGTGACAGAGAGAAATAAAACAATTCTTTATGATGATATGTTTGAAAATATAAAATGTAAAAATAAAGAAGATTTAACACCAGAAGAAGAAACATTTTTAATATATAAAAGTATTGTAAAAATAGCCTCATGAGGGTTGGATCAATCTTCATATGGAAAGAATTTGATCGGCAAGCTGATAAAAGAATAAAAGATAGATTGTTTATTTATCTCGGCCGAAGCCCCACCTTTATTGAACCCATATATGCATATATTGCTACAACTACTGGCAAAACTGAAAATTATAAAAATGGTGGTAGATTTTCCAATAATAATATTGTTTGGTTCAAAGAGGGCGAATGTAATTTTAAAGAAGATTGTGTTTTAGATTTGGATAGGAATTTCTTTAGTGAATTTGAATTAAATAGAATAATAGGAAAAAAAATTATTGACATAATTCCAGAATATAAATTGAAAAATATTTATGAAAAAATTAGAAATAACAACAAAATTGGAATACAAATAAGAATTAATATCTATGACTGTTTTAATAGAGATAAAATTTTCGGATTAAAAAAACCAAAATAAGAATATGAAAAAAGAACAACCACTAAAATTAAATCAAATAGAAAAATACTTACCAAAACCCTTGCTTTAAAAGAGCAGGGGTTTTATTTTTAGATCATAAAAAATTAGACCTTCATATTTCGCTTTTAAGGGGGGTCTTTTGCCTTTTAATATACAATCACAAGGGACGACCTAAAATTACGCCATATACGCAGTATATGAGCATCTTTTAAAAACTCAAAAACCCTTATAAATAAAGGGTTACAGCGTTTTTGTGAATAATTACTGGTTTTAAATATTTTAAAAATATTTTCAAAAAAGCAGGATTTATTAATTAACTGTATTTATAAAGGTATAGAAAAGAAAAATATAATTAAAAAATAATTATTTTATTGCCACGCACCCAGAGCGGTGCTCGCAATGACAGACAGATAAAAGAGGGTGTTCGGAGAATTTTATCTTATTTTTATAAATTTACAATGTCCTATAATATATCTTATGTATAGTAATAAAATTTTTAATTAATTTTTACTATTATATTTTTGATTTATCCTTTATATATGCTTTTTTATTATTTTATCCTTATATTTTTTTATATTTACTAGCAAGTTAGATGAAAGGCAGCTATTACCTTTTTCTTTTTATAAAGTTTATTATATTCATCGCCAGCATCTTTTGTCGTTTTTATAATTACTTTAATGCCTATTGATTCTAAATATTTTATCAAATCTGAAGATACTTTCATTAAACCAAAAAAACCAGTTCCTATAATTATAATTTCAGGTTTTTTATTAATTATCTCTTGGATGTCCTCAATATAAAGATTATGGCCTTCTCTTCTCCACCAAGTATTATTAATATGATCCTTAAATATAATAAGATCTGAATTATATGTTTTACCATTAATCATTATCTGGCCAAATTTATAAGATTTTATCATTATATTATACTCCAATATTTTTATATATAATTCCCAAATTCTGATTTCCTCCTCATTCGGATAAAGTAATGAGGATACTTTCTTTAATTTATATAATCACTTTTTATTAAAATTACTTTTTAAGCTGAATTATTTATTATTATGGGTATAAATTTATTAATATATTTTACGAATAAATTATCTGTATACTACTAAAGAGGCATAACCAACTACTTGATTATACATACCAGTTATATCACCAGAGGTTGCATATTTAAGTAATTCAACTTTTTTTGCTCCTAAAGATTTACAAGTAATAAGCATTGTGGTAATTGGCCCAGGTCCACACATAGTTAAATTCTGTCGATAAATTATGTCGTATAGTTTCTTAGGATCAAATTTAAGAATGGCGTCTATTGCCTGTTTATCAATGTTTTGGGCATATTCTTGTGGTTCATAATGGGTAAAATCTGAACTAGCGATTATTAAAATATTCTTATTAACTATTGAGGCACAAATTGATCGAGCAATTTCTATATCTGTATTAATATCCTGACGAGTCATACAAATTGGAATAATTTTTACATCTTTATTAAAAATGTATTGTATAAAGGGCAATTGAACTTCAATAGAATGTTCAAACTGATGAGCTTTATTATCGACCTTAATTATTTTAGAATTATTTAATATATTTTCCGCAATATCTTTATCTATTTCTAATTCACCTAAAGGGGTTCCCCACTTTCCGTTAATCATAATAGAAACATCTGCTCCAAAACCGCGATGATTAGGTCCCAATATTATTATAGTATCAGGCTTGCCATCAAGAGCTATTTTATAGAATCCATGAGCAGCAACAGGACCTGAATACATGTAGCCTGCATGAGGACTAATTAAACCAACAATTTTCCTTTCTCCTTTAATCATTTTCGAGGGTATTTTTCCTGGTCCAATTTTATGTAGAAAACATTTTTCAATCTGCATATCTAAAGATTTTGAATCACCAGCGTAAAAACTGCCTGCAACAGCAGGTTTTCTTAATTCCGACTCAACCATAAAATCCCCTCCCCTACTCTTTATAAAATATAAATTTAGTAAATAATTTTTATTAATTCTGGGTTAAAATCTTTCTCTTTTAGAATGTCGACTACCTTTTTTCTTCTTTATTATTTTTGGTAATAATATTATAAAAAATATTAATACGATTAATAATAAAAAAATAACTCTAAAATAAGTTGAATAAAAGAAATATTTAAAATAAGATAAATAATATCTTTTTTTAGCTGAAGGATAATTGGGATTTAAATTTAATACTTCTTTATATTCTTGGCAAGCATCTTTAAAAAGAGAATTATTTTCATAATGTATTGCTAAATTAAATCGAGAATCAATTATTTTTATTTTAATTTTTTGATCATCTGGATCTTCTTCCTTAAGATAGCTGTAAGCTTCAATAGCCCTTTCCCATTCTTCATTTTCATAAAAAGCAAAAGCAATTCCTTCGCGGGCAACAAGATTCAAGGGATCTATAGAAATAACTTGATTGAATTCGGAAATAGCTTCTTCCCATTTATGTTCATCAAGATATTTGCTTCCTAATTCATTATGTATAACTATTTTAGATAGACAGAATTTTACTATCCTATTATTACCTGCATCAACCACAAAAACATAATCTCTATCATCTATTGCAATCCCTTCAGGATTAGTTAATTTAATTTTATCAGATTCATTTCCAAATTCTAACTCAAATTGTTCCTCTTTATTAAATTTTACCACTTTGCCATTTTTGTAATCAGTTACATATATATTTCCTTTAGAATCAAAGGCAATATACCTGGTTCCATTAAACTCACCAATGTCATCGCCACTTTCCCCAAATCTTCTTAAAAATCTCCCTTCATTATCAAATACTTGTACTTGGTTGTGAAAAGTATCAGCGACATATATATTTCCTTCTTCATCAAGAGCAATTCCCCTCGGATAATAAAATTCACCATCTCCGATACCTTCTCTCCCAAATTGTTTTATGTATTTAAAAGACGATGAAAATTTTTGTATTCTATTATTTCCTGTATCAACAACATAGATATTATCATCTTTATCTATGGCAATTCCTCTGGGATTAAGGAATTCTCCTGGAGCATTGCCTTCCTTTCCTACTAAATCTAGAGATTTTCCTTCGGGGGATATTTTATGTACTCTATTATTAAATTGTTCTACTATAATTATATTTTCATTTTGATCTAAGACTATACCCACAGGTCCATCAACCTTTAATTCGCTATCTTCACCAGGGATCACTTTCAATAATCTTCCATCAGAATTAAATTTTTGTATACGATCATTTTCCCAATCGGTTATATATATATTATTATCTTTATCTATAGTAATGCCTACAGGATAATTAAACTCACCTTCTTTATTTCCATATTCACCAAAAGTTAATATAGTACTATAATTAGTATCTGCTAAACTATTAACAGATAAAAATGCAAATAATATTATTAACATAAATATAAAATATTTTTTCATAACTATATCCTTTTTTCTATCGATATTTTTATTATAATTTTATTAATTATTTAAGTATTTACTGTAGATAATTTCTTTATATTTTCACCTAATAAACTTAATGCTTCTTTTTGGTATATTTTATCTTTTAACTTTAGTTTTTTAAAATGTTTAGGAACACCATAATGGACAATTATTTTATTTTTAAATAAAGTAGGAAATTTAGCACCCTGCGGATATATTTTATAAGTACCAATAATTCCCACTGGCAAGATAGGAACTCCTGTTTTCATAGCAATTTTTATTACACCCAATTTTAGTTCTTGTAGTTCTCCATTCGATGAACGTGTACCCTCAGGAAATATACCTAATATTTTTTCTTCTTGTAAAACATTTATGGCTTTTTTAAAAGCAAGTATATCAATATTTTCCCTATCTACCGGAAAAGCATTAAAGTTTTTAAGTACAAACCTTCCTAAAATACTCTTAAAAGCTTCTTTTTTTGTAATAAAATATATTTTTCTATTCAGTGAAGCTGCTAAAGCAACTGGGTCTAAGTAACTTACATGATTTGAAGCAATTATTATAGCGCCTTTCTTGGGAACATTTTCAAGCCCTTCAACCTTCATTTGCCAGAATATCTTTAATAATAACCAAGATATAGCCCTAACTATAGAGTAAAACATATTATCTATCCCAATTTTTTTAGTTAAAATATAGTGTGCCCGAGAGGATTTGAACCTCCAATCTACGGCTCCGGAGGCTGTCGCTTTATCCAATTAAGCTACGGGCACTTTTTACCTACCAAAACTAAGCCTTTCAGCTAAAATTATAGGCAATCCGGCATTAATTATCTTTTTTTGAGTTAAATAAATTGGGTAAGTGACACGTTTAATTACAACTTTTTTTAAATTTGTATCATAAATCCCATAGCTTGCTCGAGGATTGCTGTCGCGAGGTTGACCAACACTCCCACAATTAATAATATACCTTTTGTTTTTGAGAATTTCAATGTAACCACCATTACTAAAATCTGTATAATTTATTTGATTATTATTCTCGTTAAAAGAAAAACATCCTGCGAAATGAGAGTGTCCTATAAAATATATTTTAAAATTGTATTTTTTAAAGATCAAACTTGCAATATTTTTATCTAAAATATATTCCAATATTGGTTCACGAGGACTTCCATGGACAGCAAAGACATTATCTTCAATGGTAATTTTTTTATTTAAACTTAACAAAAACTCAGTATTATCTTTATTTAATTGTTGAGAAGTCCATAAAATTGCTGCTTTTGCCACGTAATTAAAATAATTTATATCTACTCTTCCTATAGCCCCAAAATCATGATTTCCACCTATAAACCTACAGTTTAAATCTTTTATCTTTTTAATGCAATAATTAGGATCTGCCCCATAACCAACAATATCTCCCAAACAAATAAATTCATCAACATCTTCTATATTTCCCAATACACTATCTATTGCTTCTGAATTACTATGAATATCAGATATTATTCCAATCTTCATAATTATCCTCTTTTGCGATCTATTTCCTTAAAATAGCGTAAATTAAAGTTACGCTATTTTTTAAGCTCTTATAATTTCTTTAATTCGCATAATCGCTGAAATAGTAGATCTAGCCATTTCATCCAATTTCATGGTAATGAATTTTGCAGTCTCTTCTAAATCAGGTATTAATACATATTCTAATGCATTAACCCTTCGTCTGGTCTTTTCAATTTCATCAGCTAAAAGGCTTACTGCTTTATCTAACTCAGCCAATTTTAACATTAAGGGTAATATTTCATAAAAATTTCTCAAAGCAATGTCTAATTCTGGAGTTGTATTTATTAAACTATAGGCGTAAAAATTTCCCTCATATTTAAATATATACTTCGGAACATTTACGCTCATTATATTTTTAAAAGTTACTTCAATTGTACTTTTTGCCTTGGGGAACATTAAGGTCTCTTCCAAAGTTATCTTGCTCATTAAAGAAGAAGCATTAGAAAAAATAGCATAACACTTTATCAATCTATCTTCTAATTCTTCTCTAATTGTTTTATTTTCTTTTACTATACGAATGAATTCCTGAATTAAAGCATCTCTTTTATCTTTTAATAACTTATGACCTCGTTTTGCTAGAACTAATCTCTTTTTTAGCCTTAATAATTCCATTCGATTAGGATTAACTTTTAATAACATTTAATTTTCAGCCTCCGATGTATCCTTTGGCAAATATTTCTTAATAAATTCATCTTTTATCCTTTTTAATTCTTCTGCTGGTAGAATTGTTAATAATTGCCAACCTGTATTTAAACTTTCTTCAATTGATCTATTTTCATCTTCGCCTTGTTTGACAAATATTTCTTCAAACTTATCTGCAAACCTAACATATTTCTTATCAACTTCCGTTAAAGCCGCTTCCCCTAAGATTACTGCTAATTCTTTGGATTCTTTACCTCTAGCATAAGCAGCAAAGAGTTGATTCATAACATCTGCATGATCTTCACGGGTTTTATTCAACCCAATACCTTTGTCTTTTAAACGTGATAAAGAAGGTAATACATTGATAGGTGGATAAATTCCCCTGAGATGTAATTCTCTTACTAAGATTATTTGACCTTCCGTAATATATCCGGTCAAGTCTGGTATAGGATGAGTTTTATCATCTTCTGGCATAGTTAATATTGGAATTAAGGTTATTGAACCTTTTTTTTCTTTTATCCTACCAGCTCTCTCATAGAGAGTTGCTAAATCTGTATACAAATAACCAGGATAACCACGTCTCCCTGGTACTTCTTTTCTTGCAGCAGATACCTCCCTTAAAGCCTCGCAATAATTAGTCATATCAGTAAGCATTACTAAAACATGCATTTCCTTTTCATAGGCTAAATATTCCGCACAAGTTAAAGCCATTCGAGGAGTTATTATTCTCTCTACTGCTGGGTTGTTAGCTAAATTAATAAACATAACACTCCTCTCTATTGCCCCAGTTCTTCTAAAATCATTGATAAAAAAATTCGCTTCTTCAAAAGTTATTCCCATAGCAGCAAAAACTACAGCAAATTTTTCTTCCTTACCTAATACCCTTGCTTGACGAGCGATTTGAGAAGCAAGTTTAGCATGGGGTAATCCTGAGCCTGAAAAAATAGGTAACTTTTGGCCTCTAACCAAAGTATTTAAAACGTCAATAGAAGAGATGCCAGTTTGTATAAAATCATTAGGATAATCTCGGGCATAAGGATTGATGGGATTACCATTTATATCTAATTTTTTCTCGGCAATTATTTGAGGTCCTTTATCTATCGGTCTTCCTGAACCATCAAATATTCTTCCTAAAATATCTAAAGATACGGGCAATTCTATTACTTTACCTAAAAATCGAACTTTAGTCTCCGAAACATCAATGCCCGCTGTTCCTTCAAATATTTGAACAACTGCCTTATCTTTAGTAATTTCCAATACTTGTCCCCTTCTCATTTCTCCAGAAGATAATTCTATCTCTACTAATTCTTGATATTTTACATCGATTGTTTTTTCCACAATTATTAAAGGACCAGCCACCTCAGATATAGTCAAATATTCTTTAATCATTTTTTTCTATATTTTCTCCTTCCCTTTAAAGGGTCGTTATAGAGTCAATTTGGGATATTATTTCTTTTTCAATTTCAATGAATTTTTCCATCTTTTTTTCTTCAATAAATTTAGCTCGCACTATTTTTGCTTTAACTGGTAGAGTATTTAATTCTTCTATAGTCACACCTTTTTTAATCACTTTCTCAGCGGTTTCATGAAATAATATAATTAGTTTTAAAATTAGAAATTGTTTTTTTATTGAAGTATAAGTGTCAACATTGTCAAAGGCATCTTGATGTAAAAAATCTTCTCTTATTGACTTTGCAGTTTCTAATATTAATCTTTCATGAGTTGATAAGGCATCAATACCTACCAACCTGACAATTTCTTCTAACTCTGCTTCTTCCTGAAGAATTCCCATAGATTTATTGCGTAACTCTATAAAATCTTCATTAATTTCTCTTTTAAAAAAATCAGATAACTGAGATAAATAAAGTGAATAACTTGTTAACCAATCAATTGCTGGGAAATGTCTTTTATAGGCTAATTTATCTTGTAGACTCCAAAATACTTGAACCGTACGTAAAGTATTTTGAGTAACTGGTTCAGATAAATCTCCTCCCGGGGGTGACACAGCTCCAATGACACTTAAAGTCGCTTCTCTATTATCGCTACATATACATTTAACTCTACCTGATCTCTCATAAAAATTAGATATTCTTGTACCTAGATAAGCGGGATAACCTTCTTCACCGGGCATTTCTTCTAATCGACCTGAGATTTCGCGCATTGCTTCTGCCCAACGAGAAGTCGAATCAGCCATAAGTGCAACATTATATCCCATATCTCTATAGTACTCTGCAATAGTTGCTCCGGTATAAACTGAAGCTTCACGAGCTGCTACTGGCATATTAGAGGTATTAGCAATTAAGACAGTTCTTTCCATTAGAGGTTTTCCAGTATGAGGGTCAATTAATTCAGGAAATTCTAATAAAACATCGGTCATTTCATTACCTCTCTCACCACATCCAATAAAAATAATAATCTCTGCATCACACCATTTGGAAAGTTGATGTTGAACCACCGTCTTACCACTACCAAAGGGTCCTGGTATACAAGCTGTTCCACCTTTTGCTATGGGGAAAAATGTATCAATTACCCGCTGACCAGTAATTAATGGTTCAAAGGGAGGTAATTTTTCTTTATAAAGTCTTGACTTTCTTACGGGCCATTTTTGTAGCATTTTGATTTCAGTAATTGAACCTTGTGATTCCTTTATTTTGGCAACAGTGTCTGTAACCATAAATTTACCGGTATATATCTGTTCAATTTCACCCTGGATTCCATATGGAATCATAATTTTATGTTGGATAATACTACTCTCTTGAACAGTACCTATAATATCACCAGTAGTTACTTTATCGCCCTTTTTGAGAATTGGTTTAAAATCCCATTTCTTTTTTCTATCAATTGCGTATGCTTCTGCTCCTCGAGTAATAAAATTTCCCTTAGTTGATCTAATTATATCTAAAGGCCTTTGTATGCCATCATAAATTGATGTAATAAGTCCCGGGGCTAATTCTACACTCAAGGGCATATCAGTAGAAAAAACAGGTTCTCCAGGGCCAATCCCTGAAGTCTCTTCATAAACTTGGACCGTAACCAGATCTTCAGTGAGTTCAATTATTTCACCAATCAATTTTTGATTGCTTACTTTTACTACATCGTACATCTTTGCCCCTCGTAATCCTTCAGCTACAACTACTGGTCCAGCTACTTTAATAATTCTTCCTGTTTCCATTATTCTCCCTCTTTTCTAAATAAAATATCTGTTCCTATCGCTTTTTCTATGTTTTTCTTTAATATTTTTAACCCTAAATTTTTTTTCTCTAATTTATTAGGAATTATGGTCACACTGATCAAATATTTTTTCTGTAACTCCACAATCTCATCAAATATTTGAGAAGCAGTATCTTCGGTTATAAAGACTGCTGCATATTTTTCTTTTATCAGTTCATTTAAGATATTTATAGTTTCTTCCTTACTATTTACAGTAAAGATAGAAATACCTAATAGTTGAAAACCTATTATTGAATCTTTGTCTCCTACTAAAGCAATTTTATACATACACATCACGTACTCTTTCTTTAATTTTAGAGGGTGATAATTTATTTAATTTACCACTCAAGATTATCCGGATATTTTTTATATCGTTTTCTTTAGCTATAATAAAACCTATAAGAGGTTCCACTCCAAAGGTAATAAATTTCCCTATTTTTACAAAATCAAGAATAAAGTTATCTCTAAGTCTTTCAATTTCTATCAAAGAATTATTCTCTTGATAACCTTTTAAACCCATTTCCACTACTCCTTCGTAATCAGTTTTAATGAATTTTGTATTCCAAGAAGATAATGGTGAATCAAACATATCTATAATTTTTATTAAACTAAGATCGCCATCATCAATTAATACTCTCTTCAAGAAAATTTTATCTTCTCCTCTTATCTTTATTCTAACCGAGGTGATGATATTATTAAAATCAATATTAATCCTTACAAATTTTTTTAAGAATGGGGACTCAATATTTTTTAATATATTGGAAATAATACCATATCTTTCTTTATCTAAAACTAGGTCAATTATTTCTGGGTCTTGCAATTTATTGTATTCAGAGATTGTTTTCCTGACCGCAGATTCAAAAGATACAGGAATTTCTGCAAATTTTTCTTCCTCAATTGCCATTATAAGGTTTTTTATATTTATCATACCAATTTCTGAAAGAGATTCTGTAAATTTCTTATTCAAATATTTGGATTTTACAAGTACCTTGAGATTATGAAAATCATAATTTAAAGCAAATACATAATAAAGAAATGGATATGGAGAAATATCTTTAATCAGTTTATAAGTATATAATAATTCTTTATTTAAAGAGCTTTCAAAATCTGCAGGATTAAAAATATCGAAACTATAAGCGCCTAAACCACTTTCGACTAAAAGATTTAAAGAGGATGTTAAATCCGAAGCTTCAATCATTTTAACTAATAGAACTTTATTTAATAATCCTCTTTCTAATTCTCTTATTCTTCCTACAGCATGAGTATATTCAGTTTCAGTATTGCTACTATCTGTAAAATATCTAATCATCAGCAGCCCCTTCCTATTAAGTAAATACTTATATTCAGAATACTTTAATCAAAAAGATATTGACTTATTTTTATTTCTAACTCTTCTCTCACTTTTTTAAATATTAATTCTAATGAACTATTTTTTCTTATATTATTCGAACCAATAACTACTCCCCCCTTTATTTGCAAATAAGACGTAGATAATTTTAAATTACCTTTTTTACCTTTAGCCTCTAATTCACAGTTTATCTCCTTGATAAAATCTTTTGAGATTTTTTCTTTATCTAAAGGACTTATAAAAATAGTTTCATCTCCTTTTTCAATATTATCTAATATTATTCTTTTTATAAAATTGCAATATTGTTTATCATCTAAATTTATAATTTTTTCTAAAGCTCTATTAAAAGTATCTTCAATAATTTTTTGCTTGATAAAAAGTATAGTCTTTTTGGCTTCTAAATTAGCTTCGGTTATAATTTTCCCTTTTTTTAACAATATTTCTTGATTGATTTTATTTAATATTTTAGACTTAATATCTCTCGTTTCTTTTACACCTTTTTCTCTTATCTCTTTTGCTTTATTGTTGGCTTCATTGATAATTTTATTTGCTTCATTTTTTGTATCAGATATAATTTTTTCTTTTATGTCTTTAATTGCCATAAGAAAGCTCTCCTTTTATAACTTTATACCATTGAGAAGTAATATAGTTGATAATAAAGACAATACTGCATAGGTTTCGACCATTGCTGGTATTACTACCGCTTTCCCAATTTCTTCTGGTCTTCTGGCAATTAATCCTATAGCGGCAGCAGAAGCTTTCCCTTGATATATTGCGGAAAAAAATCCCACTATTCCGACAGGTAAACAGGCAAAAAATATTTGCCACCCTTGATCTAAATTCAAAGCTACAGGTGAACCTGCAAAAATACCAATCTTCATTAGAACCCAAAATCCAGATAACAAACCATAGATTCCTTGTGTTCCGGGAATAGCTTGTAGCAATAAAATAATTCCAAATTTTTCAGGATCTTCAGTCATTACTCCTGCTCCTGCCATTCCAGCTATTCCCACTCCTATACCAGAACCTGAACCGGCTAAACCAATCGCTATTGCAGAACCTAAAAAAGCCATTACCATTCCTTGTGTAATCATTTTTTCCTCCTTATTGTATCTATTTTTTGAATATTAGAAAATATAATATTATTCCTTAATTATTTTAATAAACATATCTTATTAAAATTAATATTTGAAATAATCAAACTTCAAGATTTCTTTGATGTTATTCATTCTTTAGTATGAATTTTTACATATTTAGTCTCTACCTTAAAAGGAATAAAAGCAGCTCCTCCACCGTGATAAAATTTAGTAAAAAATTCAACATATTGTAAACGAGCTGAATGTATAAACGCACTCAAAGTACTTATGGCAATATTAAATAAATGTCCTCCAAAATAAATTAAAATTACAAAAATGAAACCAATATATGGTATATCTTTAACTAATAATACTAAAGTGTTTACTGCTACTGCAATGACACCTGTAGCTAAACCGAGGGCAAATAATCGAGAATAAGAAAGAACATCACTAAGATATCCTATAATGCCATATAAAGCCAAAATACCAGCCCCTATTCTCTTAATAATGTTTTTGTTTGCCCTCCCCTGAGTAAATATAATTGATAAAGTTCCTCCGATAATCATATATCTTGATAAATATAAAATTAATTTAGAAAGAGGAAACATATTGGCAATTCCTAACACAAGAAAACCAGTAATTAATAATAACCAAGAACCCTGATCCATTAAACCATCTACTGGTTTTTTATTTTTAATATTGGCAATGAATTTTGTTGTAATTCCAGTATAAATCTGAATTAAACCCAAGATTAGGGAAAGAATTAATATAGGCATAGGATTATTTATCGGATTAATCAAAGCAATTTTATTCAATAAAATATTTCTGATAAATATAATTTGATATGGTAAAAAATCAAGAGTATTGCCCAGCCAGCTTCCCATGAAAGCTCCCACTATAAAAGAAGATAATCCTCCCAAAATAAGTAAGTTAAATAATTTTTTAGCCATCCCTCCAACTTTAAATTTTTTTGATGCAAAATAAAATAATCCTGCCATAATTAAACCATAACCAGCATCAGACAAACACATACCAAAGAAAATAAAAAAGAAAGGCATTAATAAAGGGGTGGGATCAAATTCTTTATACCTGGGTATCCCATAAAGTTCAGTAATTACTTCAAAAGGTTTTATTATTTTATTATTATTCAATGCAACTGGTATATCTTCATTTTCTTTAGGATCACTAAAAAATATTTCGATTTCTTGATATTTTTTAAATAATCTTTTCTTTAATGAATCTATATCTTTTTCTAAAATCCAACCTTCAAGAATTAATACATTTTTTGTCTGTTTAAAATATTTTTCTATATCCTTTTTATTCTTTGAGATAAATAGATGATCGAAAGCAATATACAGAGATAAATTATTTTTATACAATTTTCTACTTGCCTTTACTATTTTTTCCCGTTTTTTTCTAATATCCTTAAATTCTTCAGATATATTTTTTATAACCTCTAAAGGTGTTCCTTTTAATTCAGGTGGAAATTTGAAATATTCAAAATTGTATTTACTTAGAATTTTTTTAACTGAAAGATGGAACTCGGGTATATAAATAATTATTATCTTGCATTGTTTCTTGTCTTCAGCAAACTTTTTAATATCAATTTCTTTTCCAATTTTTTTTATTTCCTCTAAACACGAAATACAATCTTTTGAGGCTATAAAACCAAGTATTAATTTGGTATTTTTCGTTCCTCCCAAATCCTGTATTTTTATATTTAATTCTTTCCATTCTGTTAATTGATCTTTTATGCCTTCGATATGATTTTCTCTACTTTTTAATTCTGCTAAAGAACCATCTAATTCTTTACACATTTTGTAAATTTTTTTATAATCAAACTGAGCAAACAAAAGTGATAATTTATCGTAATCGTATACATTTCTTAACCAATCTAATGATTTATTAAACCTTTTTACCTTACCCTTATAATTAGAAAGATAATCGATACAATATTTTACTTCTGACAGTGCAGAATCAATTTCTGACGTTTTAATTTCTTTATAAGTTAATAAATCAGGTTTCTCTAATTTAGTTGTTACATTGGTTATTTGAATACATCCTACCTGTTGAAGCTCTTCAATAATTTTATCCTTCAATTCAATATGGGTGAAAAGATTAACTTTTTTAACCTTGCAAACAGCCATTATTCCTCCACTGCCCTCTTAACTATAATTTTAACCGCGTTGTCCATTTTTTTTATCGCTTTTTTATATATCTCTTCTCTTTCTCTTATGCTATCATTAATGATGTTATCTGCTTCTTTTTTTGCTAATTTTTCCTCTTTTTCGATCATTAATTTCCCTTTCTCAAAAGTTTCTTTTTTAGCCTTTTCTTTTAATTTATCCGATTCCAGGTGAGCTTCTTTGATTATTTTATCCGCTTTACTTTCAGCTTCTTTAACAATTTTATCTGCAATATCCTCAGTTTCTTTAACTTCTTCTATAAGTTTCCTTATCAAAAGTTCCACCTCATTACCTAATAATTTACGAAGTTATCTTATAATATTATGATATTACTTCCTTGCCTACTCTATTATTTATAAAAATATCTCTTATTTTTTTATTTCTTCTATCAATCTTTTAATTATTATCTTATCACTAAATTTACCTAATACTTTACCTTTTTTAAAAAGTACTCCAGCTTTCTTATGGTAAGCAATTCCAATATCGGCTTCTCTTGCTTCCCCAGGGCCATTTACCATACACCCCATAATTGCAATGGTGAGCGGTTTATTAATATTATATATTTGTTCTTCTATATTTTTTACAATTTCATTTAGATTAACCTTACATCTTGCGCAGGTGGGGCAAGAAATTATATTTAGCCCTCTTTGTCTAAGATGCAATGCCTTTAATATCTCATATCCAACTTTTATCTCTTCTATTGGATCACCAGTAAGTGAAACTCTAATAGTATTACCAATCCCCTGGTATAATAATAATCCAATTCCAATAGAGGATTTAATAATTCCTTGAAAAGGAGGACCTGCTTCGGTGATTCCTAAGTGTAAAGGATAATTATATTTAGAAGAAAAAATATTGTTTGCTTGTATGGTATCAATCACACCTGTAGATTTAATAGAGAATATTATATTATGATAGTTAAGCTCTTCTAATATTGTAATAATTTTTTCAGCACTTTCCATTAAGGCTTGAGGAGTTATTTTGTTATATTTTTTAAGAATATCCTTATCTAATGAACCAGAATTTATTCCAAATCTAATGGGTAAGTTTTTTTCTTTTGCAGAGTTTATAATTGATTTAATTTTTTCTACGTTCTTTATATTACCAGGATTTATTCGTAACCCATCCACACCAAGCTCAATAGATTTTAAGGCTAATTTATAATCATAATGAATATCAGCAACTAAAGGTATATTAATTTCCTTTTTGATTAATGGAAGTGAATAACATGATTTTAAATCAGGGACAGCTACCCTTACTAATTCACAACCTTCGATTTCCATTTTTTTTATTTGGGCTATTGTATCTGATACATTCCTGGTATCAGTAGTAGTCATTGATTGAACTGAAACTGGAGCATTACCTCCAATTATCAAATTACCTACTTTTATAGATCTTGTTTGTTCACGGGTATACATTTTTTAAATATTACCTTATTATTTATTAATCAAAATTCTTAAAATATCTTTATAAGTTGCAAAGACAAAAATAATTATTATAAATGATATCCCAATTAAGTAAATAAGATTTATTTTTTCAGCCTCTAATGGTTTTCCTCTCAATTTTTCTATGGCTAAAATAATAATATGTCCTCCATCTAAAACTGGAATAGGTAAAAGATTGAATAATCCTATGAAAATACTTAAAATTGCAGTAAAATATAATAAATTTAAAAAACCCAGCTTAGCTGCTTGCCCGGTCATTTGAGCTATACCCAAAGGTCCAGCTATTTCGACTGGTACTTTTCCAGTAATCATTTCCAATGTATTAGAAAATATTAATTTGGTAATAGTTCCAGTGGTTATTATTCCTTTAGTAATAGCATTAAATATATTTAATTTTTTTATTAATGTCTCAAACGTAACCCCTATCATTCCTCTTTTATAATCTTCATCATATTTCGGGATTACAAAAATATCGATACTTTCCCCTGCTCTATCAACAGTTATCTTTAACGTTTCTTCAGAGCTTTTATTTATTATATTCGCAATTTCATTAGGATTATCCGTTTTTATTGAATCAACTGCAATTATTTTATCTCTAGGTATAATGCCAGCATAATCAGCTGGCCCGTCTTTGACAACTGTAGCAATGCTATTAGAAATTACTGGAATTCCATTAACGAAAAATATAAGGCTAAATATAATAATTGCGGTAAAAATGTTCATAAAAGGACCTAAGGCTACAATTAATACCCTGATTCCAAATGATTTCTTATCAAATCTCTGTTCTTCTGGTACTTTTTCTGATATTGCTTTAATATTTTCCTGTCCCATTTCCCCAGCCATTTTTACAAAACCACCGAGTGGGATTAAACAGATTAAATATTCTGTTTTGTTCTTTACAAATCCCAATATTTTTGGTCCCATGCCAAAAGCAAATTTATATACCATTACTCCAAATGTCTTAGCAGCAATAAAATGACCAAATTCATGAAAAAATACTAAAATGCTAAATACAAATATGAATGCAATTACGGTAATCATTTTTTTCACCCAAGTTAATTATTTATTTTTTTTATTTTCACACAAGGATAATGCACTCTGTCTGGCCCAGTAATCGGCATCTAAAATATCAGTAATACTGGGATTTGGCATTGTTTTATGATCTTTCATAATATTTTGAATAATAAGTGGAATGTCTGTTATATTTATTTGTTTATTTAAAAAAGCATTAACTGCAATTTCATTTGCTCCATTTAATACTGCTGGCATTGTGCCACCAATATCTAATGCTTGATAAGCAAGTTTAATGCAAGAAAATTTGTTAAAATTCGGTTTTTTAAAAGTTAATTGACTTATCTTTGTAAAGTCTAATCGAGTAAAATTATTATTAGCTCTTTCTGGATAAAACAAAGCAAATTGAATAGGTATTTTCATATCATGTTCGCTTAATTGAGCTAAAATAGTGCCATCGATAAATTGAACCATTGAGTGTACATAACTTTGAGGGTGAATTACAATTTCTATTTTTTTAGTCGGTATATCAAATAACCATCTTGCTTCAATAACCTCTAATCCTTTATTCATTAGAGTTGCGGAATCAATAGCAACTTTTTTCCCCATTTTCCAATTAGGATGATTTAGAGCATCTTCAATAGAAACATTCTTTAAGACAGATTCAGTTAAATTATAGAGAGGCCCTCCAGATGCAGTTAAAATAATTTTTTCTATGTTATTTTTTGGTTCATTCTTTAAACACTGAAAAATTGCGCTATGTTCACTGTCTATAGGTAAAATAATTGTATTTCGTACCTTTGCTTCTCTTATTAATATTTCACCCGCAACTACTATAGCTTCTTTGCTGGCTAATGCAATTTTTTTTCTATGTTTTATAGCTTCAAAAGTAGGTATAAGGGATGCTATCCCAGATATGGCAACAACTACCATATCTACTTCTTCTAAGATTGATAATTTTATTAATCCATCTATTCCCCAATATATTTTAGTTTTATTGAAATTATTTAGTTCTTTTCTTAAATTTTTAGCAAAATATTCATTTTTAACTACGGATATTTTAGGTTTAAACGAAATTATCTGTTCTTTAAGCAAGGTTGTATTTTCCCAACCACCCAAACCTACAACCTCAAATTTATCTGGATAATTTTTGATAATATCTAATGTTTGTTTGCCTATTGAACCTGTTGAACCTAATATAACTATCTTTCTTCTCATAATTAATCACATTCTTTTAAAAATTTTATTCATATCAAATTAAAAAAAGTTATATAACAATAAAATATAGGAGCAGTAAATAATAAACTATCAAGACGATCTAATATTCCTCCATGCCCTGGGATTAAATTACTCGAATCTTTAACTTCAGAACCTCTTTTTAGCATAGATTCAAATAAATCTCCAAGTTGTGCCATTATTGCTATAACCAAGCCAAGAAATATTAACTTAGTAAAAGTTAAGCTTAGCCAATTTTTTAATATAAATACACTAATAGAACTAGATATAATACCTCCGATTGATCCCTCGATTGATTTCTTTGGACTTATTCTTGGAAATATTTTATTCTTACCAAATTTTGTACCAATAATATAAGCAGTCGTATCGTTAACCCAGGTAATAAATAATAAAGAAAGAAGATAATAATTACCATTAGGTAAATATTTTATTTTTAATATAAATGAAAATAAATATCCCAGATAAATACTGCTAAAGATAATAATAGATATATCAGGCAGTAACATAGAATAATCTTTTTTAAATAATTGAATAATAGAAAATAATATAATAATAAAGATAATAATTATATTTTTGTCATATTTTAAATTATATAAATCATAAATTGTTGAAAAGATAAAATACGAAGTAAGAATAAATCCTAATATAAAAGGTGGGTTAAACCCTCTTCTACGAGCCATACTATATAGTTCATTTAATCCAAAACCGGCTAAAAGCAGTATTACTATAAAAAGAGGGAACTTTTCCCAGAATATTATAAAAATTATTAAAGGAATAACAATAACACTAGTAAGAGTTCTTTTTAAAAAATTATTGTACTTTCCCTCCAAATTTTCTCACCCTTTTTTGAAAATCCTTTATCGCTTCTATTAAATTAATTTTATTAAAATCGGGCCAATAAACAGGAGTCACCCAAAATTCAGTATAAGCAATTTGCCAAATCATGAAGTTACTTATTCTCATTTCACCAGCTGTTCTAATTAATAGATCAGGATCAGGAAGTCCATGAGTATATAAATTGTCTCTCACAATATTTTCATTAATATCTCTTATGTTTATCTTCTTTTCATAGACCATTAATATAATAGAATTGATTGCATCGACAATTTCAGCCCTTCCCCCGTAGTTAATTGCAATATTTAAAATTAATTTATTGTTCTTTTTGGTTAGTTCAATTACTTCATCCATCTGTTTAATAATTGAGTCAGGAAGATCTTTAATTCTGCCTAAAAAATTTATTCTAATATTATTTTTAATTAGATTTTCTTTTTCTCTATTTAAAGCTTTGTTAAATAAATTTATTAAGTACAATACTTCGTTTTTGGGGCGTTTCCAATTTTCTGTGGAAAAAGCAAAAAGTGTTAATATTGGTATGTTTAAATCTATACAGTTAGAAATTACTCTTTTAACTGCTTTTACACCTTCCTTATGCCCTACACTTCGGGGTAATCCCCTTTCCTTTGCCCAACGTCCATTCCCATCCATTATGATAGCCAAATGTTGAGGTAAATTTTCATTGTCTATCAATTCATTTTGAAAATCTTTTTTAATCATTAATGATCACCTATAAAAATACCCCCTTTTAAAATATATTAATAAAATTTATATTAAATATATATTAAATTTATAAGGGGGTTATCTTTTTATTCTTCTATTATCGCTTCATTTGGGCAGGCACTTATACAACTTCCACATTCCGTGCAAATATCTTTATCAATTATATAAATATCTTCTCCTTCGGAAATTGCTTCTGCAGGACATTCATCCACACATATACCACATTTAATACATTCATCCGTAATCCTATAAGCCACCCAATAATCCCCCTTTCTTTATTAATTATTAGTGTAATTTTATACTACCATAATTTCTTTTTCTTTTAGTTCTAATAATTTATCAATTTTTTCTATATATTCATCTGTTAATGTCTGAACTTTTTTTTGATATTCTTTGCATTCATCTTCTGAAATACTACTATCTTTTTCATATTTTTTAAATAGATCATTTATCTCACGTCTTATATTCCTTACTGCTATTCTTCCTTTTTCAGCCTCTTTTTTTACTAATTTCACCAATTCTTTGCGTCTTTCCTCATTTAATGGAGGAATCGAAAGTCGAATAACATTGCCATCGCTAAATGGGGATAACCCTAAATCAGATTTCCAAATGGCTTTTTCAATCTCGGAGAGATAATTTTTATCCCATGGTTGGATAATTATTAAATTTAATTCGGGTATTGAAATATTTGCAATTTGCTTCAAAGGGGTTAAAACACCATAATATGGTATTTTTACTCCATCTATCAAAGCGATAGAAGCTCTTCCAGTTCTTATATGGGCAAATTCATCCTTTGTGACTTTAACTGCTTTCTCCATTTTATTCTTTGTATCATCTAATAAATCGGATAACATATTTATTCCTCCTTTACCATAGTTCCAATTTTTTCTCCAACTATAACTCTTTTAATATTTCCCACTGTGTTTAAATTAAATACAATTACTGGAATATTGTTTTCCATACATAAAGAGATAGAGGTTGCATCCATAACCTTTAAACCTTTGTTTAAAAATTCAAGGAATCCCAACTTATTAAATTTCATTGCTTTTGAATTCTTTAAGGGATCAGATTCATAGATTCCATCAACTTTTGTAGCTTTAAGAATTGCTTCTGCGTTTAACTCTATTGCTCTCAAAGCAGCAGCTGTATCAGTAGTAAAATAAGGATTTCCTGTTCCTGCGGCTAAAATAACTATTCTACCCTTTTCTAAATGTCTAATAGCTCTTCTCCTGATGTATGGTTCAGCGATTGCTTTCATTTCAATTGCAGTTTGCACTCTAGTTTCTACGTTTAACTTTTCTAAGGAATCCTGAAGAGCTAAAGCGTTAATTACGGTTGCTAACATGCCCATATAATCTGCTGAAACTCGATTTATACCCCTTTCACTCCCCTCTTGGCCTCTAAAGATATTACCACCACCTATTACGATAGCTATTTGTACTCCTAATTCTTTTACTTCGTTAATCTCTTGGGAAATAAAATTAATTTTTTGTATGTCAATCCCATAGCCTTCTCTACCAGAAAGTGATTCTCCACCAATTTTTAAAAGTACCCTTCGATAAATAGATTTTTTCATCATTTCAAATCCTCTACCATATTAATAATAAGATACATCCAAAAAGATGGTATTTTTATGTTTTGATTTTCAAATTTCTTCGCCAAGTTTAAATCTCGCAAATCTTTTTATTAAAATATTTTCACCTAACTTTGCAATTGTTTCTAATAATAATTCATTAATACTTTTACTAGGGTCTTTAATAAATAATTGTTCTAACAGACAGTTCTCTTGAAAATATTTTTCTAATTTACCTTCTACAATTTTTTCAATTACTACTGCAGGTTTATTTGTTTTTTCTCCTTGGGCATAAAAAATTTCTCTTTCTTTTTCTATTATACTTTTTGGGATTTTTTCTCTTGAAATATATTTTGGATCTGATGCTGCAATTTGCATTGCAATATCTTTTACGAACTCTTTAAACTCTTCAGTATTAGCAACAAAATCTGTTTCGCAATTTATTTCAACTAAAACACCTATTTTACCGTATAAATGAATATATGATTCTATCTTTCCACTTAGTGCTGGTCTATTAAATTTTAAAGAAGCTGCCTTAATTCCCTTTTTACGTAAATATTCTATTGCTTTTTCTATATTACCTTCACTAGCCCTTAAAGCCTCTTTACAATCCATAATTCCAGCACTTGTTTTATTTCGTAATTCTTTTACCATTTGAGCACTAATATTCATTTTCTCCCCTTATCTAACCTGAATATTACTTTTTATGTTGTGACTTTTTCAGTTTCTTTTCCTACAATAGATTTCTTTCCCTCGATAACTGCATCAGCTATTACTGAAGAAATTAGTTTTACTGCTCTTATGGCATCATCATTTCCTGGAATCACGTAATCAATTTCTTCTGGATTGCAATTAGTATCCACAATGGCAACGATGGGTATGGATAGTTTAATTGCTTCAGCAATTGCAATCTTCTCTTTTTTAGGGTCAACTACAAAAATTGCATCGGGAAGTTTTTTCATACTTCTAATTCCATTCAATAATTTTTCTAATTTCTCCTTTTCTCTTTTTAAACTCATTACTTCTTTTTTGGGAAGAACTTCAAACATTTTATTATTTTCCATTTCTTCCAATTCAAAAAGTCTTTTAACTCTTTTTCTAATTGTATCAAAATTAGTTAAAGTTCCTCCTAACCATCTATAATTTACATAGAACATTTCACATCTCTCAGCTTCGTTTTTAATTGATTCCTGAGCCTGTTTCTTTGTTCCTACAAATAGTATGTTCCCACCTTTGCTGGCTATTTCTCTTATAATATCATAAGCCGTATCAATTAATTTTACAGTTTGTTGAAGATCAATAATGTATATATTATTCCTTTCTGTAAAGATGTAAGGTTTCATCTTAGGATCCCATCTTCTCATTTGATGACCAAAATGAACTCCTGCCTCTAATAATTGTTTCATTGAAACTACGCTCATCAATCACCCTCCATTTTTTATTTTCATTTACGCATAATTTAGCGCACAAAATCAAAGATAGTATAACATAGTTTTTTTTCTAAATCAAGGATATTTAATAGGTTTCACCTAATAATTTACTTTATATTTTGACATTCTTTACGAGTATTTCAGAGTAAATTATGATGAAACTATATAACATAAATAATACTAAAGGCTATACTTAAATGCCTCAGTAATTATTCGGACATATATTTTAACAGATGTTATACTATCCAATTATAAAACATATCTATTTATCCCTCTATATAATAATTTACCTATTCTGATTGTTTGTTATTAATTATAAAATATATCTGCTTAAATCTTCGTTTTTTATAATACTTTGTAATTTTTTCTTTACATATTTTTTATCAATAGTAAATTTCTTTTCTTTAAGATCAGGGGCATTAAAAGAAATATCTTCTAATAATTTTTCTAATATAGTATAAAGTCTCCTTGCTCCGATA
>Ga0172366_10000833_pt1 | contig 23320 bp, 26 predicted proteins | sample LakKivSesite69cm_FD_114533 | JGI IMG/M metagenome (GOLD analysis project Ga0172366, IMG submission 114533) | Sediment microbial communities from Lake Kivu, Rwanda - Sediment site 69cm | ecosystem: Environmental > Aquatic > Freshwater > Lake > Sediment | place: Rwanda: Western Province, Lake...
ACCCATCGTTTGCTCGTTTTAGTCTCTGGATTTTACTGGTTAAGAAATGAACTCTTCATTTTTAATTTAACAATGAATACCTGCTCTACGTAAAGCCTGGGAAATATTCTTTTCTGTCTGGCAAAAGAATTGGTCAGTCTTCTTGTCTTCCAGATTATATTTTTTATAAATCCAGTCAGCATACCGATAGTTCATTCTGTCCAGGATTACATAATCAACTTTCCCTAATAGGAGTTCTACTAGATCTTCTGCTCCCGGGAGTATGGGGGCGATCATGACATAAGTCTTCAGACCAGCTCTATGTAATTCGCCAAGAGCGAGAATTCGTTCTTCTATGCCCGGGGAATGAGGTTCGAATAATTTTTTGGTTGTCTCATCAGAGGTAGCTATGCTGAAACCAACCTGGAAATTTTTCCCTCTCTTTAGGATATCCAAATCTCTTAGCACTAAAGGTGATTTTGTTTGGATAACTACTGGCCAATTATTTTCCGCCAGTATTTCTAGACATTGGCGGGTAATTTTATATTTTTCTTCTACTGGTTGATAGGGGTCACATACTCCGCTTATCCATACCTCTCCAATTTTTTTTCTGACTATCTCTTTTTTTAATAATTCGGGTGCATTGATCTTAACATCGACAAATTGGCCCCACGGTTCAAGATGTCCAGAATATTTTTTCATAAAACGGGCATAGCAATAAAAACAGCTGTGCTGGCAACCCAGATAAGGATTGATGACATAGGGATAGACTTTTGATTTGGATAGAATGGTTTTGGATAGTATTTCTTTTATTATCATAATTATTTATAATTTATCAGAAAAACAATCGAATAACAAGGTAACTTTTGATAATTTCTTCTAAGAAAAGATACTGATTAAAATATGATTTATCAAGTAAGATTTTTATGTTTTTTATAGCTCGAAAAGGAAGAAAGGGAAAATTTTTTATATACCCGGAATATTGCTTATTTTGCAGATAAAAATTTTTAGTTATGATAGAATTTAAAAAGGTTAATCAAATATACTGAAAGGCTTTATACAAAATCTTACTTTTTAGATATTAAATTTATATAAAACAAAGGAAAGCAGTTTGAAATATGAGGGTTTGGGATATTCACCCCGGCTATCTTTCCCGGCAAAATTTGCTGGGAGAACATGCAGAAATACACGCTTTGTATAGTATTATTAGCCATGAGAAAAGAGGATATTACCATCATCCGGAAACAAAGAGGTGGATAGGATATTTAGACCTTTTAGTCCTTCGACATAATTTAATAGTTAAAGAATTGATTTTAAGGGGGCATAGTCATCATAGTCCTTTGAATTTTTTAGATAATCTAACCATAAGAAATCAAGCTAGCCATAATTGGTTTATTGATTTACCTTCGAGACAATTTGCTATTCTGCAAGAAAAATACCAAAAAAGAAGAGACCAGCGAGGTCGCATTCCCCTTCCTGCTTATGGAACTGAATTCTGGGCTCATCATAAGTACTCGGTTATGGCGCGAGGATATCAGTATTATAAAGAAATTCAGAATTTTTTGAAAAATAGAATTAATTTACCCATTACTAAAGATGATGACTTAATTTTAAAGGTTCTGAAATTAATGGGGAAGCCTGTCTCCCGAGTAGCTTTGGAAAATGTAATTCTACATTTATGGGGATATTTTAAAAGCTTAGCCAACCAAGAGGAAAAAGATATTTTTTTTAATTTATACGTTTCTAAAGAAAAAATAAAATTTCTTTATCAAATGTCCCAAAAATACCAAAAAACTTACCTCCTTCATTCCACTATTTTCGCCGACTTTATAATAGACTGACGGTAGGAAAAGGTTTAAGTATAAAATTTAATTTTGCCTTACTGACTGCTCAGTTTATCTAATGTTGAAAAGCGATTTACTTTTGAATTTTACTTAATAAATCAATCATCAAGAAACATTTTGTTATTGACACAAGGGGTATAATAAGATTTGAAAAAGATAAATGTTATTTCAAAGAAGGTAATTCTATGGAAGAGCAAATTATTTTAGAAAAACTCATTAATTTAGATTCGAGAATAATAGAACTTAATGAAAAAAGAAAGAAGCAATTAGTGGAGTTAAGTAATAAGTACAAAGAAGAAGAAATGAAAATTATTAATCAATATAAAGAATTAATTACAAAGGAAACTAAGGAGATAACTCAAAAGATTAGACAAGAAACAGAACAAGAAATTAGTCAGTTAAAGCTGAAGAATAAAAAGTTGTTAGATAATATGAAAAACAAATTTGAAACATCGCTAGAATTTATGATTGATGCAATAATTAAGCAAATTTTTAATATAAAAAACTAAAATTATGGATAAAGTTACTATTTATTCTACTATCAATACAAAAATAAGGATTAAAAAAAGAGGGTTCTTAAAAAGAGGAGATTATTTAAACTTATTAAAGATGAAATCTGTAGCTGAGGCAATTCGCTATTTAAAGGGAAATGTATATTATGAGAAAATATTGGGAGAGATTAATCCAGAAACAGTTAGTAGAAGAGACATCGAAGATATTTTAAAACGAAATATGATAAAAGATATAGATACATTATGTAATTATTTTCACAATGATTATAAGACTTTTATTCATTCTCTATATATGAAATACGAGATAGAGGATTTAAAATCTCTCGCTCGTAGAATTTTTAATGGGAAAGAGTATCGGGAGGTTGAACAACCTTTATCTTTTTTAGGTAAATATAGTAAAATTGATCCGGCGAAGCTTTGGGGGGCTAATACAATTAGAGATTTGATCTATTTGCTGAAAGGATCAGAATTTTATGAATTTTTAATTCCCCTGATTGATGGGAGAAGAGAAAATCTTTTCCGATTAGAAATGGCTTTAGATACTGGTTATTTTAATATTATCCAAAGCAGGAGATTGAAGATTTTCCCTAGAGATAAGAAATTACTGAAAAAATGGGAAGGTTTAGTTGCTGATTTATATAATATCCAATGGATATATAGAGGAAAAAAATTTTACCACCTATTACCTGAAGAATTGTTAAATTATACTATAAACTTTGGAGATAAATTAATTTATAAAGATAAACAAAAAATGTGTTATGCCAGGGATACAGAAGAATTATACCGGATGACCCTCGATTTACCATATGGATTTTTATTTAAAGAAGAAGAAATTTCTACAGATATCTTCATGGAAAGAAGAATTAATAGATTTTTATATTATAGACTAAGAGATTTAAGCCGTCGGTCACCATTGAGCATTATTCAAACAGTTGAATATATATGGCTCTATGAATTAGAAATAAAAGATATTATAGCTATTATAGAAAGTCTGAGATATGGATGGTCAGGTGAAGAAATTAGAAAATATCTGGTAAAGAAGATATAGCCCAGGAGAGTTAGTAATGAGTGTAGAAAAAATGAAAATAATGGGGATTATAGGCAAAAAAGATTTTTTAGATAGGGTTTTACGTCTGATTATCTTGAGTGGAAATATGCATATAATTAATGCTTTAAGTAGAGTGAATTCAGATGATTTTTTCTTGCCTTCCACGGAGAAGAATATGGAAGCTTTAGAAGAGGAACCTTATCTAAAACTCTATTCTCAAAAGCGAGATTTTTCCGAGGACGAAAAAATAGTAAAGTTATTTTACCAGGTTTTTAATTTGGAACCGCAATTAAGAAAAGATTTTTTAACTGAGGACTATGATTATAATGATTTTATGAGACAATTTTTTAATATTTATAGAGATCTTTCTTCTACAGTTGATGAAATAGAAGAGAAATTGCAAGAAATAGAACAAAAAAGGGAATATATCAAAAATCTTAAATATTTATCCAAATTTAATTTGGATATCCATTATTTTATTAATATGAAGTATTTAGTATTTAAGATAATGAGAATTACTCGGGAAAATTATGATAAATTGAAAAGGAATTACCAAAATATTCCAGCAATTATACTAAAGGTAGTAGTAGAAGGGAAAAATGTTATTTTGATATCTATTACTCCGGAAACACTAGAAGAAACCTTAGAAAAGATTTTTAGTTCACTTAATTATACCCTTCTTCCCATACCCAAGGAAGTGCAAGGTACTGCTCAAGAAGTGATAGAACAATATTCTAGAAGCATTGAAGAGGAGCAAAGAAGGATTGAATTTCTTAAAAGATCTATCGAAGAATATAAGATTAAATATAAAGATGAACTAAAAAAGATGTTTTCCAGGTTAGAAATAGAAAAAGTAATTGAAGGACTAAAATCCGAGATTGGTATAGGCAATAAGTTATTTTTTATGTTTGGATTTGTGCCCCTCAGCAATATTTATAACTTGAAGGATGAATTAGAAAAACAATTCAAAGATGAATTGTTAATTTTAATAGATGATGTAAACACAACATCTTCTGGAATAACCCCACCTACTAAGTTAAAAAATTTAGGAATATTTAAACCTTTTGAAAGTTTGATAAAAATGTATGGTATCCCAGCTTACCGAGAAAAGGATCCTACCCCTTTTTTTGGTTTGACTTATATGATTCTCTTTGGCTTAATGTTTGGTGATGTAGGGCAGGGAATTGTTCTACTTTTAGGTGGAATTATTTTGGAATTTGTCTATAAAAAAAGAGATTTTGGTGGACTTTTAAGCAGATTAGGTTTTAGCTCAATTATATTTGGATTTCTTTTTGGAAGCTTCTTTGGTTCAGAGAAAATTATACCTGCTCTTATAATGCGGCCAATGGAGAACATTAATAATTGGCTTATTCTCACGGTCATTTTTGGTATACTACTTATTTCAAGTAGCTATGTATTTAATATTATTAATGCTAAGAATGAAAAAGCTTTGGGAGAAGCATTATTTGATAAAAATGGCTTTATTGGACTTATCTTTTATCTTTTATTATTGTATATTATATTTCAGGTAATTATAAGAAAGGGTTCCCTTTCCCCAATATTAATTATTATCTGGTTAGCACTACTATTAGCAATGCTATTCAAAGAACTATTAATAACTAAATTATTTCGTTTTAAGAAATCTTCCCAAAAATTGTCCATAAATGAATATATTGAAAAAGGCTTTGGTATTATAGAAATGCTTCTTTCCATACTTTCTAATACTATTTCTTTTATTAGAGTAGGTGCTTTTACTTTAAATCACGTGGGACTTTATATAGCTTTTCTCACTCTTTCTCGCATGATGAATACCCTATGGGGAAATTGGGCTATTCTTATCTTGGGTAATATAGTTATTCTTACTTTAGAAGCTCTAATCGTATTTATTCAAGCTTTGCGACTGGAGTATTATGAACTATTTACTAAATTTTATAGAGGAAATGGTTTAGAATATGTGCCGGTTAGAATTAATAATATGTTCCAAAAAGAAGATAAGAAAACTTTAGAATATAAAAGAGAAAGACTTTTTGTTATTTAAAAATTTTTTTTATTTGGTTAGTTTTAAAAAGGAGGTTTAGGTTATAATGTATATAATTTTATTTATTGCTATGATGATAACAGGATTGACTATTGCCAATGGTTTTTACCTTATCTTTAAAAAAGATAGTAAGAATTTAGTCAGAATTAAAAAATTAGTTAAAATATCCTTAGTATTTTATATTATTCTGGTGGCTGTTTCTCTCTTTTTTTTAATCCCCAATATCGCTAGAGCACAATCTACAACAGATTCTTCATCTGGAATGGGATTTTTAGCCTCTGCTCTTTCTACGGGTTTAGCTACTATAGGTGCAGGATATGCGGTAGGTGCAGTAGGTTCTTCTGCCTTAGGAGCGGTATCTGAAGATCCAGATATTTTAGGAAAGACATTAATATTTGTGGGTTTAGCAGAAGGTATTGCTATTTATGGATTAATTGTTTCTATTATGATACTAGGTAGATTATAAAATAGAGAGGTTTATATGAAAATTTTCTTAATTAGTGATAATACTCATACCTTGACTGGCATGAGATTGGCAGGTATAGAAGGAGTGGTAGTCCATGAGAAGGAAGAAGTGCTTAAAGAAATTGAGAAAGTGAAGGAAAGGAAAGATATTGGAATTTTACTTATTACAGAGTTATTAGCGGAAAAGTTACCGATGGAAATTAATAAAATGAAACAATCCAATATACTTCCTATTATTGTAGAGATACCGGACCGACATGGTACAAGACGACCTCCTGATTTTCTTACCAGTTACATAAAGGAATCAATAGGAGTAAAAATTTGAGGTGAATGAAATTATGTCCAATACTATAGAAGATAAAATATCACTTTTTACCAAAGTTATTAGTGAGAAAATAGAACATGAATTTAAAGAAAAACAGAAAATACTAATAGAATATAATGAAAATAGAATAAAAAGAATAATTAATGAATATGAAGAGGAGAAAGGGAAAACCATAGAAAAGATTACCAAAGATGAACAAAACAGAAAACAGCGCATCATTTTAAAGACTAAATCAGACTTACGTTTGCAAATTTTAAGAAAAAGACAAGAATTTATGGAAAGAATGGAGAAGGAAATAAAAAAAAGAATCGGAAGTTTTACTCATACTCCTGAATATGCAATTTTTTTAAAGGATTCCCTAAAAAAAGTTTTAGCTTGTTTTTCTGAAGATAAATTTGTGTATTTTCAATTTAGTAAAGAGGATATGGAAAATAGTCAGGAAATGATTTTAGAAACTATTCAATCTTTTCGGGAGGAAAATACCTATAAAATTGATCTGGATAATAATTTATTAGGTGGTGTTCTTGCAAAAAGTGAAGATGGGCAATTAGAAGTAGATTATACTATCGATACTATATTAGAAGAAAGTAATAAATTGATAGGCCTGGTATTATTTTCATATTTAAGCGAGGAGAATTAATATGGATAGGTATGGAAAAATATTCCATATTAATGGACCTGTAATTAAGGCAGAACACATGAAAGATTTTAAAGTGCGAGAAATGGTAATGGTAGGTAAAAAAAAGCTTATCGGAGAAGTTATTTCTTTAGAAAATGAAGTGGGGACTATCCAGGTTTATGAAGATACCACGGGTCTGAAGGTTGATGAAGAGGTGCTTGGGACTACTAAACCACTATCTGTAAAGTTAGGGCCAGGAATTATTGGAAATATTTTTGATGGTATCGAAAGATCACTTTCCAAAATTTATCAATCCGGATCTCCGTATATCCCTGACAGTCTTGGACTTAGTTCTATTGACGAAAAAAAATTGTGGGCTACCAAAATTATTGCGAAATTAGGAGATACTTTAAAACCAGGGGATATTTTTGCCCAAATCCAAGAAACTAAAATGATTGTTCACAAATTAATGATTCCTCAAGGCTTCCAGGGCAAGGTTGTAAGTATAGTTAAAGATGGTTATTATAACATTGAGGATACCATACTTGTAATATCAGATGAAAATCATAAAAGTTATGAAATTAAAATGGCTCATGAGTGGCCAGTAAGACAACCTAGACCGATCAAGCAAAGGATACCCTTAGAAAAATTATTAATCACTGGACAAAGGGTTATTGATACCTTTTTCCCTTTAGCTAAAGGCGGGACTGCTGCTCTTCCCGGAGGTTTTGGTACGGGAAAAACCATTACTCAGCATCAATTAGCTAAATGGAGTGATGCTGACCTTATTGTCTATATAGGTTGTGGAGAACGTGGCAATGAGATGACCCAAGTCTTAGAGGATTTCCCTAAACTTAAGGATCCCCAGACTGGAAATCTTTTAATAGAACGGACTGTGCTTATTGCGAATACTTCCAATATGCCAGTAGCCGCTAGGGAGGCTTCAATATACATTGGAATTACTATTGCAGAGTACTTCAGAGATATGGGATATAATGTAGCCGTAATGGCTGATTCTACTTCTAGATGGGCAGAAGCTCTTAGAGAAATTTCAGGAAGATTGGAAGAAATACCCGCCGAAGAAGGTTACCCTGCTTATCTTTCCTCAAGATTGGCAGCTTTTTATGAGAGAGCAGGATATTTCAAAAATCTAAATGGTACAGAAGGCTCCATTACTATAATTGGTGCTGTTTCTCCTGCGGGAGGGGATTTTTCTGAGCCGGTTACTAAATCTACCAAAAGACTGGTAGGGAGTTTTTTAGCCTTGGATAAAGAGCTTGCTTATGCCAGACATTTCCCTTCTATTAATTGGATATTATCTTATAGTAGTTATACATCTATTCTACGAGAATGGTTTAGAGATAATGTAGCTTCAGATTTTTTAGATATTAGATCCAAATTAATGGGAATACTTCAAGAAGAAAATAAACTAATGGATATAGTAAAGTTAGTAGGAGTAGATGTCTTACCAGATGAGCAGAGGGTGATACTGGAGATTGCTAGAATTATAAAGATTGGATATTTACAGCAAAACGCCTTTCATCCTCAAGATTTATATACTAGCATTTCTTATCAGTATAATATGCTCAAGGTGATTGAAAGTCTCTATGATCGCGCTTATGCATGCATAAAAAAAGGCATACCTCTTTCTAAAGTTAAAAATGAGGAACTTTTTTCCACTATTATTATGATGAAATATCAAGATAATGAAAAAAAAATAAAATTATTTGAAAGATTATTAAAAGAAATTAATGAATATTATGATAATCTAGAAAAAACGTATAAAGAAGGTTTTACCGATGAAAGTTAAATATCTGAAATTAGATAAAGCGGAAGGACCTTTAATTATTTTGGATAAAGTTCGGGATGCGATTTATGGAGAGATGGTAGATATACAAATATCCAGTACTGAACACCGTATAGGACAGGTCGTTCAAATTGATAAGAGAAAAGCGATTATTCAGGTATTTCAAGGTTCTTCTGGGATTTCCTTGAATGAGGTAGCCATAAATTTTTCAGGAAAACCTATGGAAATTCCTCTATCTATTGAAATTCTAGGTAGAGTTTTTAATGGTATGGCCAAACCTATAGATAATGCAGGGGAGATTTATTCTAATAAAAGTTACGATATAAATGGTAGGCCTATTAATCCAGTAGCTAGATTATATCCAAGAAACTATATCCAGACTGGAATTTCTGTTATTGATGGCCTTATGACCCTTATTAGAGGTCAAAAATTACCTATTTTTTCTGGTGATGGTCTTCCTCACCAGCAGTTAGCAGCTCAAATTGTGAGGCAGGCAAAGATTTCTGAAGAAGAAGCGGGAAATTTTGCTATAGTTTTTGCTGCTATCGGTATTAAACATGATGAAGCTGATTTTTTTTATAAGGCTTTTGAAGAAGCAGGAGTTATGGAACGACTCACAATGTTTTTGAATTTAGCTGATGACCCGGTTATTGAAAGAGTTCTTACTCCTCGATGTGCCCTTACTGCTGCGGAGTATCTGGCCTTTGAAAGGAATATGCATGTATTAGTGATTCTTACCGATATGACTAATTATTGTGAAGCTTTAAGAGAGATTTCTTCAGCGAAGGAAGAAGTGCCTTCTCGTAAGGGTTATCCAGGATATCTTTATTCTAACTTAGCTAGCCTTTATGAGCGGGCAGGTATGTTAAAGGGAAATAAAGGTAGTATAACCCAGATACCTATTCTTACTATGCCTAATGATGACCTAACTCATCCAGTACCAGATCTCACTGGTTATATTACTGAAGGCCAGATCGTTTTAAATCGTTCTTTAAATCAAATGGGTATATATCCTCCTATAAATGTTCTTTCCTCTTTATCCCGTTTAATGAAGGATGGAATTGGAAGAGGGTATACCCGAGAAGATCATCCAGATGTGGCTAATCAAGTATTTACCTCATACTCGAGAGTGCAGGAAATCAGGGCATTAGCTCAGATTATTGGTGAAGATGAACTATCTGATATAGATCGTCAATATATGGAATTTGGTCGCCAGTTCGAAAGGAAATTTTTAAGACAAGATTTTGAAGAATATCGAGATATAAATCAAACTTTGAATCTTATGTGGGAGCTTCTTAGAATTCTACCAGAGCATGAACTTACCAGAATTGAATCTTCTTGGTTAAAGAAATATTTTAAAGAGTGAGTTTTAATGCAAGAAAATATTGCCTCAACTAAGGCTAATTTAGTTGCTGCTCAAGCAGCATTAGAGTTTTCTAAAAAAGGTTTTGAATTGTTAGATAAAAAGAAAAATGTGCTCATTAAAAATATGATCACATTTTTGGAACGAGCGAAAGAAATTCAGCAAAAAATAAGAAGCATATTTAAAGAAGCTTATGAAACTCTAATTGTGGCTAATATAACTTTAGGAATTAACGAAGTATATGAAGTAGCTAGATCAATACCACAAACTACTGAATTTAGTATTCTAACCTATAGCTTAATGGGTGTGGAAATACCTAAAATAAAGTACGAAAAACATGAAATTATCCCTTACTATAGCTTTTATCATACTAATACTGCTTTAGATTTGGCGTTACAAAAATTCCAGCAGGTAAAGTATTTACTTTATGATTTAGCAGAAATAGAGGATTCAGTATATAGACTAGCTATTGAAATAAAAAAGAATCAGAAACGCACCAATGAACTAAAAAATGTACAAATACCTAAATATGAAGCTTTAGTAAAATTCATTTCTGAAGATTTAGAAGAAAAGGAAAGGGAAGATTTCTTTCGATTAAAAGTTTTAAAAAGAAAAAAGATCTATCATCTTTCTATTGCTAATACTAAAGCCTTACCTAGTAGGGAAATTAATTAAAAGTTTTTTTGTTTTCTTCTTATTTAGTCTTATTATTTATTTCTATCCTATATACTATAGTAATTGAAAGTAATTGAATTTCTTATTTTAATGTAGTAATTTTAATTAGGGTTAAAAGTTTAATCCAAAATTATTTTAAAACATTAGTCATAGATGTTATCTTTTCTTTAAGAATCTAATTTTAGTTTTGAGAAAATTTATGACCAATAAGCGGAGCAATTCTTTATTGGATAGTTGGATTATAAAGCATTTGATAAAAATTACTCGATATTACAAAAATGAAGAGAAGATAATAATTTAAAATCTAATCCCAGTTAAATATTTAAAGTAGGTGAAAATATACCATACCATTGTGATAAAAGAGATGGTCCAGTTGCTAGGTGATCAGTAGAGCTTTAAAAATGTAAATATAAAATTAATATTTCCTTGGATATCAGAGAAGGAAAAAAAATGAAATGAAAGACATATTTGAGAAGACCTAAAAGTCAAAAAAGTTAGAAAAAGAAGTTAAAGATATCGTTAATGAATGAATACCCATCTCCAAAACAGGTCTTTAATTCTCCTCCTAGAGAGATGGCTATTATCATTATTAAGATGATAGCCAAAAGATACTATCGTAGCTATCCTAAAGTCAGTCTACTCTTAGAAGAGAAACTGAAATTTACTCTAACTATCTCACTCACTCCATTCATTACCACCGTTAGATTAGAACTAACAATTTAATTGATAGGATAATCAATAAAGATCTAAAATAAACTTACAGGTTATAGTTATTTTCATCAATCAAGAATCTTCCCTCTGTTATGTCTTAGTAAGAGGTGGGGAGATCGATGAGAAAAGGTAAAATGAGAGAAGATATGTGAAGATAACCAAAGAGGATCAAATCTCATGCAAGGATAATCCCCTTTTATATGAAATAGAGCAAATGGAAAAACGAGTAAAGAATAAAGATTAATAGATAACTACTTAATTTTAAGAAAATGAGATTGACTATTAATATTCTTTATTTATAGTCATTTTTTGTATAATTTTACTAGATGACTTTTAGTTTTTTAATCTTTATGTTAATATATAATTCAAATAAATTAATTAATAAGGATTTGATTCCTATCAATTAAGTTAAAAAAGGAGGGAGATATTATGCCAGAGTTTGGCCATTCATTTTCCGGTTTAAAAAAGGAGCGGAAATTAACCAGGCAGGAGTTAATCAGGGCAATCAGATTCATGATTGCTGCAGAATATGAAGCCATTCAACTATACATGCAACTTGCCGAATCAATTGATAATAAGTTAGCCCAGGAAGTATTAAAGGATATTGCTGATGAAGAAAGAGTTCATGCTGGTGAATTTCTAAGCCTCTTAAAGGAACTTGCCCCTGATGAAGAAAAGTTTTATGCTGAGGGAGCTAAAGAAGTAGAAGAAGAAAAGAAAAAAGTAAAAAAATCTAAATGACTATAAAAATGCAGAGGTTGTTTTTCTCTTAAAGACCTTCTGGAGTTATATTATGAAAAGGAAAACAAGATTCAGCCTTTTTTGTGTCGAGTGATTTATTCGCGTGTAATAGCTTATTTCCTTGCCGGGTTGTTTGCGATTACTTTTATGGGTTATAAAGAACATTTTGCTTCTGATACCCTGAGACTAATCATGAGAGCGGTTGATTCTCCCCTGGTAGCCCTTGGGCCAATGTTACAAATCATCCGAGGACTGATTATTGGATTGGTCTTACTACCTCTAAGAAAATTTTTTATAGAAGAGAAATATGGTTTTTTAAAATTAGCTTTGCTTATTTTAGGGCTTTCTTTCATTTCTACGATTGGACCTGCTCCAGGATCATTCGAGGGTATTATTTATACTATTCTCCCCATTCAATATCATTTACTGGGTATTCCTGAAACCCTGGTTTATATTTTGCTTTTTACTTTCTTTCTCCATCTTTCCTATAAAAGCGAAAAGAGATGGATTTCAATTCTAGCTGTAGTTTTAGTAATAGTCATTTGCATTTTTAGTCTATTGGGGTACTTTTCGGCAAAGGGAATTTTTTAGGCTTATTTAGTGAATGAAAAGATCGGGAATATGAATTAAGGTGGTTCACTCCCCAAGAAGAAGTAGATTTGTGTGGACATGCTACCCTGGCGAGTGCTTATGTTATATTTACTTATTTAGAGACGATTGGGGAAGTAATATTTCGTACCAGAAGTGGAATATTAGAGGTGTCCAGAGAAGAAAATTTAATTAGTATGATATTCCCTTCCTGGGAAGGAGCAAAATGTAAAATTCCTAAAACATTGATAAAAGGTTTAGGTAGGAAACCGGAGAAAGTCTTTCGATCAAGAGATTATTTAGCCGTATTTGAAAAAGAAGAAGAAATAATTAACCTAAATTTAAACTGGATGAGTTAAAAAAACTGGATGGCTTGGGGGTGACTGTAACCGCTAAAGGGAAGGAAGTAGATTTTGTATCCCGGTTTTTTGCTCCCAAAATAGGAATAAATGAAGATCCAGTAACTGGATCTTCTCATTGTACCTTGGTGCCTTATTGGGAAGGAGTGCGGGGTAAAGGTGAGCTGGTTGAAGTGAAATTATCCAAAAGAGGGGGAAGACTTTTTTGTGCTGATTTGGGTAGTAGAGTCAGGATATGAGGTGAAGCAGTTTCTTATTTAGAAGGATATATAAATATTTAAATTCTTTTTTTATGTTTGCTATCTCGGGCATTGTTTAAATCATGGCATAAGATTAGATAAAAAAAAATGGCAATAATGAATACCTTTTTATATCTAAATAGTGGCAAAGGAGAATGTCTCAAGTAATATTCATAAAGAGGATATGATTTTTAAAAAGGGAGAAAGAATTATATTAATGGATACACAAAATCAAAATATCCCAGAATGGGTAATTGTAAAAATTAAAGAGCTAAAACGGAAAGATTTTCAGATGGCGAGAATTTCTGGAGTACATAAAAATAGTTTTGCAGTACAAAAGGATTCTAAGGAGGTCCTGGCTGAATTATCTGGTAATTTGATGTTCAATATTGAAACAGAATTAGATTATCCCACTGTTGGAGATTGGGTATATGTCCAGTTCTTTAATCAGAATAATTTAGCTATTATTCATGAGATAATCCCTAGAAGAACAATCTTAAAGCGGAAAAAGGCGGGTAAAAAAATTGCTTATCAGTTGATAGCGGCCAATGTTGATACTGCCTTAATTATACAATCGCTTGATCAGGATTTCAATCTCCGTCGGCTGGAACGCTACATAACCATGGTTAAAGAGGGAAATATTCAACCGATTATTCTGTTAAGTAAAAGCGATTTATTATCGCCAACAGAATTAGAGGTTAAAATTTCAGATGTGCTCTCTATTATGCCAGAAGTCAGGGTGATAGCCTTTAGCAATTTGAATAAACATAACTTGATTCAGGTATCCGAACTACTGGAAATGGGAAAAACTTATTGTTTAATTGGTTCCTCAGGAGTAGGTAAAACTACACTTCTCAACCATATTTTGGAAACGGACAAATTCAAAACACAGGAAGTAAGGAGAGACGGTAAAGGAAAGCATGCTACCACCAGCCGGCAATTGATTAATCTTTTCCAGAAAGGAACCATAATTGATACTCCCGGCATTCGTGAGCTTGGTTTGATAGATACTCAAAAAGGCATAAGCGAAACTTTCCAGGAAATATCAGATTTAACTCAGAAGTGTCTGTTTAAAGATTGTACCCATACTATAGAAAAAGGATGTGCGGTATTAGCTGCTTTAGCTGCTGGCATTCTTTCTCCGGAAAGATACAATAATTATATTAAGATGAAAAAAGAATCTACTCATTATGAAATGTCTTATTTTGAAAAAAGGAAAAAGGAAAGGCAGACCAGTAGATTATATAAAAATATCTTGAAGGAGCACCTTAGAAAAAAAAGTGGCAATAATAATTAATTGTATATTTCTCGTAAAGCTCATAGTTTTCCTTTAATAGTTTCTCAGTCCAAATTAATGGCAATAAGTCTAACTCATCCTGATAATCAGTTTTTTGCTTCATCTTCGGCATATTTTAGTTCTTCCAGGATTTCAAGGGAAAAGACATCTTTGCCAAATTTTTTTCTGTCCTCCCCCGAGTCTCTATCTGCTGGCTAACCAGTACTAATTTGACAGATCAAGATAGCAAAATTAATGTATTGCTTTAGGCTAGTGTTAGAACTTAAAGGTATATTATAATTAATTATATATTGGTAGTATAATAAAAATCATTTGGAATTACTCTTAACCATTTTAATTTACTAAAAAATATGGGGATAGAATATGACTTACAGGCTATAACTAATTTAAATTATTTATAAGAAAGATAGTGCTTTGAAGAAGAATGGTAGATAAAAAAAGTCACTACTATTGTCTCTTGGAGTGGAGGGAAAGAGGTTTATAAGGTATTTGTTCTGGTGGGAGCATCGGATGAGGGATGCTACTTTAAGGAGTAGAATAATTTTTTATGTCAATTACTAACTAATATTATATAGATATAATTAATAGAGGCGGAGATAATGAAAACAGAAATTTATTATTTTTCTGGAACTGGCAATTCTTTATATGTGGCAAGGGAATTACAGAAGAAAATCTCCAACTCCTCCCTAATTCCCATAATAAGGCTATTGCATAAAAAGGATATTATTAAAACTAATGCTGAAGCAATAGGATTAGTATTCCCGGTACATGCTTTGACTATTCCTATAGCAGTGAAAAGGTTTCTCAAAAAAGTTGATATCAGTACTGCAGAATATATTTTTGCCATTGCTACGCGCGGTGCTACTTTTTTCAGGGGATTTGAACTGATAGATAAATTATTGGCTAGAAAGAAAAAACAATTGCATGCCTATTTTATTCTCACTATGGGTTTAAATGATCCCAAGCATAAATCTTATAAAAGTCCTAATGCCGACGAAATAGCTAAATTAGAAGGAGTTGTACAAAAAAGATTGAACACAATTCAGAATATCATAATTAACAGAAGGATCAGCCGGGAAAAAGATACAGAATATACTGCTGGTTTTTCCTACCATCCTCTTATTAATTTTTTGTTAGAAAAAACTGTTCTCTGGGGAATGGCCTTTTCTGAGTATATAGGGGGAGTAAATTATTTCTATACAGATGATAAATGCACCGGGTGTGGTATTTGCGAGGAAATATGCTTAGCGCAGAAAATAAAGATAAGGGATAAAAGACCGGTATGGCAGAAGAAGGTATTCTGTTATATGTGTTATGCCTGTATTAACTTTTGTCCAGTTAAAGCTATACAAATCAACAGTATTCCAGGTGTTAAATCATTTACCACAACATCTGGCAGATATTCTCATCCTTATGCCACAGCAAAAGATATTGCTTTACAAAAGAAAGAGGAAGCTGGTTAATATAATTTTAGATATCGATGCGTTTGAAGGAAAATCGTTTAAGGTTAACGATTTTTATAAATAACATAAAGGAAAGAAGAATCTAAATAAAAAGCAATTCAAAGAATCAGTTCAAGAATAAATATTGAAGAAAAAGAGATGAGGTTAATATTATGAGAAAAAATAAAAGAAGAAGAATTGCTATTCTGACCGGAGGAGGGGATTGTCCAGGTATTAATGCAGTGATTCGGGCAATTACTAAGAAGGCAATTCTAGAATATGATATGGAGGTTATTGGTATTAAGGATGGATATGAAGGATTAATCCGTAATCAATATTGCCCTCTAAGTTATGATGATGTTTCCGGCATTCTTACTTTAGGAGGTACTATACTAGGCACTACTAATAAAGCCAATCCATTTCAATATGCAGTTAAGGAGGGCAGTCAATGGAAGTTTGAAGATCGCTCTGCTATTGTTCTTAAGAATATTGAAGCCCTTAATATTGAATGTCTGGTTTGCATTGGTGGTGATGGTACCCTGGGGATTTCGCATCGTTTTTATCAAGAAGGAATACCGATTATTGGAGTACCCAAGACCATTGACAATGATATCCGGGGAACGGATATTACCTTTGGCTTTGATACAGCAGTTACCATCGCTACAGAGGGAATAGATCGGATTCACACTACTGCCCAATCCCATCATCGTATTATGATAATAGAAGTAATGGGTCGTAAAGCAGGCTGGATTGCTCTTTATTCTGGAATAGCCGGTGGAGGAGATGTTATTTTAATTCCAGAGATACCTTATCAGATTGAAAAAATTGTTGAATATATTAATAAGAGAAGAGAAAAAGGACGTCATTTTAGTATTGTAGTAGTTGCAGAAGGAGCCAAACCAAGGGGAGGAGAAGCTATAATTAAAAGAGTAGTGAAGGCCAGCACTGACCAGGTTCGTTTAGGCGGAATTAGTTTTATTTTGGGTGAACAGCTGGAAAAAATGATTGATTTGGAAACTCGCTCTGTAGTCATGGGTCATTTACAGCGTGGAGGGACTCCCACTCCCTTTGACCGTATTTTAGCTACTCGTTTAGGTTCCAAAGCAGTGGATCTGATAGTAGGCAAAAATTATGGAAAAATGGTAAGCGTGCAGGGCGATCATTTAAAAGATTTTCCCTTAGAAGAGGTTGCTACTGGTCCCCGCTTAGTTTCGACTGATCATGAGCTTATAAAGGCAGGCAGAGAAATTGGAGTATGTTTTGGAAATTAAAAAATAAGGTTGGATATTTATGTGATTTATTTTTTAACCATTTTTTAGATTAGAGCATGATAATCTTTATCCACCATTCTTATTTTATTTAAAATTGCTTTTATAAAGGTGGACTTGATTTTTATTTTCCTGGGAAATAAATATACTCAAAGAACTCTTTATTCTCTAATAAAAAATTCCTATCTATTCTCTTCTTAGAAATTAATCTTCAAAAAATATTCTTTAATAAAAGTTATAAAATATTATGTTTATATTTTAAATTGATAATTTGCTAGGTTTAAATAAAGTGGAGAATTTATTATCTCTCTTCATGATGAACAAATATTTTTTGTAACTTTTAATATTTTTTTTCGTATATAATTAAATAATAATGATTATCATTATTGGAATTATTTTTATTATTAAATGTTTTAACTTTTATAGAAACTATAGTACACACTGTTTTTATAGATTAAAAAAATAAAATAATAATATTATAAATACTATAAGCTTGTATTTTAAAAATAAGAAAGGAGAGAAAATAAAAAATGAATAAAGATTCTAAAAATTTACTTCCCTGGGGCATTATTTTAGTTATTTCCGCTGCTGTATTCTCTGGTCATTTTGGGGTTGGTGATTTAATCTTTCCTCCTATATTGGGGAGAGGCGCAGGAGTTTCGTGGTTAATTGCTGCTTTAGGATATGGGGTAATTAACAGTTTAGGGGTGTTTATCGCATATTTAGCGGTTTCTATACAGGATAAGTCATTATTTGGTTTATCCTCGATGGTTTTAGGAAATAAATTTGGTTATGTTTTTACGACTCTCTCTATGTTAATTATAGGTCCAATATTTATTCTTCCAAGAGTAAGCTCTGCTACCCATGAAATGGCTGTTGCCCAATTTTTTCCTTCTATCCCTATTTGGGTAACTTTATTAGTCTTTTTTGCTTTCAATTTTTACTTTGCTTATAACCGTTCTAAAGTGATTGATAAATTGGGGAAATACCTTGCTCCCATTTTAATAATATTTATGATTATTTTGGTGATCAAGGGGATTTTCACTCCTCTCGCTCATCCAGTTTCTCCTGGCTCTCCAACTGCGTTTACTGATGGTATCCTAAATGGTTATAATACAATGAATGCCTTAGGAGCTGCTCTTTTTGGTCTATGGATCGTTAATGAATTTTCATTGAGAGGAGTTAAGGATAAAGAATCTCGTAAGAATAATTTGATAATTATTGGTTCGATAACAGCATTGGCTTTATTATTAACCTCCACAGTTTTGACTTACTTAGGCGCTTCTTCGGGAGCAAAATTTCCTGATGCCCTTATTGGAGTTTTAACCGTAGAATTTGCCAGAGGTCTATTAGGGCAATTTGGTATCATTGTATTTGCAGTTATTCTTACCTTTGCCAATATTACTACTTCGGTTGGCCTAACTTCGACAGCGGGAGATACCTTTGAACAGATGACTAATGGAAAATTAAAATATTTCACTACGGTAACTTTAAGTTCAATTATTGGTTTTTTAATTGGGTTAATTGGACTTTCTAAAGTAGTTGGATATACTGTACCCTGGCTTATGCTTATTTATCCTGCATTGATAGTGATATTAATTATGAGTTTATTCTCTAAGTTTGACAAAGTCAAGTTAGCCACTCAAGTTGGGGTAATAGTGGCTATTATTTTTAGTATTGGTGATTTTCTACCTGGCTTAGGGTGGGGAAACAATTTTTTCACTAAAATGAATTCGCTCTTACCTTTGGGTAAGCAAGGAATGGCCTGGTTATTGCCTACTATTATAGCGGTTTTAGTAATTCAAGTTTACTCTATGTTTTCAAAATCACAAACCGCAAATTAAGGCTTATAAGGGAAGGAGGAATATGAATTGGAGTATCTGGATAAAATTATTATTACGGTAGTAGCGGAAGATTCTGTTTTATATGAAAGTCCTTATTGGGGACAACATGGGGTATCCTTTTTTCTGGAAACTTATAAAAATAATACCAAAATTAACATCTTGGTTGATGTCGCTCAAAATTCAGAAGCACTGTTGTATAATATGAATTTGCTAAATATTGATCCTTCCTCAATAGATGCCTTGGTTATTACTCACTGCCATTATGATCACACCCAGGGGATAGTAGATATATTGAAGGCAGTTGGAAAAAAGGATATACCGGTAATCGCTCATCCCGATATTTTTAGATTAAATTTTGTGGTCAGCCCTTATTTAAGACATGTAGGAGTTAGAAATGCCGACTCTAAGGAGAAGATTGAAGAGCAGGGAGGGACACTGTTTTTAACTAGTGATCCCTTCCCGATTGTGCCCGGGCTTATCACTACTGGAGAGGTTACCAGACAAACTGATTTTGAGGAAGTAGGAATTCCCTTGAAGACTTTCACTGAAGATCATAGGATAGTGGAAGATAAGATGAAAGATGATATTGCGGTTATTGCCAATTTAAAAGATCAAGGAATGATAATCATTACAGGTTGTAGTCATGCTGGAATTGTGAATATTCTGAAGCAATCTATCAAGATAACTAGCTTAAATAAATTTAAAGCAATAATGGGGGGCTTTCATCTGATTGAAGCACCGATAGAAAGAATTAATAAGACTGTGGAATCTTTATCCCATTTGGAGATAGATTTGATTTCAGCAGGTCATTGTACAGGTTTTCAAGCCCAAGTTGCCCTTTATGATAAATTTAAAAATAAGTTTCTACCCTTGCATACTGGCTTAAAATTTATTTATTAAAACAGATAAAGAAGTTTATTGAAGAAATATTTAAGTAGAAGAAATATAATTAAGAATATTTTTTATCTTTAAAAAGCTGGGCATATTAAGGATCAAGTGGATTAAGATACTCTTGAATAAGAGTAGAGAGACTGTGTTTTATCCAATAATAAAAATTGATACGAATAAAAAGAAGTATATTTATATTAATGCTTTTAATAGCTAAATTGATTTTCCATAAATAAAAATTTGAATTAGTGCATCAAAGAGAAGTTAAAATGAGTGATATTATAAGGCATAATATCTTAGTAACCTTTTGAAATTATAATAAGAGTAGGGGATTATTTCATTATTTTTTGTTATTGTCACCACAGCTATAATTTCTCTCCATAAATTTTTCTTCCCTCTAACTACTCTTTTAAGATTTTCTCAAATTTTGAATATTTTTTTGACGATGTTATATTTCATAATCTCTTAATAACGAAAAATGGAGAGAAAAATAAAGGGCGATAAAAGTAATTTTAAAATTATGCTATAGAATTATCTAGATGTTTAACCCTATAACGATAAAAAAATTTCCTTCTGATTCTTTCTTTTATTCTACTTTAGGTCACAGGTTATATAATGTCAAGCCATAGCCTTAGTCTAAATTCAATCAACACATTCATCAATTATGTTATAATAAAAAAAGATGAGGGAGTTCATGAAAGCATACATAATATTTGGTATTAGATTTTTTAAGGTAAATTATTTCCTTTTTTGTTTCTGACCTTGAGGCGATCATAAAATGAAAAAACTAAAAGTAAATAAAGGAAAGATAATAGCCATCCGAGGCAGTGTTGTCGATGCTGTTTTTCCGCAATTTCTTCCTAAGATAAATAATCAATTACAATCTGGAAATACTATTATTGAAGTTACTCTTCACCTTAATGCTAACACAGTTCGAGGAATAGCCTTAACCTCTACTCAAGGATTGAAAAGGGAGGATGTGATTGTTGATCTGGGACATCCATTGCAGGTGCCAGTGGGACAAGAATTACTGGGAAGAATGTTTAATGTTTTTGGAGAATCTATAGATGAGGGAGGTCCTTTAGTGACAGAAAGGTTAGTTCCCATCTATCAGAGGTCTCTGCCTCTGAACGGACGCACTACTAAAGCAGAGATTTATGAAACGGGTATAAAGATAATCGATGTCTTAGCTCCTTTGGAAAAAGGAGGGAAAGCAGGTTTATTCGGGGGTGCAGGAGTAGGAAAGACTGTTTTAATTATGGAGATGATTCATAATATGGCTCTGGAGCATGAAGGAGTAAGTATATTTTGCGGAATAGGAGAGCGCTCTAGAGAAGGAGAAGAATTATATAGAGAGATGCAGAAAACAGGAGTATTAAAACAGGCAGTTTTGATTTTTGCCCAGATGAATGAACAACCAGGTGCTCGTTTTAGAGTTGGCCATGCAGCTTTGACTATGGCGGAGTACTTCCGTGATGAAGTAAAACAGGATGTCCTTTTGTTAATCGATAATATATTTCGCTTTGTTCAGGCTGGGGCTGAAGTTTCTGGTCTTTTAGGCGAGTTACCTTCTAGAGTAGGTTATCAACCTACTTTAGCCAGTGAGATTGCAGATTTAGAGGAAAGAATTTGCAATTCTGCTACCGGTTCTATTACCTCCATCCAGGCAGTATATGTTCCTGCTGATGATTTTACTGATCCTGCAGCGGTTCATACTTTTAGTCACCTTTCTGCTTCAGTGGTGCTGTCCAGACAGCGGGCCAGCCAGGGTTTATATCCAGCTATAGATCCCTTAAAATCTTCTTCTAATATGCTTACTCCTACCATAATCGGTCAGAGGCATTACCAGATAGCCCGGGAGGTTAAACAGACCCTAGCCGAATATGAGGAATTAAAAGATATTATTGCTATGTTAGGTTTAGAGGAATTATCCAAGAAAGATCAGGGCACCGTAAATCGTGCTAGACGTCTGGAAAAATTTTTAACCCAACCCTTTGCCACTACTGAACAATTTACTGGTAACCGGGGTCGTCGGGTGAGCCTATCGGAAGCCTTGGAAGGATGTGAGAGAATCTTAAACGATGAATTTATGAGCTATTCTGAACAATCACTCTATATGATTGGTTCAATAGAGGAAGCTAAGCATGATTGATTTAAAAATTTTATTGCCAGAGAGAACATTCTTAAAAAGGAAAGTACAAAAAATAAGGGCAGAAGCGGAAAATGGTTGGTTTTGCCTTCTACCCAAACACATAGATTTTACTACTTCCTTAATTCCTGGAATTTTAATTTTAACTATCTCTGAGGATAAGGATATTTTTTTGGCTATAGATGAGGGGATCCTGGTTAAATATGGGGAAAATGTGATTATCTCAACCAAAAATGCGATAGAGGGAGATAATTTGGGAGAGTTGAAGAATAAGGTGCAGGAGACCTTTTTCAAGACTGAAGAGAAAGAAAAAGAAGGCCAAATTGCTTTAAGTAAATTAGAAGTAGAGTTTATGAGAAGCTTTTTGAACCTGGAGGCACATGGATAATAAGGAAAATTCACCAAATATAAGGCAAGACTTTATAAAGAAAATAGAAAAAAAAGAGATAAGAAAATTAAGGGCTCAAAAGAAAAAAGATCGGGTGATCTGGTTTGGTTTGGGATTATTTGGGATTATTGGTTGGTCAGTGATGATTCCTACTTTAATAGGAATTGCAGTAGGTATTCTGGCAGATCGAAGATGGCCGGGTCAGATTTCCTGGACTTTGACTTTTCTGGTAATAGGGATTATCCTTGGTTGTCTTAATGCCTGGTACTGGGTAGAAAAAGAAAGAAAATCTATTGAAGAGGAAAATGAAGAATGAATCTGAACATCCATAGTCTATGGTATCTTTTTATCGGTCTGGGGTTAGGTTTATTTTATTTTGGTGGTTTGTGGCTTACTATAAAGAATATGAACCAGACTCGTGCACCGATGATATTGACTATAGGGAGTTTTATTATAAGAACCATAATTATTTTGATAATATTAATCTATATTGCCCGGCGTGGAGAATGGGGCAATATTTTAATCCTGTTAGCTGGTTTGGTGATCAGCCGAATTTATTTAAGCAGGAAGATCGGGGGAAAAAAATAGAAAAGGATATTATTAAATAAGGTAATACCTAAACTTAATTGCACTAAATTTATTCTTTGACAATGGAAATCTGTTGATTCAGTAACCTCCTTAATAGGATAACCAAGTTCTCATTCCGGTGGTTGAATCTCCACTCTACTTCT
>Ga0172366_10000834_pt1 | contig 23319 bp, 20 predicted proteins | sample LakKivSesite69cm_FD_114533 | JGI IMG/M metagenome (GOLD analysis project Ga0172366, IMG submission 114533) | Sediment microbial communities from Lake Kivu, Rwanda - Sediment site 69cm | ecosystem: Environmental > Aquatic > Freshwater > Lake > Sediment | place: Rwanda: Western Province, Lake...
ACATTGCCTTCAAAATATCTTTCGGTATCTGTTTAATGTGTACCATTTCATATCTTTCCCGTCAGAAGCTCGCGGACCAGGGAAACGGATTCATTGGCATCCCCTTTCCTCACAACTTTTTCCACGTCTTTCAATCCTTTTTTCTCCACGGCGTCGAAAAGCCGCTCAATCCATGAAAAGCAGTTTCGCACCGCAGGAAGTTTTTCTTCCCTGTACGGAAAGATGTCAAGGGTAAGCCATCCCCTATACTTCAGTTTTAATAGCCAGTACGCAAGTTCCAGATACTCCGGAATATTCACCGAAGCCACAATCATGTCATCATCCCACGTACGGTAGTTATCGTTCAGATGTATGTAGTCCAGAAGGTTGTAACCTGCAAGAAATGCCGCTGCTTCAGCCATATTCTCGCCTGCGGCCAGACTGTGTCCCACATCCAGCAGAACGCCGGTATTGGGAATCCCCTGCAGGAGAAGAACCGTTTTTGCGGCGCTGTTAAGGTAGCAGTGAGTGCGCGGCTCCTTGAGCTTGTATTCCGCCAGCACCTTCACTTTCTTGTTATAACCGGCGCATTCGGCAATCCCGTCCTTCATCCACTTCCACGCAGAAGTGAAATCCGCCTGAAAAGGGTAATCATAACCGTCCTGGCCTGGCCAGACATCCACATACGGACATCCGAGTTCTTCCGCCCAGTCCATGGATTTTTTCACTTCATTTACAGCGTCTTTCCTGACACGGCTTTCAGAAGACGCAAGACTGCCCCTGCCCCACTTTGCCTGTGTCCACAGGTCCGGTACCACCATGCACACCTTGATCCCCTTTGCAGCAAAAAGCGATTTCATTTCCTTCATGTTCTTGTCGTTTATATGCCAGTTGCCGACAAGCTCCAGGCCGTCCAGTCCCTCCACCTGTTCCGCAAGGTCAAGCATCCCGGCCACGGTTGAAACACCGCCGTATCCGGAAAGGCAGTACCTGTCCGCGCAGGAACCGAAGCTCGGAAGGCACGCCCCCATGCTGAATCTTTTATCCATCATAACCTCCTTTACCCCGAACCCCTCGATCCGAACTCTTCATTGCATCTCTTTCATGGTGAGGAGTTCTTGATTTTCCCTATCGTGAGGGGCCACGATTTTGTCTCTCTTGCCCGGACTCTATACAACTTCTTTTTCACTTAAGAGACATTATTTTAACATCCTTCACAGTCACTCCGCCGTTCTCAACGAAAAACCCGATCCGCCCCGGCGACGGGTCGTCATATGCGCACGAACCCAGGCCTGAAAGAAAAGCATGGTATATGCCATCGTGATAAAAAGGGATTACATCCCAGACCCCCCCTTTCTTCGGCCTGAAGTGCAGCATTTCCCCTCCTGTCAGGGTTTGTGCCGTATTTCCTTTCTCTCGGTTATTTTTTTATAACGCTCGTAGGCCTCCTGCCACAAATCTCCATCTTCGGGTTCATACTCGTCAAGGGCGACAGATTTTCTGACAACCGCCCTGCCCTCGTCAACGGAACCTATTGCTCCGTCGGCAACCATCTGCATGATTATGTTGCCGAGAACAGTTCCTTCCGCAGGACCGGTTATTACCGGTATACCTGCGGCACTGGAAGTGAACTGGCAAAGCAGCCGGTTCTTTATTCCCCCTCCCTCTATGTGCAGAATTCTGTGCTTTCTTCCCGTAAGATGCTGGATGTTGTCCATGACCTGTCTCTCTTTCATCGCTATGCTTTCCAGTATTACCCTTGTGAGTGTACCCCTGTCCCGGGGTATCTTCTGCCCTGTCTCTGAACAGTAATCCATGATTGACTTCGGCATATCCGTAAAACCGGCAAATTTTTTGTCGTCCACATCTATAAAGGCATGAAATCGCGGCGACTGCTCTGCAAGTTTCAACAATTCGGCATACTCAATACCTTCCCCCGTGCTTTCCCACAGACGTTTGCATTCCTGAATCAGCCACAGTCCGGTAATATTGCCGATAAACATATACTTACCTTCCGCGGTTGCCGAATTGACGATATTCATTCTGTATCCTTCCTGGCTGATAACCGGTTCAGGGCTCTCAACCCCCACCACGCACCATGTCCCGCTGCTTATAAAAGCCCAGTCGGTCTTTTTGTCCGCTGGGACAGCTATGACGGCACTTGCGCTGTCATGCATTGCGGGAGCCATCAAGGGAACATCCTGCAGGCCTGTCTCATGGGCTATATCACTGTCTATCTTTCCGATGCATGTGCCGGGTTTTACCACGCTGCCCATCATCCCGGAAGGAATTCCAAGCTTGCTGAAAAACTCCTCCGCAGGTTTATTCTTGTTTATGTCATAAAGACAGGTGGGGGTTATTATGGAATGTTCCTGCACCATGTCACCGCCGAGAAAATAGCTGAGAAGGCATGGCATCATGAGGAATCTCCGGGCAACCTTAAGCTGCGGGCAGGAGAGTTCTTTGAGCGCATACATCTGTGAAATGGTCCTTATATCATCCGCCTTCATACCTGTTGTGCGGTAAATCTCGTATCCTCCGATAATCCTTTCAACTTTTTCCGCCATACCGGTATTCTTGCTGTCCCTGTAGTGATATGGATTCCCCAATAGATTTCCTCGTTCGTCCAGGAGTCCAAAATCCACTCCCCACGTGTCTATGCCAACTCCGGATAATTCCGCATCGTATTTCTTTGAATACGCCGCAAGCCCTCTTTTTATTTCGGAAAAGAGCGAAAGCACCTTCCAGTACAGTCCTCCCCTGACAGAAACAGGGGTGTTGTCAAATCGGTGCAGTTCCTCCTGAAAGAGTTTTTCCCCGTCAAATCTTCCGACAACCGCTTTTCCGCTGGATGCCCCTATATCAAAACCCAGAAAGTTTTTTGTTGCCTTCATTTTTTAAAGGACTGTCTTCTTCGGATGAAACTTCGGCGCAACCCTCAGCCATGGAGATTTCGGCCTTTCAATATATCCCCATTTTTCTATGGCCCTTCGCAGTTCCTTGTTCTCAGGCCTGCGGGCAAAACTTACGAAATCTTCTTCGGAGAGAGCCCCTTCAATTGCCTGCTGCCATGCCCTGGCGCCCGCGGTGTAACCGTCAGGGTGTCCGAGCATCCCTCCGCCGGCAGGGATAATTATATCGGTTCCGTACTCTCCGATGATAACCGGTGCCAGTCCCGGATACACGCCGGCACAGGGCATGGGGAAGGTTGGCTTGATATGCCCCAGCGGTGCAAGTTTAACCTGGCTTGTCCTTATCCCCTCTTCCAGGCTGACCATGGGTATTGAAGACCACATTGTGGGGGTGAGCATCATGTCAGCCCCGCAGATACGGCACAATTTTGCGAATACCGGCCAGCCGATATTCTTCATCGCCGCAATCATATGCGAGCCGTGCATCATAATCGGCACATTCAGTTTCGGGTCTTCGGCCAACTGTCTGAAAGAACCCAGCCCTGCCGAGTAGGTTACAAGAAGACCGTTTGCGCCTGCTTCCACCGCCCTGTGCGCCCTTTCAAATATCTTTCCCGGTTCGTGTGTGATGCTCAAGAGGTAGATGGGCTTTTTTCCTGTCTTTGCCTTTGCTTTATCCAGCGCCTCCATGACCGCCTTAAGCCGGTCCAGATAGTTGTTGTTTGATACATCAGACGTCATCTCGTCATCCTTGATAAAGTCCACCCCTCCCAGGGCAGTCTGGTAACACTGGTTTGCCACCTGTTTGGGAGTCATCCCCATCTTGGGTTTTATTATATGCAGTGACATCGGCCTTTTTTCCACGCCGAGAAGTTTTCTGATGCCGGGAACTCCGAACTTAGGACCCTTGAAGTGTGCCAGGAAATCCTTCGGCAGAAAAAGGTCGAGCAGCCGAAGGTCTGGACTGTAGGCAAAGCAGTTGCCTGCAATGGCAAGAAGCATCATCGTGATATTATCCCCCCATGCCTCAACCGGAAAAGCCAGTTGTACCACCGCCTGTTTGCGGTCTGGCTCGGATGTCGGTATCTCAAAGTAACCGACCATCTTGCTTGAATATCTGCTCCTGACTTCCTCCGTGTCTTCTTCAACCTTCTCCCACGTGCCTGTTGAGCCCTCCAGGGCCATTGCCTGCACGAGCGCGAAATGGTCAATGAAATCTTCGCCGGGCAGCCTGTCATCCATATAATATGTTGCTACAACGTACTTATTCCTGTCTATACCGTCAAACGACTGAACGAAAATCTCCGGGTCATAATATCTGGTGTACATCTCATTCCTCCCCTGCCCTGAACCGACGTTTTTTGTCGTTGCGAGCCCCGTTATTTGGGGCGTGGCAATCTCAATCTTGTTGTGAGGGGCTTTGATTCTGCTTTTTTCCCCTGTGTTTTTCTGCCGGCCGGCAACCTGAGCAAACGCTCGGCATTTTCTTCAACTTTTTCCGCCATATCCTCAAAACTGCTTCCCTGGAAATGTGCCGCAAGAAAATACAGCGCGTCTATAACAGACATCTGAGATATCCCTGAATGAGAAACAGCCGAGTTTATCCTTCTTTCCCGGAATACCGTCAGGATTGCCGTGTCGGCAAGTTTAGCCAGCGCTGAATCCGAGTAATTCGTAAGAGCCACCGTATATACTCCGCGCTTCTTTGCCAGTCTCAAGAGGTCAAGCGTAACGGTGCTGCGGCCGCTGTGGCTCACTCCAATGACGATATCCCTTCTGTCAGCTGAAGAAAGCATCAGCAGACCTTCATACGGGTCATTAACCCCTGCTGTAGAAATACCCAGCCCTTCAAACCTGATTGCCCCAAGTCTCCCGATAAGCCCGGAACTCCCTACGCCAAAAAAGATGACCCGCCGGGCATTAATTATTAGCCTTGCAACATTCACCAGCACTCTTGTATCAACAAGAGCTTCGGTATCCTTCAAATTTTTGCGGCCGAGTTCAAACACACGCCTTATGATTGTTGCAGGCGTATCATCCTTCTGGAATATGTCCGAGACAGCAGATTCCCTGACTGCTGAAGATACCATGTCTAACTGGAATGCCCGATAATTTTTATACCCGAGATATACACTGAACCTGGAAACAGTCGCGGTGCTTGTGCCGGTCTTCTCCGCCAGATGATAAAGATTCAGATGTGCCACGTCGTGGTAATTCGCAAGGATATAGCGGGCAATTTCTGCAAAAGACTTTTTTCTGCCTCCGGCAACCGTATGCAAAAGAGCCAGTGTTGTCCCCTTGTTATTCAGTTCCTGTCCGGCTTCTTTTTCATTTTTTTTCATGATTTTAATAATAATGTAAAAATTTTACAAAGTCAAATGAATTTTATGAAGTATTGACAGAGCTATGTTTTTTCGTTAAAATATTACTAAAATGATTATATTTCTTTGAATAGGAGGCGTGATGGAAAACATTAGAATGTTCTGCTACCAGTGTTCGCAGACGGTAAAGGGAGAGGGGTGCACGCAGGCAGGAGTTTGCGGCAAGGATGCCACCCTTGCGAGACTGCAGGATAACCTCATTTTTGCGCTCAAAGGCATCTCCGCATACCTTTACCATGCAGGAGAACTCGGCTACAGAGACAGGGAACTGGAGAGCTTTGTTGCAAAGTCCCTCTATTCAACCCTTACGAACGTGAATTTTGACAGCCGGAGTTTCGTAAAGGCAGGGTTGGATGCAGGCCGCATCAACGTGGAGGTCATGAGACTGCTGAAGAAAGCGCATATTGAGACTTTCGGGGAACCGGAACCGACGAAAGTGAGCACGGGCACCAGAAAGGGGAAAGGGATAATAGCGACCGGGCACAGCCTGAAGGTTCTTGACGAATTGCTGAGGCAGACAGAGGGTACGAGCATCAATGTATATACCCACTCGGAACTACTCCCGGCGCACGGATATCCCGGACTTAAAAAATATTCGCATCTTGCCGGCAACATAGGCAAGGCATGGTATGACCAGAAGAATGTTTTCTCAGAATACCCGTTCCCGATTCTTGCCACGTCCAACTGCGCGCTGATACCGAAAGAGGATTACAGGGACAGGATGTTCACGGCAGGGGTTGTGGGCCTACCCGGGGTGAAACACATAGAAGGTTATGATTTCTCGGAACTGGTAACCATGGCGAAAGGAATCCCGGATTTCCATGAAACCGCGGGGCAGGCCGTCCTGACAACGGGTTTTTCCCTTTCCACGATCGCTTCCGCGAAAGGCAGGATAAGGGAACTTGTGCAGAAGGGGAAAATAAGAAGGTTTGTTCTTGTCGCCGGATGCGACGCGCCGACAAAAAAGAATGAGTATTACAGAAATCTTGTCAAACTGCTGCCCGGAGATACGGTTATCCTTACGCTTGCCTGCGGGAAGTTCAGGATTAACGACCTTGACCTCGGGGATATAGAGGGAATACCGCGGCTCATAGACCTCGGGCAGTGCAATGACTCAATAGTGGCGATAGACGTTGTCTCTTCGCTGGCCGAACTCTTCGGGGTGGGTATCAACGACCTTCCGGTATCCTATGTTCTGATGTGGATGGAACAGAAGGCAGTGGCGATACTGTGGAGTCTCCTTGCCCTCGGAATCAAGGGGATACGCATAGGGCCCATTATACCGGCATGGGTGAACGCGGATATACTGAAAGTCCTCACTGAAAACTTTGACATGAAACTCATCGGGGATCCGCAGAAAGACGTGGAAGATATCCTGGCCGGCCGTTGAATTAATGTTTCACATGAAATGAGGAGGAATTAGCCCATGAGATTTTCAACGAAAACAAGGTACGGGTTGAGGGCGATGATTGACCTGGCAATACACTACAAGGGCAAGCCGGTTCTCATAAGGGAGATTGCCGAAAGGCAGAAGATTTCGGATAAGTATCTTGAACAGATAATGCTCTCTCTGAAAAAGGCGGGGCTTGTTGAAAGCATAAGCGGCGCCAGGGGCGGGTATATGCTTACAAAGAACCCGGCGGATATAAAGGCGCTGGCTATTGTTGAAATCCTTGAGGGTTCTCTTGCACCCGTTCCGTGCGTGGACCACGGAGGAATCTGCAAACGGGAAAGCGCCTGCACGGCAAGGGAGTTGTGGCTCAGGGTGAAAAAGAGTGTAAATGACACACTGAATTCCTTTTCCCTCAAGGACCTTACCGAAAACAGGCAGGGAAAGAAGGGGATGTTCTACCAGATATGATAGAATAATGTGGGGGAAAGGAACCTTGCAGAACAAACAAGATCATGGCCCCTCACATTGCAGGCGTCGGTTCGGGATAAAGGAGGCATGCATGGAAAAAACGATTGCCGAGATAAACAAGAAGATTAAGGAAGGCAAGGCAGTGGTGGTTACCGCGGAAGAGATTGTTGACCTGGCAAAAAAGCAGGACATCAAGAAACTTGCCAGGGAGATAGATATCGTAACGACGGGCACATTCGGCCCCATGTGTTCATCCGGGGTATTCCTCAACCTCGGGCATTCCAATCCGCGAATCAAGGCCGGAGGCGGAAAGATCTACCTCAACGGCGTACCCGCTTATGCGGGACTTGCCGCGGTTGACACGTACATAGGCGCCGCGGCAACCCCGGAAAACGACCCGCGCAACTCCGAACACCCGGGTTCGTTCAAGTACGGAGGCGGCCATGTCATTGAAGACCTTGCAGCGGGCAAGGAGGTAACCCTTGAGATAAACGCGTACGGTACGGACTGCTACCCGAGAAGAGGGGTTTCAACGCGCATACGGTTGAAAGACGTGAACGAAGCGATTCTCTTCAACCCCCGCAATTGCTACCAGAATTACAATGTCGCCGTCAACCTTTCAAAAAAAACCATATATACCTACATGGGGATACTGAGGCCGGAGATGGGAAATGCCAACTATTGCAGCGCCGGGCAGCTCTCCCCATTGCTCAAGGATCCGTATCTGAAGACCATCGGGTTCGGCACAAGGATCTTTCTCGGAGGCGGGACTGGATACGTTGCGTGGTGGGGAACCCAGTATAACCCCGGCGTCAAAAGGACTGAAGACGGGGTGCCAACAGCAGGTTCGGCAACGCTTGCCCTGATAGGAGACCTGAAACAGATGAACTCCCGGTATATCAAGGGAGCGAGCCTGACAGGTTACGGCACAAGCCTCATCGTGGGGATAGGCATACCCATACCCGTTTTGAATGAGGAGATATTGCGGTGGACTGCCATCCCGGATGAAAAGATATACGCTCCGGTCGTGGATTACAGCAATGACTATCCGAACTGCACCGGCAAGATACTCGGTGAATTGAACTATGCGCAGCTAAAAAGCGGCAGGGTTGAAATTCTCAAGAAGGAAGTGCCCACGGGTTCACTTTCAAGTTACAGGACAGCAAGAGAGATTGCGGATACGCTAAAAAAGTGGATAACGGAAGGGAGTTTCCTTCTAACCGAGAGTATCTTCAGTTTCCCCGGGCCGGAAAGCGGGTACAGGTTCAAACCCATGAAGGGAGGAAGATAAAATGGAAAAGAAATACGTCTTGCATTTCCCGAGAACGCTTGTTGACAAGCCCATCATGTCGGACCTTGTCAAGAAGTATAATCTTGACTTCAATATTCTCAAGGCGTACGTGACGCCGGAAGAAGAAGGCACGCTTGTCCTTGCCCTGCAGGGAGAGGGAGAAAACGTGGATGCCGCGGTCAAGAATCTCCGGGGTATGGGCGTGCGGGTTCAGTCGCTATCAAGCGACATAAGGATGATAAGGGAACTGTGCACGGACTGCACCGCGTGCATACCCCTTTGCCCTGTGGGTGCACTCTACCAGGATAAGAAAGACCTTTCAGTTATCTTTGACCCGGACAAGTGCATTACCTGCGGCATATGCATAAGGGCGTGTCCGACAAAAGCGATGGAACTGACCATATGACCCCCCCTTCTATCCTCCTTGCTTCGTCCCGATCAGAAAGAATCGGGATCCCGAAAGTCGGGAAGGAGGGAGGAAGAAAGAGGGGAAGATAAGGGAGCGTGAAAACCAATGATATACATGGACTATAACGCAACCACGCCGTGCGACAGGAGGGTGCTGGAGTCAATGTTGCCCTATTTCGGCGAAGAGTTCGGCAACCCCTCCTCGCTTTATCAGTCTGCAAGGACCGCAAAAAAGGCGGTGGATGGGGCAAGGGCACAGGTTGCGGCCCTTCTGGCATGCAGGGATGAGGAGATCTTCTTTACGTCAGGAGGTACGGAAGCGGATAACTGGGCCATAAAGGGCACCGCTTTCTATCTGAAGGACAGGGGCAGACATATCATCACGTCCGGTATTGAACACCACGCGGTGTTGAACGCCTGCAAATTTCTTGAAAAACTGGGGTACGAGATTACATACCTGCATGTTGACAGGTACGGTGTGGTTGATATTGAAGAGTTGAAGAAATCAATACGGAAGGATACCATCCTGATAACGATAATGTACGCCAACAACGAGATAGGAACGATACAGCCGGTTAAGGAGATAGCCGGTATAGCAAGGGAAAAGGGCATCTATTTCCATACGGACGCGGTGCAGGCAGCAGGCAAGATTCCGTTCTCGGCAAAGGAGATCGGAGCGGACATGCTCTCACTCTCGGGGCACAAGTTCTACGGACCCAAGGGAATTGGAGCGCTGTATGCAAGGAAGGGCGTAAAACTCTCCCCTTTTCTGCACGGAGGGGAACAGGAAAAAGGAAAGCGGGCAGGCACTGAAAATGTCCCGGCGATTGTCGGCATGGGCAAGGCTGCGGAGATAGCGGCAGTCGAAATGGAAGAAGAGTCCGCAAATGTCAGGAAACTCCGGGACAGACTTGAAAAAGAATTGACGGGGAAGATACCCGAGATAATCGTCAACGGACACCCCGAAAACCGCCTGCACAATACCCTAAACCTCTGCATAAAGCACATAGAAGGCGAAGGCATACTCCTTCACCTTGACTTTGAAGGCATCTGCGCATCATCCGGCTCCGCCTGCACCTCGGGTTCCCTTGAGCCCAGCCACGTGTTGCTTGCCATCGGACTGCCGCACGAGATCGCGCACGGGTCTTTGAGGCTGAGTCTCGGGAAACACAACACCGAGCAGGACGTTGACAGGGTGGTTGAGGTCCTTCCCGGGATTGCGGCAAAACTCAGGGAGATGTCACCATTCTGGAATAAGGGAAAATAGGGAAAGCTGTGCTTTCGTTAAATCGTTCGCAGTTACCTGCATATCCTGGAGAAAGGGAAAATGGAAGAAGAGATAAAAAGGATAAAAAGGGAAAAAGAGGCGGTGATACTGGCGCACAACTACCAGATACCCGAAATCCAGGATGTTGCCGATTTTGTTGGGGATTCGCTTGAACTTGCAAGAAAATCTACAGAGATAACATGTAAGACAATAGTCTTCTGCGGCGTGAGGTTCATGGCGGAAACCGCGAAAATCTTATCCCCGGGCAAAAAGGTGCTTCTTCCCGAGATTGACGCGGGATGTCCCCTGGCCGACATGGCGGAACCCGGGGAAGTGCTGGAACTGAAGAAACAACATCCTGCCGCATGGATAGTATCCTACGTCAACACCTCGGCGGAGATAAAGGCGATAACCGATGTATGCTGCACCTCCTCCAATGCGGCAAAAGTGGTAAGGAACGTGCCTGCCGAGGAGGTAATCTTTCTGCCGGACAGGAACCTGTGCGCATACGTCAGGAAACAGGTTCCGGAGAAAAAAATAATCTGCTGGGATGGTTACTGTTTCGTGCACAGGAATTTTACCGTTGAGGAGGTGAAGAGGGTCAGAGAGGCTCACCCTGATGCGGAGATCATCGTTCACCCTGAATGCAACCCCGAGGTGCAGGAACTTGCCGACGGAATATATTCAACATCCGGGATGCTGCGCAGGGCAAGGGAGACAGAATCCAGGACACTGGTCGTCGCCACCGAGGAGGGGATGCTTTACCGGCTTAAGAAGGAAAACCCCGGCAAGGAATTCTATTCCCTCGGTTCTCCCAAAATCTGTTATAATATGAAAAAAATTACGCTGAAAAGCCTGAAAGCCGCCCTTGAAAAGGAGAGATACGAGATAACTCTTCCCGGAGAGATAATGAAAAAGGCACGGCTGTCGCTTGAAAGAATGATTGAATACATTTGAACCCTCTGTCTGATTGTCATTGCGAGCGCCTTATGCGCGGCAATCTCAATAATGGGGGAACGGGAGAATAAAGCAAATGGAATACACGGACAAGGTCTGCGAATACTTCAGAAATCCGAAGAATATGGGAAGGATTGAAAATCCTGACGGTGTAGGTACCGTCGGGAATCCGGTCTGCGTGGCACCTGAATCGATAATACATGTGGAAGGAGGTATCGCTCCCATCAAAAATTTGGAGCCCCGTATGAATGTACTGACACACCTTGGCTCTTATGATGCAATAGACACAGTCCATAAAAGGCCGTACAGGGGCCCCTTGTTAACTTTCAAAAATAAGCTCGGGAAAATTTCTGTAACGCCCGACCATATTATTTTAGGGATAAAGCTTCCTGAAGAAAACAAATTCAAAAGAACAAAAAATAAGAAAGAACTTCCGTTTCTCTGGCACCATGCCAGTGAATTGAAAAAGGGAGATGTTATTCCATATCCAATTTTTACCCCTGTGACAAAACAGCAATATCTCGATATGAAAGTAACAAAGAAAAAATATGATTTTAGGAGCAGAGAACTACCGCAGAGAATTCTCCTGGACAGGAATTTTTTAAAGCTGACAGGATATTATCTTTCTGAAGGTTGTTGCAGGGAAAAACCATGCAAGACATACATTACATTTACATTCCACATTAAGGAAGAACCCTTTGTTCTGGAGATAAAGGAGATTATAGAAAAAATATTTGGCTTGCCATCTCAGGTTAAGAGAATACCTGAAAGAAAAACGATGAGTCTTAACGTTTACAGCAGTTCATTAACCCGTTATTTTAAAACACTATTTGGGGAGGATGCTTTTAACAAGAAAATCCCCGAAAGCATCATGAAGCTTTCTCCTGAAGAACAGAAACCCCTTCTGGTCGGCTTGTTCAGAGGGGACGGGTATTGCAATCTTGAAAGAGACGGTTCAAGATTTGGATATTCAACAATCTCACCCGTTCTCGCAAACCAGATAAAAATTTTGCTTCTGAGGCAGCAGATTTCGGTTTCCCTCTATAGAGAAAAAGCAAGAAAAAAGGATGGCGTGAACCACCGGGAAAGTTATAGAATCCATATCGGACAGAGAGGTTCTCTGAAAAACATGTGCGATTTAATGCAGGTAGTCTATGCCCCTGCATCGTACAAATCAGTCGACGACTGGTTTGACAAAAATTACATGTTCACTCCGATTACAGGGGTTGAGGAATCCCCCTACTCCGGTTACGTTTACAATCTGGAAGTGGAAAAATCCAACTCCTTTGTTTCAGAAGGGTATTCTCTTCATAACTGCGGTGACGTAATGAGGATATACATAAAGGTGAAGGACGACGCGATAGAAGACATAAAATTTGAGACATTCGGATGCGGCGCCGCGATAGCAACCTCTTCGGTGGTGACGGAACTGGCGAAGGGGAAGAAACTCGAGGAGGCGGAGAAGATATCCAACAAGGAGGTGGTTGACTTCCTGGGAGGCCTTCCACCCACAAAAAGACACTGTTCACTCCTCGCGGAAGACGGGCTCAAGGCGGCGATAGCAGATTACCGCAGCAAACAGAAAACCACCCCTTCCCTTGAGTCCCCGGAAAAAAGATAAAGGTGATGGGGCTTTATTATGGAAGAGAGAGGCAGGATTATTGACATAACCGGGGATACGGCGGTTGTTGAGGTGGAGAAGAAACCCGGCAGGGGCAGATGCGGCTCCTGCTGCCTCTGTCAGAAAAACGCCGAAGGAAGACTGTTTCTGGAAGCGGTAAACTCCGCGGGGGCAAAAAAAGGTGATGCCGTAACGGTTGAAGTTGACGATATGGCCGTACTTAGGGGAATACTTTATGTTTACGGGGTGCCGCTTGCAGGTTTTATACTGGGTATAACGGCGTCTTATTTCATAAAAAATGTTGTCCTGAAAATAGCAGCTTTTCTGATTATCCTGGGGTTTTTCTGGCACTACGGGCTCAGCAAGGGCAACGAGGAAGGCAAGAAGTCCAGGGCAAGGATAGTGAGGTGAAACAGGACCCCTCACAATGGAGGTGTATCAAGAAGAGTTCGGGGTAAAGGAGACTGAATAACATGGAATTGAAAGAAAAGGTTGAGAAGGCGCTTGAGGACGTGAGGGTTTTTCTGAAATCGGAGGGCGGAGATTGCGAGGTTGTTGACGTGGACGAAAAAGGCAAGGTAAGCGTCCGTCTGCAGGGCTCGTGCAAGGGATGCCCGTTCTCCGCCATTACCCTGAAAATGAGGATAGAGGCGATCATCAAGAAAAAGGTTCCCGAGGTTACTGAAGTCGTGGCCGTTGACTGATACCGCCCGATATATTTTTTGAAGGGTGTGATGAACAGGAAAAAAAAGGTGCTGGTTGGTATGAGCGGGGGAGTTGATTCTTCAGTTGCCGCGGCTCTTCTGAAGGAAAACGGGTACCTTGTAACCGGCGTCTTCATGAAAACGTGGGACGGAAGGACGCCCTGCTCGGGGAATCCTTCAAAGCCGGCCTGTTACGGTCCCGATGAGAGAGATGAGGAAGACGCCCGGGAGGTGGCACGCCTTCTGGGTATAAAATTGCACGTAATTGACCTGGCCCGTGAGTACAGGGATATCGTACTCGGATATTTCAAAAAAGAATACATCGCGGGCCGGACGCCCAACCCCTGCGTCATCTGCAACAGGTTTCTCAAATTCGGACTTCTCCCTGAAAAGGCGGCATCTTCGGCAGGAATCTCTTTTGATTTCACGGCCACAGGGCATTATGCCAGGGCAGGATATGACAGATTATCTGGAAGATACACCCTGGAAAAAGGAGCGGACAGGGAGAAGGACCAGAGTTACTTCCTTTTCCTGCTCACACAGGAGCAGATTTCAAGATTGCTCCTTCCTCTTGGCAGGTACACCAAGAAACAGGTGCGTTCCCTTGCAAGAAAATATGCCCTGCCCGTGAAAGACAGGGAAGAAAGCCAGGATTTCATTTCAGGGAACCGGATGTTCCTTTTCGGAGAGACCCTGCATACGGGTCCGGTGGCGGACAGGCAGGGCAATATCCTGGGACATCATAAGGGGATTATCAACTACACGGTCGGGCAGAGAAAGGGCCTCGGCATAGCCGCAGGGAAACCCCTTTACGTGATAAGGATAGATGCCAGTAATAATACGATAGTCGTCGGAGAAAAGAAGGAGGTTTACGGAAAGACTCTCGTTGCGGAAAATCTCAACATGGTAAGCATCGGGAAGATTGACAGGCCGATGAAGGTGGATGCAAAGATAAGGTACAGGCACACGGCTGCGCGGGCAACGGTTGAACCGGCGGATGAGAAGACCGCGGCACGCATAAGTTTTGACAGACCCCAGTGGGCAATAACACCGGGACAGGCGGTTGTTTTTTATAAGAGAAACGTGCTTCTCGGAGGTGGTTTCATAAGAAACGCGTATTAGCATGTGCCCAACCGGGCGGCTTTCCTCTGACGGGACACTTGACCGCCCGGGCGAGGCGGTCTGCATTCGGCTTCTCTCGTCGCTCTTCACGATACCAAACATCGTGAATCCGTGCCCGCTCCTCCTTCAGACGCCCGCTTCAGAAACCGCCCGGCAGGGCACTGCCAGAGTCAATCTATGCTTATTCGGAATTTCAAGTTTCATAAGAAACTGTTTATAAGTCCTTTTTTTTATGGTAACATTACAGAAGTGAGTTCTATCTTAATTAATATTATCGGGATAGGAGGCGTAATATGGGAATAAACCTTGAGGAAAAAATCCTGAATATCATGGAAAAAGGCGCATCCCAGAAGATAATAAAAGGACTCATAACCGCGGGCCTGACGAAGAACAGCGTTTCAAGGAAAGCCATCATAGGCGCCCTTGAAAAAGCGACCTACAAGATATCCCTCAAGGGACCGGACCGTCCTGCAAGGGTCAAGAAAGAAAGGTACCTTATGGGAAGGGCCCTCCTGCGTTCAATTGAAAGGGCGCTGGATTCCGGAAGCCTGTCCCAGAGCTGCATCGGAGCTCTTTCGGACATCATGCTCGGCAAGGTCATGGTGGAAGGGGTATATGTCAGGCGAACCTTTCTTGAAAAACACGGTTTCAGGCCGCCTTCCTTCGTCACCATATCTCCAACAAACACCTGCAACCTGAAGTGCAAGGGATGTTATGCCGGAGACATCTATGAAAAACATACACTTAAATATGAGGTTTTTGACAGGGCTATTGCAGAGATTAAAAAATATTTCGGCGCGCATTTCTTTGTCATCTCCGGAGGCGAGCCCTTCATGTACAGGGAAAGCGGCAAGAACCTCTTTGACATACTTGAGAAGCACCATGACAGTTATTTCATGGCCTATACGAACGCCACGATGATCAACAGGGCGACCGCGAAAAAACTGAGCATCCTGGGCAACTTCTCGCCCGCAATCTCGGTTGAGGGCTTTGAAGAGGAGACGGATGACAGGCGTGGGAAAGGCACCTTCAAGAAGATACTCGCCGCAATGGACAACCTCAGGGAATACGGCGTGCCGTTCGGAATCTCCGCCACACCCACAAGGGAAAACGCGGATGTCCTTCTTTCCGACGACTTCATAGATTTCTATCTGGACAGGAAGGGAGCGATGTACGGATGGTTCTTCCAGTACATGCCCATAGGCAGAAATCCTTCCTTTGAACTCATGGTCACGCCTGAACAGCGGTACAGGATGCTGAAGAGAATATGGAAGGTCGTGGAAGAAAAGAAGGTTTTCATCGGCGATTTCTGGAACTCGGGGACCGCGTCGGACGGATGCATGGCCGCGGCGCGCGGGGGCGGATATTTTTATATCATGTGGGACGGCACGATAACGCCGTGCGTTTTCATCCCTTTTAGAGACAGGGAATACGGCAACATGTACACCCTCTTTGGGAGCGGCAAAACCCTGGTGGATGCCATCAAATCCCCGCTTTTCACCTCCCTGAGAGAGTGGCAGAACAGGTACTGGATAGAACAACCCAGGGAAAGGTGCGGCAATCTTCTTATCCCCTGTGCCATAAGGGACAACTCCGAGGAATTTCACCGGATAGTGAAGGAAACCGGAGCAATCCCCACGGACAGTGGAGCCGAAGAATACCTGGCGATGATAGAGGACGGCAGGATGCCGGAATACAACAGGAAGTACAGGAAATATGTTGACCCGTTGTGGAATGATGAATATCTCGGCCATTAGAACACAATTTTTGGGTGCCGGCGATACCCGCAAGAAAACAGCAAAGGGGATACCAGTATGCGCGAGAGAATTTTAAGGCTGCGGCCGGTTGTCTGCGTATTGTGTCTCCTCTCCATATCCTTTCCCGCGGCAGCGCTTGATACCGAAAAACCCCTTGTCAAGGTCGGACTGATTGGCGCCTCCTGCCTTTTATTGTCCATTCCGGCAATGACGTTTGACATCAGGAAACCCGCTTCCAGGGATATCTTTTTCGCATACGGTTACGGCGGTCATATCAAGAACAAGGATAATTACGTTCATAATACGGTGGGGCTTGACTTCAGCTACAATTATGACGAAAGGAGTTTCTGGAGACATCTCCAGTTTCAACTGGAACCGTTCGTCTCTCTCGTTTCTTCACCGGAGACCGACGGCGAGCTCGGATGTGTTTTTTTCATCAAGTACCAGGTCCCGTGGGATTTTCCTCTCAAGCCGTATATCCGGGGAGGCAGCGGGGTGATACTCATCTCCCAGGAATCGGAACAACAAACGACAGGGCTCAATTTCGCCAGCCAGATGGGATTCGGTGTTTCGTACACCTTCCCGAACAGCAGCCTGTTTCTTGAATACAGGACAAGGCATATCTCAAACTGGTTCATGGGCTCTCCCAATGCAGGGATAGACACCTCCATCTGGCTTCTCGGCATCGGCGGCCACTTCTGATGAAGATAGCCATACTCGCAGGTGAAACTTCCGGGGACAAGTACGGGGCGTTACTCGCCGACAGCATCAGAAAAATAGCGCCCGGGGCCTTCATCATGGGAACTGGCGGCGAAAAGATGCGAGAGCATTCCGACCTCTACATGGAAGGCCTTCCCCAGGGCAGGATGGGGTTTTCCGGCGTCCTTGCGGATATCAGCCTTTTCTGCCGCTTTTTCAGGAAGATAAGTGCCGTGATGGAAAAAGAGAGACCATCCCTGGTCATCTTCATAGACAACCCCGGGTTCAACCTCAAAATGGCGCATGCCATCGGGAAAAAATTCCCGTGCTTTTACTACATACCTCCGAAGATATGGGCGCATAACTACGGCAGGATAAGGATTATCAAGAAATACATAAGAGCCGTTGTCCCCATCTTCCACTTTGAGGAGGAGATATACAGAAGCGAGGGAATACCCTGCAGGTGGTTCGGACATCCCGCGAGAGACCTCGTTGAGCCGGCATTGCAGGATATGCCGGAAATTCCCCGTCCGGACAGGCGGGTTCCGTGCGTGGGTCTCCTGCCGGGAAGCAGGCAGGAAGAGGTTATAAACCTTCTTCCCGTGTTCGTGCGCACGGTGAAAATGGTTTCGCAGAAGACAGCCGTGGACGTTCTGCTGTCGGCATCCGACGCAGATATAAGAAAAACCGAAGAGCGGATTATGAAGAGGGAGTCGGTGCGCTTCAGGATTATTGAAGGCGCTCCCCACCGGGTCATCAGGAACTCGGATCTTCTTCTTGCCGCGAGCGGGACGGTCAACATGGAGGTCGCCCTGATGGAAAAACCCCTTATCGTTTTTTACAAGACCTCCCGGATGAATTACCTTCTTGCGAGAATAATGGTAAAATTAAGCGTTATCAGCCCCGTGAATCTCGTTGCCGGTGAAAAGGCGGTTCCGGAATACATACAGAGGTTCCCCTACGCAAGAATAGTGAGTGATTGCACGGAAATACTGGAAAAAGGTCCTCTCTACGGAAAAGAGAAGGAATGCTTCCGGGTTGTCAGGGGCAGGACAGGAAGCGGGAACGTAAGCGCAAGAACCGCGGAATTCATCCTGAGAGAATCAGGGTTCATTGAAGGGAATATGCCATGCTGAAAGAATTTTTCAAGATCCGGAGATACACCAGGATACCGTGGAAGTATTTCATACTCGGCATGATATTCATGCTTTTCAGCGCGCTCCTGAACGGTGTCTCCCTTTCCTCAACGGTTCCCCTCATGGACAAGATTATCGCGGGCAAGAACATAGTAGTCCCGGGAAACCTGCCCGGTTTCTTCAGGGTCCGCCTTGAGCCGCTGATACATATCGTGAACGGCCTGTCGGCCGGCGCCCTGCTGAAATTTCTCATTCTTTTCATCATAGTTGCCATCTTCCTCAAGGGCCTTTTCGCCTATCTGAACAACTTTTTCTTCCATTTCTTTGGAAACAGGCTGCTGACTGACCTGCGGAATAAACTCTATCTGAAGGTGACAAACATGTCAATGGATTTTTTCACGCAGGGACACTCCGGAGAGATGACCTCCAGAATCATATACGATGTCAACCTGCTCATGAAGGCCTTCACCACCCACTTTCCTGCTATCATATTCCAGGGCATGCTTGCGCTGGTCTACCTGTTCATCATCTTCACCATAGACTGGAAACTGAGCCTCATATCCCTGCTTATATTCCCTCCCCTGCTGCTGCCCATATACAGAACCGGCCAGCGGCTCAGGAAACTCGGGAAAAGAATTCAGACGGCATACGCTCAGATAGGCATCCTGATACAGGAGGGATTCTACGGGCAGCAGATAATAAAGTCCTATAACATGGAGGGCAGGATTACTGAACGATTCAGCAGGGAGAATGAAAAGATATTCAAGTCGTCAATATCCGCGGCAAAGAGAATCCTGCTCATATCCCCCTTTACCGAGTTCATATCCGTACTGGGAGCAAGCGGTATTCTCTATTTCGGTGCGAGGAAGGTCATTGCCGGCTCGCTCAGTTCCGGCTTCCTCTTCCTGTTTTTCATAGCGCTTTTTTCCATAATAAGTCCTCTTAAAAACATCGGCAACGCATATGCAAGCCTGAAACACGACAGTTACGCCCTGCCAAGGATTTTTTCTGTTCTTGGCCGGCAGGGCAGGATAAAGGATTCCGGCAGGGAGATTTTCAGGGGATTGACCGGAAGCATTGAATTCAGGAACGTGGGGTTTTCGTACGGCGGGAAAATCATCCTGAAAAACATATCCTTCCGCGTCGCCAGGGGTGAAAAACTGGGCATAGTGGGCCCCACGGGGGTCGGGAAAACCACGCTTGCGGGATTACTCCTGAGGTTCTACGAGCCGGAATCCGGGGAAATTCTCATGGACGGGACTGACATCAGGAATTTCACCCTCTATTCCCTGAGGGAGCATATCGGGCTTGTAACACAGGAGCCCATCCTCTTCAACGACACGATAAGAAACAACATCTGCCTCTGCGATGATGTTGACACGGAAAAACTTGAACGGGCAGTGGGAAACGACTGCCTCAGAGAACTCATTGACAGCCTTCCCGACGGCTACGAAACGATTGTGGGAGAAAGGGGCACAGCGTTTTCGGGCGGGCAGAAACAGTTCCTGTCCATAGCACGGGTCCTTTACAAGAACCCGGGGATACTCATCCTGGACGAGGCAACAGCATCCCTTGACAGCAATTCGGAGAAACTTGTCCAGCAGGCAATGGAAAAGATAACCGAAGGACGGACGGTCTTCATCATCGCCCACCGGCTTTCAACGTTAAGAAACGTTGACAGGATAATCGTTCTCAAGAACGGTGAAATAGAGGAGATGGGCTCGCACAACGAACTCTTTGAGAAGAAGGGAACCTACTACCGTCTCTGGCAACTGCAATTTTCCCAGTAAAAGATAACAAAGCATTTTTGCTGACAACGAACGCGGAATTCGGAAGATTGAAAGGCAGGCCAAAGGAGGACATATGGAAGGAGAAAGGCGGTTTGATTTCATAGGAATGTCCGGCAGTGAATTTGAAAAAGTGCGCAAAGAAAACAGCTGGGGGCTTACAATTGAAGAGTTCCGGCAGGCGCAGAAGAGAACAAAAAAGCCGCTCAGCATAACGGAAGCGTACATACTTGACAGTTTATGGTCCGACCACTGTTCTTACAAGCATTCAAAACACAAACTGAGACAGCTGGTAAGAGACAACAGGTATGTCCTCCACAGCGAAAAGAGCGATGCCGGAGCGGTAAAGCTGTCAGACAGCGGGTACTGCGCGGTTTTCAAGATAGAGTCCCACAATCACCCCACCCTGATTAATCCTTTTGACGGAGCGGCGACCGGAGCCGGAGGAATACTGCGGGATATCTTTGCCATGGGTGCCAGAAATCTCGGGGTAGGCGCTTCGCTGAGGTACGGCCCGAAAGCGGAAAAGAATTCAAAAGATGTACTCACCGGCGCCATGGAAGGCGCGGCTTCCTACTGCAAGGCGATGGAAATACCCCTGCTTGCGCTTGACCTCTACTACGAAGACTCCTTCCGGCACAACTGCCTCATGAACGTCTCGGCGCTGGGCGTTGTGAAAAAAGACGAGCTAATACCCAACGTTGTTCCCGCAGATGCCGTGGGATACAACCTGATTTACGTGGGCAAGCCGACTGCCGGAGCAGCGGTTGGCGGCGCATCTTTTGCCTCGCAGGCATTTGAAGCCGGCAAGAAGAAGGAGATTGAGTTCGGCTCCAATCCCCTGCTGGAAAAAGCCACTTTTGACGCATTTGAAAAGGCCAAGTCTGCATTGAGGCGGAAGAATCTGCTGTCGCAGGTTTCCCTCAAGGATATGGGGGCGGCAGGACTGACATGCTCAACTGCGGAACAGGTATCCGGGAGAGGATACGGCATTGAAATACACACGGATAAAGTGCCTGTACCGGCAGGAATGAAGGTGCATCCCCTGGCGCTTGCCGTGGGAGAGGACCAGGAGCGGAATATGCTGATCGCTTCGGATAAGGCCACGCAGGTAATACTCAGGATTTTCAGAAATGACAGGAATTTCAGGAAACACGGCGGCAAGATTGCCGTCATCGGCAGGGTTTTGAAAGAAGACAGGTTCGTCATGAAAGACCGGAATACCGTTTACTGTGACATCCCTGTCCGGCTTATCACTGGAGCCCCTGTCTACAAGCCCTTCGCCAAGAAACCCGGTCCAGGGAAAGAACCGAAATTCGCAACGGCAAAACCGGCCTCTCTGGCAAAAGAAATCCTCAATCTCACAGGGTCCAGAAACGTTTATTCAAAAGCAGACGTATTCGGAATCCTGAAAGACAGAAAAGCGCGGCATATCTTTACAACCCCCGAAGAAACCGATGTCTGCGTACTTGCGCCCCTTAAAAACGAAAAAACGACAGCGAAGAACAGGAAGATGGGAGTGGCTCTTGTCTTCGGGGGAAAATCCATACACGGAAGAAACGGTTCGGCAGAGGAGCAGGCATACCTTGCCACTATCCTCGGCCGGCTGAAACTTGCAGCGGCAGGGCTGAAACCAGTGGCTGTGGCCGATGGCTGCAATTACGGGAACCCGGACAATCCGCAGCACTATTACTGCTTTGACAGAGGCATAGACGGATTGAACAGGGCCTGCAGAATCCATCTGTACGGGGAAAAACAGCCCATGGCCGTTGTTGCAGGAAACGTCTCGCTCAAGAACACCTTCATAAGCAAGGGAAAGGAAGAGCCTGTTGACCCTTCACTGGTTCCTGCCGTCTTCGGCTATATAAGAGATTACGGCAAAACCGTGACGACCGGGATAAAAAACGCAGGCAGCCTTCTTTTCCTCGCGGGCAGGCGCAAGCACGAATTCAAGGGTTCAGAATATGCCCTGCTGAACGGAAAAATCGGGGATAAAACACCTTCCGCATCGCCGTCGGAGGCAGGCAGGCTTGAATATGCTGTGCTGGAAGCGGCTGAAAAGAATCTCATAAAGTCCTCCGCGGTCATTGAAAACGGAGGGCTTGCCGCGGCGCTTGCAAGAATGCTTATGATGGGAGGCGGAAAATACGGGGCGGAGATAACCGACGTGTCAGCCATAAGCAATCTGCGTCCGGATTACGCGCTTTTCAGCGAGTCTCCGGGATATGTGCTGGAAGTTGCAAAAAAGGACGCTGCAAGGCTGAAAGCCGTATATAAGAAATACGGCATCGGGCTGATACCTGTCGGGACGACGACGGCAAAAAGAAGATTCTCGGGTTTCCTCAAGGGGAAAAAAGTCTTTGACATCTCTCTTCCAGAACTTGAAAAGAAATGGAGAGGAAAATGACGACATACGGAAAATCCGGGGTTAACATCGCTCTGGGCGATATGTGCTCAAGAATCATGTCTGATGCGGCTGACAGGACATTCGCGAACAGAAGGGGCATCATAAAAGTCATAGAAAAGAAGGGGCTGCACAGGATTATAACCATCTCGGTGGGGAACGTAAAACTCATGCTGAACAGCGACGGCATAGGCACAAAAGTTGAATTTGCGGAAAGAACGGGAAGACACGATACGATGGCCTATGACCTGTTTGCGATGCTCTGCGACGACTCGGTAAGATACGGAGCCGAGCCGGTTGCCCTGTCAAACATCCTTGACGTAAACGCCCTTGACGAAAAAATTGTCAGAGGGCTGGCGAAAGGCATGGTGAAGGCGGCAAGGGACGCAGGCGTTGCCGTAGTATCAGGGGAGATAGCCGAACTGGGCCGCAGGGTAGGCGGCTACGGAAGATACAATTACAACTGGGGAGGAACGGTTCTGAGCATTGTGCGTAAAGAGCTGGGAGGAGAAGGCATAAGGACAGGCAACAGCATAGTCGCCCTGCAAGAAAAAGGATTTCGTTCAAACGGAATTTCCCTGGTTCGCAGGATAATGGAAAAAGCATACGGTCCCGGATGGCACGGGAAGAAGGCAGGCGCAAAAACTCTCGGCGAACAGGCACTGATGCCTTCAAGGATCTATGCACGGGCGGTCCTTGAGATGTTCCCGTTTTGCGAAGCCGTTGTCCACGTTACAGGAGGGGGAATCCCCGGGAAACTCGGCAGGCTGCTCGCTTTAAGAAACTGCGGAGCAGATATCTGCAGCCCTTTTGCTCCCTGCAGTCTGATGCTTCACTGCCAGAAAACAGGGAGGGTGGAAGACGCTGAAGCATACAGGACATGGAATATGGGACAGGGGATGCTGATAATAACCGACCATCCGGAAAAAGTAATTTCCATCTCGGCAGAATATAAAATCAGGGCAAAAGAGATAGGGACTATGACAGGCAAACCGGGCATAAAAATAATCAGCAGAGGATATTACAGGGCAGG
>Ga0172366_10000836_pt1 | contig 23285 bp, 15 predicted proteins | sample LakKivSesite69cm_FD_114533 | JGI IMG/M metagenome (GOLD analysis project Ga0172366, IMG submission 114533) | Sediment microbial communities from Lake Kivu, Rwanda - Sediment site 69cm | ecosystem: Environmental > Aquatic > Freshwater > Lake > Sediment | place: Rwanda: Western Province, Lake...
AATAACCTGTGCCGCGACATCAAATACCAGCTGGAACGAACGGCCGTACGCGGTAGAAAGCCTAGCATAAAGACGGCGGTTCGGGCCGACGTGATCACGGAGCGTATCCGGCATGCACTTGCAACCGGTAATTGGGTCGGTGGTAAGGCTGGTGTGAGCCAATTACTCGATCGCAACAATTACATATCATCGCTATCACACCTGCGTCGCATCGTCTCGCCATTGAGCCGCAGCCAGCCGCATTTTGAGGCCCGTGACTTGCACCCAACTCAGTGGGGGAAGATATGCCCTGCGGAAACCCCCGAGGGGCCGAACTGCGGTCTGGTAAAGAACTTCGGCCTCATTGCCTATGTTTCTATTGGTACCGATGAGAAGAAGCTCGAGATACAACTCCAGGACTTCGAACTCGTCCCGATCCAGAAAGTCCGCGAAGAGAAACTCAAGGGAACGAACGTGTTTCTCAACGGACGACTCATCGGCATCCATAAGGAAACACTCAAGTTCGTGAGCAGCGTCCGTGATGAGCGCAGGAAGGGAAACATCTCCCAGGAGGTGAATATCGGGTTCAGGAAATATGCAAACGAGGTGCAGATCAACTGCGATGCAGGCCGCTCGCGCCGTCCGTTATTCCTCGTGGAAAACGGCGAGCTCGTTATAGATAGCAGCCAGATAAAAAAGATCAAGACAAAGGAATGGAACTGGTCCGACTTGATCGTTCCTAACGAACAGGAGCACAAAAAGGGAAAGAAGGCATCGATCGAATACCTCGATGCCGAGGAAGAGGAGAACGCTTACATCGCCATCTACCCGGAGCAGATCACAAAGGAACACACGCACTGCGAGATCACCCCGGCTGCTATCCTGGGCATCACCGCGTCCTTGATCCCCTTCCCCGAGCATAACCAATCGCCACGAAATACCTACGAAGCAGGTATGGCAAAACAAGCCCTGGGCGTATTCTCTTCCAACTTCCATTTGCGCCTCGATACGCGCGGCCACACGCTGCACTATCCCCAAGTTCCCCTTGTCGGCACCAAGCCTATGGACATCATCGGCTTCGAGCGGCGGCCCGCAGGCCAAAATCTCGTCGTAGCAGTCTTGTCCTACGCGGGTTACAACATCGAGGATGCCCTTATCATCAATAAGGCATCGATCGAGCGCGGCCTTGCGAGGAGTACATTCTTCAGGACCTATGACTCGGAAGAGCGCAGGTATCCTGGCGGTCAAGAGGACAAATTCGAGGTCCCGGACCAGACCGTCCGGGGGTACAAACCCCAAGAATGCTACCGGCACCTGTCAGATGACGGTCTTATCGAGCCCGAGAAGATAGTGGAGGGAGGCGACGTGCTCATCGGCAGGACGTCCCCGCCCAGGTTCATCGAGGAATACAAGGAATTCGACGTGCAGACCACGAACCGCAGGGAGACATCCGTTACTATGCGTCACGGCGAGAGGGGCATCGTTGACACGGTCATCCTAACAGAAACGAAAGATGGAAACCGCCTCGTCAAGATCAAGGTTCGCGACCAGCGTATCCCCGAGCTCGGCGACAAGTTCGCGTCCCGCCACGGTCAGAAAGGCATCGTCGGACTGATCATCCCGCAAGAGGACATGCCCTTCACCGAGGAAGGCCTCGTGCCCGACTTGCTCATAAACCCGCACGCCATCCCCTCCCGAATGACGCTTGGCCAGATGCTCGAAACGATCGCGGGTAAGATCGCTGCTATTACGGGCAATACGTTCGACTCGACCGCGTTCTCGCTAAGCGACCCGGAGGACATACAGAATGTGCTCTTACAGTATGGGTTCGAGTACAACGGGCGCGAGACAATGTACAACGGGATCACGGGCGAGAAGTATGAAGTCGGCATTTTCATGGGTTGCGTGTATTATCAGAAGCTGCACCATCTCGTCGCGGATAAAATGCATGCGAGGGCGCGTGGCCCAGTCCAGATCCTCACCCGCCAGCCGACGGAGGGCAGGGCACGGGAGGGCGGGCTTCGTTTCGGCGAAATGGAGCGGGACTGCTTGGTCGGCCACGGTGCGTCGTTACTCCTCAAGGAACGCTTATTGGACGAGAGCGACAAGACCATCATCACAGTTTGCGAGAAGTGCGGGCTGCTAGCCAATTACGATAAAAAGCAAGACATGTACTTCTGCAACATTTGCGGTGACAAGACGGTCATTTCAAAGGTTGAATGTTCCTACGCATTCAAGCTCTTGATCCAAGAAATGATGGCCCTCGGTCTTGCGCCCCGGCTACGCCTGGACGAGAAAGCGTGAAAATCTTGATTTTTCCTTGTTTTTTCAATTCCATATCGTGCAAACTTCCGCACTAGAAATTCTTTAATCTGTAGAACCATGATTCATCTCACAAACCACGAGCCGCACGATGCAAACGCGGGCATGTAGCTCAGAACGGCGCGAGGATCGCCTCCGCTGCGAGTAACCAGGCTAGAGTAGTGGGCTTTTAACCTGGTCACCTTTCCGGTGGCAGGAACGGAACCCATTGGCCGAGGGTTCAAATCCCTCCATGCCCGCTAAAATATCCTTCTTTTACAAGAATAATTATATGATTGCACAAATATACTAATCAAGAATCTTGTTTACTGTGATTTTATGCATAACAACGATCCATCCAGATGTGATTTCGTGAATATCGCAGTTTAAATGGGTTCTAGGAATCATCTTGGTGGCAATTGACACTATTAAGCCCCGTATGATCTCCTATGTATTACATCCTCAATCAGTTAGCAAATTTTTTCGATTTTCTCGACCCGGCTAATATTGTTTTATTCTTGGCTCAATATTGCTTTCCGACGTTCGCGTACTTTACCTCGACGGTTTTCATTTATTACTGCGCGGCAATCATTTTCTTCAAGTTCTTGCACCCGAAACTCACCCGGTTTTTAAAAATTCATAACGTAATTCGGCGATTGTTAGCCTTGTTTTTTATTCCGCCCATCTTTAATCTGATCGCTTGTTACTTGATAAAAAATTACGCAGGAGTGCTTTTTTACTCCTTTGATATAACTATAATGGGCGTCTATACATTCATTAATTCCCGGCTAGTTATCAAGACAAGAGATTCTCGCGTATGGCCCTCCTTTGTGTGGCCTAATGATTTTTTGCCTAGCCAGCTCGAGGAGCGGGCTGGAGGATTTCTAGCTCGGAAAAAGTTCTTTATTGCAATATCAAGGCAGGAATATCTTGTGGAGTTAACGGCAGTAGTGCTCTCCTTGAACCTGGGTCTAATTTTTTGGATGGAATATGAATATGTCTTCGTCTACATAGTCGTGATCATAGATATCTATATACTTGCCTTCTTGATCAGCGTTCTCATTACGAACGTCCCTATATGTCACGGTGAGGGGACGCTCGCGAGCCAGAACATAATGCTATACAAAAGGGGAATCACGCGAGAATACATCGCGATATTGAAGATGCAAGCACTCGATGCCGACATCGAGACCGATTCGCCGGATGATGACGCCAAAGACGTTCGTATGGAGAATTTTTCAAGCTTCTTTCGCCACCAATGGTATTATATTCTGGCACAGATCCATGTGTTCGTTTCCCTCAATATCACCATTAACGAGGACTCGTATGAACCCTACATCTTAATCCGGAAGAGAACGGTTCTTACCCCCTCAACGGCAGCCCTGACCCAGATAAATGCTGCGATAAAACAAATCACGACTACTACCAACTCCATGCTGGAATGCAAGCTTGAGATCCTCCCCCAGGAACAAATCCCCGTCATTTTAGGTAAATTGATGTTCGATAATCCCGTGCCACGACGGATCGAGACCTGTCTCATCACGAGGATAACGAATCCGGTACTATGCAATACGATGTTTCGTACTCGTGACGGTTTTGTCACGTTCATCAAGATCGAGGTTGAAAAGCTCGTAAGGCTGCATCCCTCCCAAAGAATAAACGAATCGATACGACTGGATAGCTTGATAAGAGCCTTGATATCAGAAAGGATTACCGCACGATACATGTTTTCCATCAAACTCGCGGGGATCGAAAGGATCGAACTCGGGGAGAAGGATAACCCAAAACAAGTAGTCGCAATAAAGGTTCAACACGGCTTCATGTCAATCGATCGCAATTTCCAATATTTGATCAACAGCGCCCGTATTTCCGCGGGCCTGTTCGTCTTCTCGAATACAAGGGAAGAGCATTCCGACGTGGTCGAAAAGGCCAGGGGAATCATCCGCAGCACTTGGGAAACGAACACTACATTTGAGAAAAACCCCTTGACCGTCGCCAGACAACTCGCTTGCAATGACGTGGATTCTTTGATCTATCACGTCCCGTCCGTGATCCTTTTTAGGTTCTGCCATCTCCCGAGAGTACCCTCAAGCAAGCAAGAGCGCCGGTTCCAGTTTCAGCTTGACCCCCCTCCAGCCTCGGTCATTGCTTCAGGAATGTTGAATATCGGGAAAATAAAGGACCCGAATGGATGCAATAAAGATTTTATGCTCGGCATCGATGACTTGAGGCGCCACGTTTTTATCAACGGCACCACTGGTAGCGGTAAATCCGTGTTCACGCGCAATTTGATAGTGCAATTTTTAGACCGATTTCCCGCCATCCCGTTCCTGGTCCTCGAGTTGAAGGGAGAATACGCCACTCTAGGAAAGCAACATCCTGGAATGACGTTTCTTGAGCCTGGAATTAATTTCTCGATCAACATCTTCAATCCCATAGTTGACGTTCACGTTCATGCAGAGCGCGTCTTCAACATCCTCAAGACGAGCTTTGATTTCTCGGACATAAAGGATTTTTCCCCGCAGATGGAAAAGGTACTCGTGGATCTCATCATCACAACTTGTTCGGATCCGGATCCAGCAAGAAGGAGCTTCGCTGCGTTTTTTCAGAATGCACAAGCATATATGGTAAATAACAAGGCTAAGATACCTTATTTAGAGAGTACTTGGATAGGGATTGAGAATCGGTTGCGGCGCATCACAACGGGGCCATTACGGAGCGTCTTTGACGGCCAGCAAACCCTAGATCCAACTCGCGCGCTTATGAAAACGAGGGTAATCATCTCTTTAGCAAATATCGTAAGCCTCGGCGGGACAAAAGACGATTTGTATTTCATCGCGAACTTGATCCTCAAGATGATCTGGGACGCAAACCTCACGCGTGGACCGACAAGGAACATCAGCCACGTGACCTTTGTCGATGACGCGCAATACCTCAGTAGGACCCGAGGAAACGCGCCCGTGAGGCAAACGAACTTCCTGGAGGACATTGCACTGCTTTTGAGAGGGACTGGCGAAGTGCTCGTCGCCATCTCGACGAGACCTGACATTTCCGAAGATGTCTTGTCAAATTGTGGTATGATAGTTTGCTTTCAAACGAAATTCAAGGATGATGTTCAAAAGCTGAAAGGATTGTTACATTTACCAGAAGAAAAAGTGTCACTTCTTGAAATATTACCAGAACACACATGCATCATCAAACTAAACTCATACCCTTCTCCATTCACTCTTGAAACGAGAAAACCTTTTATCACAGAGCCGGTGGCAAGCGATTCGACAAGATACGATGGAGCACGAATGATACAGCAACGAAATGATGAACGTATTTTCCCGAGGAACTTTTCTGAATATGCCCAATTCCTTGCAAAGGTGAGGAATTATTGCCAGCTCAAGGATCACGCGTGGAACAATTTTTCTACCTTGTCAAAAAATGAGATGGAAGCTCTTGAATGCAAGATCTCGTCATTACAAAACGAAATTCAAGCCATTATGCAGAAAAATCAAGAAATGATGCTTCTCGTAAAAAATGCTAGAAAATCGAGAACTCCGGATTTATATTTATGTAAGATGCACGATGAGCTTTTCATGCATTAGTCGATGTTCCCCCTTTTGGAGTAACAAAAGGCCGCTTTCGATATCTTCCCACATATTTTGTTATAACGAACGAAATGGATATAGTAAAAATATCTTCTTATCATCCCACATATGGCCCACAAAAAGGAGAGCTTATAAATATTTGTGGTGATCAATAGGAATAGTAGCTGTGCAACTAAGACACTCTTGAGCGCTATGGCAAAATCCCTATAACGCTCAAGAAAATCTGGAATGAAACTTGAAGTAAGAGATCGCTGCTTGAAAAGTCATTTTACCAAGTGATATAGCATGGTCATTCGTAATGATAGTGTGGGTAACAAGCACTCTAGAAATATAGACGATGATTTTGATGTCGATGAGGATTGCTGCGAAGCTCCAGATGTTTTTATGACCGTCGACGGAAAAATAGTATGTCGCCATTGTGGCATGTGTTTCGGAACGCAAATGGTAGGACACGAAAGGCGCGCCTATACGGCTGAGGAGGTCCGCTCGAGAAGAAGAACCGAGCCCGTATGGAGGTGTTTCGGTCCGAGGACGGTAATCTCGACTATCAAAACGGATTCAAAAGGAAGGCAATTACCTGCAAGGAAGCAGGCTTTGTTCGCAAGGCTTTCGAAAATTCAAGGTTCTCTCATCTCTTCTATCGAAAGAAATTATTGGGAAGCAAAACCGAAATTACAAGCAATTGCGAATAAATTGGGTATCCCGGACTTTATTATCGAGACCGCGTGGAAGATCTATTCCGAGGTCGCTAAACAAAAGCTCACGATGGGGCGCTCGATCCAGGCCTTCACTGCCGCAAGCTTGTATGCAGCCATTCGTATTCACAATTTTCCCCGTCTCATGGAGGAGATGACCGAGCCATCCTTGAATTCCCTCAGGGCCGTGCACAGGTCACTTGGCCTTATCATCCGGAACGTCCTCCCAAAGCTCGGTTTGAAATATCGCCCGATTTCACCAAGACCACTAGTGTTCAGGTTCGGCAACGAGCTAAGCCTCTCCATCTCCGTTCAGCAAGCGGCAGCAGACTTGCTCAAGAAAGCCGCGGGCAAAGGATTGGCAAAAATGGGAAAAGACCCGAAGGGTTTGGCTGCTGCAGCGCTATACATGTGTGCGAAGAAGTCCAGGGAAAAGCGGACGCAAACCGAGATAGCAGATGTCTCGCGGATAACGGAGGTCACTCTCCGCACTCGCGCGAAGCAAATCAAGAGCTGCCTCCATGATCGTGCTGACTGAGATGTTCGAAACCGGGTTTCCTTATTTCTCTCCTTTTATATGACCCGGAGCCTTGATATTGAATTTTTTTTTCATCAATAACAACGCCGATCTTTTCCAAATAATAACCACGCTGTCGCGCAAAATCGTGAACTTTGTCCCATCGCTTGCTTTCTATAACGAATATAGCATGGAACTCTTCGCCACCGTTGAATAACAAGTCATCTAATGAAAGGCCATATTCAAATGCGAATTCGTTGATGATCGATTCAACGGGCAGCGTGTCGATCAAGAATCCATAATCATTGACATCCATCAAGTCAAAAAGGCAGGCGGAAAGCCCGTCAGAAGAATCAATGCTAGCGACGATCCCCGGCTGGCGCGCTATTCCCAAGATTGCCTCGTAGTTCAAACACGGTTTGAGCACGGCATCTAGAACGGGCCTGTATTTATCCATTCTATTTGAAGCTAGCCCGTTTAAGGTCAGGTGCAACCCGGCTGAAGTGAACCCAAACACGCCCGTGGTCGCTATCACTTGCCCCGGTTTGATGCCTTTTCGTGGAACTATTACGTCGTCATGGAACCCGACGAGAGTTATATCGATAATGAGGTCATCGGCCTCGTTAATATCCCCTCCTAGATATTTGATGTTATATTGCTTAGCAGTATCACCAATACCTTTCATCAATGCATCGAATTGCTCAATGTACATGTGTCCTGGTAGCGCTAATGATACGATCATGCCAGTTGGAACTACCCCTTTTACGATGAAATCGCTCACGTTTTGAATAACGGCCTTCCTTCCGATATAGTAATGCTCCATCCCGGGGGGGACATCTGTTCTACCGACGAGCATATCAGCGTGCAAAACGAGATTTGAATTGCCAGGCGATTTCAAGTAGAAAACATCATCATGTCTTGCGAGTATGTCTGCAGTCTCGATATCGACCAGGGATGCCAAGCGCTCAATCAATTTTTTCTCGCCAAGGTCATTTACGCGCGTCATGGCTTTCAGATCGAGGTGTTGATCGCTTTCAACAGAATCTGGTAGGACATATACGGGTCAATTTAAAAAACATGCGGTAATCTCTCGTTGATCCATTTTCTTAATGCTTGGTTCCCCCCGGGCGAGAAAGTAAAAATGGAGGCGACAGGGGGGATTGAACCCCCGACCTACTGATTACGAATCAGTTGCTATGGGCACGCGAAAGCGTTAACTCTCGCGTTATACCGCTAAGCTATGTCGCCGGGTTAGTGCAGGGGACGGGAGTTGAACCCGCGCACTCCTATGAGACTGGCGCCTCAGGCCAGCTCCTTTGACCATGCTCGGACACCCCTGCGCTCGTGAATATGGCATAAATTGCCACTCGCGCGTTAGCAGCTATATCAAATCAAGCAATGGTAAAATTAAAGACTATGTTTTGGCGCGCTCCAAGGATACGGGAGCCATTAACCCCGGCAAGTTGGTGCATACCTTGCGCTCGCCCACATCAAGGGGAATTGATCAATTCCTTGACGGTTTTCAAGAAACCATCCATTTTTTCTTGGATCTTGGAGGCATCGGTGGACAGTTCCCCCGATAAGCGCTCTAATTCCTGCCCCGCAAGCATTAGCATCTCTTTCATAGAATTAGATGACGGGGAACCGGCACTCCGGCGTTTGGCAAAGGAATCGACCTTCCGGGCGAGTTCTATGAAGTTATCGTCGATCACTTGCATTTCACCAACGACGCCTTTACTCAAGACCTTTAACTCGTCCAATTCCGGTTGCGTCCATGTAGATGCGATGTTTTTCCCCTTCGATTGCAAAAATTTTACTATCGAGGCCATCAGCTCGTGGGCTTTCCGGAAAGGTATGCCGTGAGACAAAGAAACATGTTCAGCCAGATCTAACGCCAAAATATTCGATTTCTCAAGACTTGCTTTAATATTTTCTTCCCGCAAATCCAACCCTTCTATGATTTTGGCAAGCAATCGCGATGCAATGATCATTTGGGGGAAGATCTCCCAGAGGGGGGGTTTACAGTCCTGAAAATCGCGGTTATATCCGGACGGGGTTCCCTTCGCGAGTACGAGTTCTCTTTCGAGAGCTGAGATCGCACTTGCTGCTTTTGCCCTCAAGAGCTCCAGCGTGTCTGGATTCTTCTTTTGTGGCAGCACGCTCGATACCGAACAGAATTTATCCGGTAGTTCGATAAATTTATACTCGCTTGATGCGTAAATGATTAAATCCTCCGCAATCCTGCTGTAAAAAACAGATAAATTTGCTAGATTCGCCATATTCTCGATGAGGACGTCCCGTGAGGAGATTGCATCCATTGAATTTTGGATGAAGCCAAAAAAACCTAAAACATCAGCCGTGAGCGCGCGATCGATGGAGAAGGAGGTGCCACCGACCGCGCACGCGCCAAGGGGGGACATGTTAGTGCGCTGGAAGCATTCCGATAGCCGCTGCGCGTGCCGTAGTAGCTCGAAAGCCCATCCGCATAAGAGGTGGCCGAACGTCCCGATCTGCGCGGGTTGCAGGTGCGTGTACAAAGGAAAGGGCGTGCTGGCATGGTTCTTGGCCTTCTCCAATAATACCTCTACCAATTCCAGGACATGTCGACGTATAGTGAGGAGATAGTCCCGCAATTTCAATCTGATATCGACCGCGACTTGGTCGTTTCGGGACCTCCCGGAATGGATCTTGCCACCAGCGTCGATCCCGATTTTCTCGATCACCTTTGCCTCGATAAGCGGGTGTATATCCTCGTATTTGTTATCGAGTGTAAAATTTCCATTGTTGACATCCTCACGGATTTCAAGCAGCGCTTTCAAGATCAGTTTGATATCTTTCTTCGAGATGATTTTTTGCTTGAATAGCATGTAATCGTGCGCCAGCGTCCCGATGAGATCGGCCTCGATGATTTCCATATCATCTTTCAGCGACGAGGTGAAATAGGCGGCCAACTCATCGAGGGATTCAGATAGCCGGCTCCGAAGGATGTCTTTCATTATCCCGTGCACCAAAGCCCATCAAGTATTTCACGTCGAAATACTTTCTAATCAAGTTCGTTGTGGATTCAAATCTTTTCATATCAACCCCAGAAGGTTGCTCGAGTTCGTCATGATATTCGATCTCGAATTCCTCGATGAACTTCCGAAGCTTGTCACGCAGGATCCTAGAGTCATTATGCACGATCAAAGCAACGATGATATATTTTCCAGCCTCCAACAATATCTTTTTGGAATAATTGTCTATATAACGTATGATCTGCTTTCCTTGGACGATTTCCTGCATTAATTGGGTAATGCCTACGAGCCCCGAGGAGATCAAGTCAGGAACGAGCCCTGCCTCGTTTACAGTGCCCCCTGCACCAGCGCTTATGGTACCTTCCCTCTTGAAATTCTCGTGATACAAGAGAACGCCAGAGTTGAACATTACATATATTGCGAGCAGTGCCTTGTCCCAATTCTGTTCCTCCTCCGGTAGCATATCGCGCGTGTTTATTAAAGCAACTGCGATCACGAGCAGACCAAGGGATCCTATGAGGAATGGCAGTTCGGTTAAACTCGTGGAAATGAGGAAATCACGAATGAGATATCCGCTAACTATGCTTCCAACATCGAATATTATTAGGACAGGCAGTATCTTTGCGAATGCGACTGAAATATCCCCGATAATCGTGAGTACGGCAATCGCGTTCAAGATCAAGGCAGCCAGATAGGCGGCCGAGGAGGCGCCGATGTTGCTGACGTACATCTCCAAGCTAGACAGGAAAGCATAGCTTCCCAACAAGAGTAAGATCAAGGAAAGCGCACGGCGGCGACCATAAAGATCAAATATTAAACCCGCGAGGACGAATGAAGCGAATAAAACGGCCGGTAGCGCAATAAGAATAAGTATTAAACCAAATCTAGAAGGATCCAAAGAACTATAATTCAAGAACAGGCCCTCGATGAATCCGAATCCACACATTATTATCAAATACTTGATAATGGTCACGCTATACATTTTCTTCAATTTTATTCGCGGAGACAAAAATATCTCATGATGCCTCTTCGTTAACAAGATATATGTAATATATAGGAACAGCGCGGCGTTTAACAAGTATTTCACGAAGTCCACGTTGAGGGAGAAATATATCACTGGTGCTGCAAAGGCGACCGAGGCCAAGATCCAAGCGGTTACTCGACCGCGCTCCAGGATGGTCGTGGTTTGGTACACGATCACGCAAAAGTGGATCAGAATGATCGTGGAGTCCAGGATCAGCAAGAAAAAAAATATACAAATTTCCCAAACGGAGTAGCTCCAGAATTCAAAAAACAAGAATAAGAAGCAGACAAAATTCACCAGGGTTAGCTTGGCAATCGATTTATATTTGTTCTTTACCTTGTCTGCAAGGAAAACACTGATTGTACAGCCCGCGATGCCTCCAGCGATCAGAATTAGAAAGATGGGAACTTCGAAATAATTACGTTCGATGGCTATGCTGATGCCGATGACAATCGAAAATGCAAGAGACCAAGCCGTTAGGATGGAATCCAACCAAGCCTTGATTGGAAACTCGACATCCTTGCTCAAGAAGCGGAGGATCTTGGTGATTGCGTTCATAGTGATCTGATTCCAATAACCATTCCACATGTGATGTCGAGTTTCATGCGCATTAAATACGCATCATACCCTTTTAGACATGTTCAACGTGTCCTACGAAGCCGAAGCCGAATTAGATTCAAATTATTTTCTTCATCAAGTTAGATCATGACACGTATTGCAGTCGTCTCCAAGAAATATTGTCGATCGGCGAAATGCACCCCTTTACCTACGAAAGTCTGCATGAAAGCATGCCCGATCAACCGGACGGGCAAGGAGTGCATAAAGGTCGAGAGAAGGGAGGATGATACTGCGGACTATGCATATATCGCGGAACCGCTTTGCACGGGATGCGGCATTTGCGTGAAAAAATGCCCGTTTTCCGCTATCGACATCATCAACTTGCCTGAAGGGATCGATTCGGAAACGGCACACCGATTCGGGCAGAACGGCTTTGCCTTGTACCGTCTCCCCTCGCCGATAATAGGGGAAGTCCTCGGACTGATCGGGGAAAACGGGACAGGGAAGAGCACGGTCCTTAAAATCCTGGCCGGCCAGCTGAAACCGAATTTAGGTAACACGATCGAGGAGATCTCGTGGCAAGAAATAATAACCAAGTACCGGGGCAATATATTACAGAATTATTTCGAGAAAATGAAGGATAAGAAACTGATGATCTCCTATAAGCCTCAGATCATCACAGACCTTCCAAAATTCGCCCAAGGTACCGTTCAAGACCTTCTGGGGAAGGTAGATCAGCGGAATAAAGTCGTAGAAATTCTGGAACGATTGAATTTGACGAAAATAAAAGGCCGAACGCTCGACGTGCTGAGCGGCGGGGAACTGCAGCGCGTGGCGATTGCAGCCTGTTTATTGAAGGATTCACAAGTATATTTGTTCGACGAGCCCACATCATACCTCGATATCGAGGAGCGATTGCGAATGGCAGATACAGTACGGGCTTTAAGGATGGAGGGGAAGTACCTGGTCGTCGTGGAGCACGACTTAGCCATCTTGGATTACCTCAGCGACAAGATCTGTCTATTCTATGGAAAACCCGGCTCATACGGCATAATATCTCACCCACAAGGCGTGCGAGAGGGAATCAACATCTACCTTAATGGATACATCAAGGATGAAAACACGAGATTTCGCGAAGAACCGATTCGTTTCCACGAGAAGCCACCCCGGGAGGATGGGGAAGGAAAAAATACCATTTTTTTCCAATACGGGAAAATGACGAAAAAATTGGGAGAATTCGAGCTGGAGCTTGATGGAGGCATCGTGAACGAGGGCGAAATCGTTGGAATAGTGGGGCCGAACGGTACCGGCAAGACAACGTTTATGAAAATACTCGCAAGCCTTGAAACGCCGGACACAGGTAACGCCCCAGACAAGAAGCTTAAAGTTGCCTACAAGCCACAATACCTCAGCAATGAAGACGATACAGAAGTCGGCCTTGCTTTGCTTCAAGCGCAGAAAAGATCTGGCCTTGAATCCCAAGGTTTAAGCCGTATCAAGAATCTCTTGAAATTAGACTTGCTTGAAAGCCGAAATATCAACGAACTTAGTGGAGGCGAGTTGCAGCGGTTCTCGATTGCGTTATGCTTGTATCAAGAAGCCGATATCTACCTTCTAGATGAGCCGTCAGCATATCTTGATGCGGAACAACGTTTGATGATGGCGAGATTGTTAAAGCGCGTGATCGAATTGCGGAAGAAAGTTGCCTTTGTCGTCGAACACGATATCGTGACACAAGACTTCATATCAGACTCGCTCATCGTGTTTAGTGGGAATCCGGGATCATTCGGTAAAGCAAGCTCACCCATGGATTTGCGCACTGGAATGAACACCTTCTTGAGCAACATGGGGATCACGTTCCGGAGAGATATTCAGACATTCAGACCCCGCGTGAACAAATCAGGGAGCCAACTCGATTTGTATCAGAAAAAGATCGGTGAATATTACTATATCCCCAAGAAAGGAGAGAGTGAGTAAATCACCCGCGATTAAAGTCCTAGGCATCATAGAATGCACCAAGACACGATGCTTCTACCTGGTATCAGGTGTAGGGCGATTTATTCCTTGACTGAAAGACAAGGATCTTCTCGGGCATTTTATATAATCATATACTAAGGAAAAAAGGAGGAGATTCACTTTCAAGGGGTGGATCTCTTCAAGGATGCCTTAAACTCTTGGATCTCCTTCGTGGCTAGGATCGCGTTGATTTCCTTATCTGAAACGAACTCCATCGTGCCTTTCTCTTTCGAAATGACGACCATATCGATCTTCTCGTTGTCAAGATCCCCTTCTATGACCTTCATCAAAGTCTTTATCGATACGATCTTCGCCGCTTCGAGGTTAATGCTGGGGCTGTAGTTCTTCTCAAGGAAATCCTTGACATCTTGCTCACCAGCACCAATGGCAATCCCAAAATATGCCAAATACGCACCACTTGGATCGGTGACATATAAATGACATTCTCCCGTCGGATCGATGCCACCTATTAACAAGCTCACGCCGAACGGACGCACCCCGGCATTCTGCGTGTATAGCTGCTTTAAATCGCAGATTTCTTGGGTGACAGCTTCAACAGTGATTGCCTCATCGTAACTCAAGGCGTGAACTTCCGACTTGATCCTTGCTTGATCAATCAACACACGTGCGTCGGCAGTCAAGCCACTAATGCACGCCGCAATTTGCTTGTTTATCTTGAATATTTTCTGGATGTGAGAGGATTCTTGGAGTGGTAGAACCCTTTTTTCTACCGTGAGCACGACCCCATCGTTGTATATCAATCCAAGGGCGGTCGTTCCTCGGCGCACGGCCTCGATGGCATACTCTACCTGGAATAAACGACCATCGGGGCTAAACGTGGTAATCCCTCGATCATATCCAACGCCAGGTGCAGAGAACATGTGTTATGATCACCAAAGTCTTATTTTTAATCGAAGCACGAACTTAGTGTGGCTTTAACTAAAATAATGCTTGCCTTTTTTAAAACACTATGCGTTCTAAGGGAAAGGCAATGGGAGCTATATGCCCTAGTTTAAGAACTGAATCATAATAAAACCGTTTATCATTTCTATATTAAGCTCATAAACGCCCTCTTCAATTTCACATAGTAACGAGATAGGACACGTTCGAGAATAAATGGATTTCATCAGGTGAACCTGGGCGGTTATATACTCGACTTGTACCCCCCATGAATCCGCAATCAATATAATGCTCATGCCCGCTCTAATCCCAACCGTGGATGAATAGACCGAGGATCCGTTGTATTCCACGATTCGTATGCCCAATTCAATCTTATTCACCACGCTATCGAAATCACGGGTATTTCTATCAACAATGATGATATCTTGGATTGCATTAAAGAGAGGTATTCCTATAGCTGAAAAAATTGCCAATCCAAAGATGATGAATATCGATTTTTCAACCGTAGTAGATGGCATCAAGAAAGAATGCTGAAAGAAGTTATAAACAAATACATTTTGTAGTCCACCGACCTCTGTCAGCCTCCAGGAAAGTTACCTATTATGAAAGGTAAAGTCCCTCCTTTCAAATGTAGGAAATTTCCGAAGTAACTTCTTGACTTTTTCTTTTCGATTCATCATTAGTTGAGTGGTGATTTCATGATGAAAGAAATTGCTTTGGATTCATATGAAAATGGTTTAAAATGCAATTATTGTGGTGGTAATTTGCTTCTCATGAAATCGGGGGTCACGTGCTCGACTTGTGGCACAGTGCATTCTGAAAACTATGCCGTCGATGCGTTTCTCATCAGCCCGGGGGATCGCTATGAAAACAAGACTTCAAAGCAGTTCATAGCAATAGGAAAGCAATTGGATAACGTGTCCCATTTGGGCAGTTATATCGACTTTTACAAGGCTGGTTATTTCTACGACAACAAAAACATCCCACTCTCACCGGAAAGACAAAAATTATTTTATAGACTCAAGTTCACGAGAGATTTCAGGAGCAGACTCGATAATAATGAAACTTATTATCGGATCGTTAAAATAATGAAAGATGTCTCGAATAACTTGAATTTTTTACCGGATATTCGAAAAAGAGCGGTCTACTTATATAACAAGATTATCAAAGCATCGACTTCCGACAGCCTCAAGGTACCGAACCATGTCTCGCTGATAGCTACTTCGTTATTCTTGTCGTCAAGGGAATATTCATCTTATGCACCTGTCACGATTCAAGAAATATGTCTGGCATTCCAGGATCTTGGCCACAGGGTCAATTGTAAGATGATTATCAGGGACATGTTGCACTTCAAGCAATATGTTGAACTGAAACGTCTCAAGCATGAAAGTAAGGATTACCTGGAACGCCTCACCAACAATCTCTATCACGACGGAATTTTTAACGCCCGGTTCCAAAAAAAGACAAGTCAGAAAGACATGAAAGCCTACATTCAAAGGTTGAAAGTGTATTCGTTAAAGGTACTCGATAATATACCGAAGAGCGTGAAAGATTCTCGGAATCCCTTCATACTAGCGGGGGCTGCGATATACGGGGCAGATCTTGTCCTCTCTAGAAAATATAACACCAAGCGCGTTTTAACCCAGAAAGTTTTAGCCGATGCAACGGGAATTGCGGAATACTCCATCCGAGATCATTACTGTTCTGTGATAAAGAAAGTTGTGAGCTTGATCGTATAATACGGAACTGCACGACCGGGCATATCTCGCGGGCGAGGAACATGGTTCGTGATCAAGGGGATCCCAGCGATTCGTTTTTCCGGAGATTTTACATAAAATCGAGGAGCATTACACACGCTTCGAGCTGGGTATTACAACTGCGATGTCATGATTGCGGGAAATGCGATGATAATTTCGATTTCTCCAACGAAGCTTTTTTAATGTGCATAAGCCACGTGATTAAACTAGAAGGAAATGAGGAGATCGATCTCATTCAGTTGGATGAGAAGCCCTTGATTTCCAAGGATTGTTTTTATGAATTACTCGAATTCTTTAGACTTCGTGATGCCATCCATGCTTTCAATGTAAGACTCGAGAATGTGCTGCGGAGAAATTGCTTTCGAGGGGTAGGATTATGCACCCCAGGGTTGTTAGAAGGGTTGAGGGGAAAGTGCGCTTTAGATCTGGATGGACTTTTCATAAAGGATCCAGTAGAATACATTGAGACCATATCAAGTGTAAAAAAATTTCTTGCGTTGAATCCAGAATGCGCCAAGTGTATGAAACCTCAAGAGAAGGAGATGGAACGAACCCTTTCTATTTTAACAGAAAATACCTTTATAAAACGAGGAATCAAAGAGAATAAAATGTTGGAAAATGGAACCAAGAGGAAACCATTCGATTTTTTAAACCGATCGTTATTGATCAACGCTCTTTCAAGATTTCGAAAAAAAAAAGAGGACCGTGCTTGTGCAAAAGAGATTGATCGATATCTCCTTGCTGATTCGACGATAATCGAAGCCCGTGTTTCGCAAGTTGAAGGAATAAATGAGAAGATGTATGATTTGTCCTTCCATTTCCCGTTCACAGATGATTTCTTTCAAATCTTGAAACGTGATGTCCAACTGGATTTGGAGGGGGATCAGATCATACTGAGAATAGAGAAATTCGAGGATGTTATCAACAGGATAATGCAGATTACTCGGAAAAGGATAGAACACGCGATATCATTAGAAAAGAAAAAAGATGTCGATCTTTTAATTATGTTAATTAGCTTTTCGGTGTTGGGTTTTGGAAAGTTGTTTCCCTTGTTGATCGACGAGAATATCGAGGAAATATTCCTCGATTCACCCGACGAACCCGTGTACATTCACCACGTGAAGCATCAATGCTGCCGCACGACGATTTTATTGACTACAGCGGAAATCCAGAGCGTGATCAGCCGTTTACGCTTGGAAACGGATAAAAATTTGAACGACCTTTTCCCCTCATTGAAATGCGTTATTAAGAACGATTTCTTCTATACAAGATTTAACGTTGACGTGAAGCCCTTGAACCCATCCGGATTTTCTCTAGATGTCCGGAGATTAAACAAAAAAATCTTTGACATCATAGATCTTATTCGTCTAGGAACCTTCAACACCGACATTGCTGCTTTTTTGGTCTTCTGCTTGCATTCTCGGCGCAACTTGACTATAATTGGTAAGACTGATTCGGGAAAAACGACGCTTTTGAATGCCTTGGATATGCTTTATCCCCAGCATTTAAGGAAGATATACGTTGAAGATGAAATAGAGACCGTGAACCAGGATCCAACGCTCTATCATCAGCTGAAATTCAAAACCACGAGTAAAGAAAGCAAATCCGATCTGATCAAGAACCTCCTCCACCGTTCTCCGGAGGTGCTCATATTAGGGGAGATATTGACAAGGGAGGAGACTGAGGCCATGTTCCACTGCTTGGCAACAGGTATGCGGGGATTGCAGACGATCCATGCAAGCATGATGGCATCTTTAATCACACGATTGAGGATACATTTCAATATCAGCCCCAGTTGCTTTGCAGATCTCGATTTCATCATTCTCTTGAACAAATTTGAGAACGGCCAACGAAAACTGATGGAGATCGCAGAGTGCAACCAGGATGCGGGAGGAGGGGGAATCTCAACGAGGGCGCTCACGACCTATGATCCAAAATTAGGGCACTGGAGCGCATTAAATTTCAGCGATTCGAGGGTGATGGGTGATTTTTTTGCCAACACGAAATTTAACCACGCATCTTTTAACGAGTATCTAGAGGCCGTGAAGATGGTCATAGGAAAATCGATCAAACGGAGCGACCATAAAACGCCTGAGCTCGTGAAGGAATTGAATCAAGTTTATATATACTATCGAGATTATTTCTAATGGAAACGAGTCTGCTGGAGAAGCCAACGCTATGCACCAAGTCCTTGGTGGCGATAGTGAGGAACTTCACCTCTCGCTTCTATACAGGCTGGACGGATAACGTCCACGGCGGAAGCCGTCTTTAAATCAGAAAATCCAGGCCCGTTACGCACAACGATGATTCATGAAAATGATGAGTAGTAACGGGCGCATGTTGAAAATTAAAAGAACCTGGAGAAAGATAAAAACTAAGCAATGATGCTTATAGAACAGAGCTTAAGGGTTGTCGCTGAGTTAGATGCTTCGAGGATAATAGATCCTACAAAAAGGTGGGTATCCAGGGACTCGTTTCCGCTTTCTCTCGATTATACCAAAATAAAACCTATGAAGAAATGATTACCTTAAGTAGATTCCCCATAATTATGATGATGTTTGCCACGACAAGGATACCAATTAATTCTTGAAATAAGATATCAAATTCACCGAATATACTTGTAATGATGAAGAAGAAAATAATAAAAGGGACGGCATAAACGACCGTGCCGATAATATCCGTGCTGAGGCATTCCAAGAAGAAAATTGCCAGTAAAATGACCAATACAATGATTGGAAGGATATGGTGTACGTCCATTCTTTTCACAACGCTGCATTGATGAAATAAAATCCGAGTAGATAGATGGCAATAAATAGAAGTGATGCTATAATGGCGTATTTATGAGCGGATGGAATGCCAGTGATCTTGATCAAGTAAAAACAAGACGTATACTCGTAAAATAAATTGATAATGACGAATACAAAAACGTAAAGAGGGGCTTTACCAGATAATAAAGAGAGCGGATCGAAAAGATTATTATATATTCCACTGGCAAGCAATGGAAATAAAATACTAAGGATAGAAAGAATGAGGGTAAGACATGAGACTAGAATTCTAACCTTAAACCGCTCAGCGTTGATTATGTTAATCTTTTCTTCCTCGATTTCTTTCTGGCGCTTCAATTCGACAGCGATGTCAACAATGAACTGAGCAAGATCAATACTAGCGTAATCCCTAAATTTGCTTATGAGACCAAAGATAAGACTTATGATGCCGGATTTAGCATCATTCGACATGGCCAGCATCTTCTCGTGAAAATTAGCAATCCAAGCATTCGCCCAGTTGTTTATCCCAAAGAACTGTAAAAATTTACGAGATGTACAATTAAGAGAGAGCATCAAGGCCTTTTCAAGACAGTGATCCCTTAGATATCTTCCAAGAACGATGAGAAAAGAGATAAAATCATCGAGCATTTGCTTAGATTGGTCCGGTAATAATCCAACAAAATATAAAAGTGAAAAATCCTTGTTTATTAGAAAACGAGCAAGATAATTCAAAATAAAGAGATGAACGCCCGCAAAAGCTAAGTGTACTACTACATCTATGCTTTGAAATGCGAAGATAAATGAGGCGAGGATTGGTAAAAAGATGGCTTCTGCGACGATGATGACCATCCTAGACTCTAGTGTCTTCAGGAAAACCTTGTATTGGGAGAATGTCTCAAGCTCGCGGGCTAAATAGGGAAAAGAATTAACATCACTGCAAGCATGAATAAATTCATTCAATTCGCGCGAAGGAGATTCAAACTCAGACAATATTTTCTCAACGGGTTCTCCCAAGACCATTTTTTTCACGAGTGTATTAAACTGCGGGCCATTTTCCTCGGGCGATATGTATTGCAAAGAATAAATGAACATCTTCACTATATCATAATCTTTTCCTGAGATCTTCAAGAGAAAATTTATGATTAATCTTAACAATGTTAGCACGCGCATTAACGCCACGCGTTGTTTCCTCAACCGACCTTTTAAAGCGATTATATTGAGATAGTAAACGAGGATAAAGGGTAACAAGCTTGCTATAAAAATGGCGATCCATGATATTGATAGAAAAGATAAAGTTACGAATACCGCCACAGAGGTAATAATGCCCAGCATTAACCTTTTCTGGAGGAATAATTTATCTCGATTACCTGGCGCATATATGTGTTGTTCATCGAACTCGTGTCCAATGAAAGCATCATGAACCGCCTCGATCACCTTGTTATCGTACAGAAGCGTAACTCCGGATAACCTGCGACGTGGTGTTTTCGTCATTTTCGATTGTGCTGGCAGATGAATCTATTTAAAACCCGAAAATTGCATAAAAAATCATTCTTTAGAAGAATCACGGGATCCTGGCCAGCATTTACGCCCTCGCTGTCGTGTATATCTTCGATATAGAAGATCTTGTAAATGTCTTTTACGTGCTTAATTTTATCTATCAATCCCGTGACGATTTGACTGATTTTATTAACAATCGATGCATCAAGTCTTGAAAGCACGATAGTTAATTGGAGGTATTCCTTGTGTCCCCGTGCCATGGGGGAATCGATTTCGAACTGAATACTCCACGTGGTGGTAGACTGAATGGTATAGAGAAAGGGTTTTGGATTTACCACATCCATCAGTTTTTTAATCTGGGATTTAAATTCATCGTCAAAATTGTTTTCAGTTTCATAATAAACGATGGGCCCGATTTTTTTGTGAAAATAGAGGATAAAATACGCCGAGATTATGCTAGCTTCGGGCATACCCTGGAGTAATTTATCACGAGTGATGGAACGAAATTCACTAAGGAAATGAACCAGATTATTAATTGCTTCTTGCTGGCGATCGTAGCAATCCTTGTATTTCGATTGAATACCCGTTTTTATTTCCTCGTTTTCAACGATCTTGTGGATGTTATGAATGATCTTGTAGATAACATTGAGTGAAAAATCGATCAGAAAGCTCGCGTTGTCATCATTGAAATATCGTTGATTGCGTTCGAAAATAGTGAAGAATTCTTCGTCAAGATCATAAAAGAGCTCGTGGAAATTTGATAAGAAATCATTTTGGAGGATTGCCAAGATCTCTTTAATATTCTCTATCGCGTCCATATTATAGTTGAGCATATACAGATCAAGGCTGTGCTGATATAGGTAATCGAGCACCTTCATCATGCGATGGTAAAACTTTGGTGGACACGAAAGAGTTACGGGCGTGTTGATGCTAAAACGCGAAAACAAACCATCTTGGCTGAATTCGTCAAGATCTAGTATATCTGTGTAAAAAACGACTTTAGTGGCGTGATCGATGGAGACCAGCCCTTTACTCTCTAGCAGATCGAGAACCTTCTTGAGGAAAGATGTGGGATAATGGAAATGCGCTAAAAGGACGGAAAGCTTGATACCGGAGGTGTTACGGATCATCAGAAGGAGATATTTCTCGACCTCCGAGAGTTCGGCAGGAGCTTGGTAGGACACCTGGACCATGATCGGGGATCAATCGGCAATAACTATTATAAACCCCGATTTTGCCACGAGCCAGTTTAGAGATAGTTAAGTTGTTTCAAGATCTCGAGTACCTTTAGGATGTTTTCATAAACGATCGATAGCTCGTGCTCGTCGGATGTCCGCTCCATTTTTCCCACCAGCGATGCAAGCTTTTCCATGCAGCGTTCCATCAACAAGGACGCGATAGCACGACTGGATGGTGATGGCTTTCCGGCTTGAACGGGAGGCCCTTTACTCGGCGCTTCTTTTTTAGGAGCCATTTCGTTGATCAAGGGAGAGACATTCTCCTCCGTCTTCTTGAGCTCCTCGCCCTCTATTAAAACCCTCCTTTCGCATGCAACGCACATTTTCTCCCCGGATCTTACTTGAAAAATCGGGTTATTGCAGACGGGGCACGCGAGATCGAGCATCCTCGCGCCTTCCCTCAGTGCCTTTGCCATCTTCTTGATACTGGCATCTTGCTTGTCCATTTTCTCGTCCTGGGCCATGGCAACCACGGGGATTGAACAGGGCAAATTAATGCAAATTAAAGTAGTCATGTTTTTGAACCAAAAAAACTATTTTAAACCGATGCCATCACGAAACTCGCGCAATTTGAAGGTATTTCTACCCGCGGATTTGTTACGGAACATCACGACCATCGAACAGAAAACACTCCTGCTCGGTGACTTGAGTCGATATTGTGCAATTTACAAGGTGGATGAAATCAACATTTATAACGTCCCGGAGGATTGGAAAGAAAAAGGGTTCGAGCTGATGCTTATCGAGGACGTGTTGAACTACCAGATGACCCCTCAATACCTACGAAAACATCGATTTGAGAGGCGGAAGACGCTCAGCGCGGCGGGGTTGCTGCACCCGCTAAATACACCCAACCATCCCGTCGAAAAGGAAAGCATCGGCACGCTGTTGGATAAGGACACGGTATTTTACAGGCAAGGTATTGTCACGAAAATAGCTGGGAAGGAAGCACAAGTGGATATCGGATTGGAAATGCCTCTCGAAATCCGAACTAAGATACAGCTCAAAGAAGGCGATCAGATCAATGTGAAGATCTCTCGCAATGAAGGGCGGATAGAGGCAATTCTCGTGGAAGAGAAAAACATCCCTTTTTACTGGGGTTACGTGGTCAACGTTCTCGACACTCCGCTCCTCGATATCCTCAAAACACTGAAACTGACCGATATAACAATTGCGACCTCGAAATACGGAAAATTTTTCAGAGAGATATTTGACGACAAGAAGATAGGGGCATTCTCCGGCAAGAATTCGACGTCGATCTTCTTTGGCCCTCGATATAAGGGCTTAATACAATTTTTCGAGTCCAGGGAATCCTTTTTTGCTAGCTTTGATAGCGTGTTAAATTGTGTTCACGAACCAGGTACCAAATCGGTTCGGCTTGAAGAGGCATTTCCTATATGCCTTTCGTTCATCGATCTCTTGCTTTCTTAA
>Ga0172366_10000837_pt1 | contig 23276 bp, 19 predicted proteins | sample LakKivSesite69cm_FD_114533 | JGI IMG/M metagenome (GOLD analysis project Ga0172366, IMG submission 114533) | Sediment microbial communities from Lake Kivu, Rwanda - Sediment site 69cm | ecosystem: Environmental > Aquatic > Freshwater > Lake > Sediment | place: Rwanda: Western Province, Lake...
CTCAATGACCCAGGCGGCGTCATCCGGGAAATAGCGCCGTTTCAGTTCCCGTGTGCATGCGGCGGATTGCGGGTCATAGTCGAAGGAGCGGACATTTGCCCCAAGACGGCGCGCCGCAAGACTGAAAAGCCCGCTTCCACAACCAATGTCTAAAAAACTCCTGCCTTTTAAATCCTCCACTTCGAGCATCGTCTTCAGGGAATTTTCCGCATGGACAATCCTCTCTTCGTTCAAGCATGAAAGAAATCGGCTCCAGTTTTTGCCGAATTCAAAACGTTTCCCTTTTGGGATTTCTGAATTATGCCCGCTCATCCTCTTTTCCTTTTTATTTCCAGCAGAATACGCACATCTTCCTGATGTCGGGGATTCTGCAGATGTCTCTTTGCCCGAATCAGACTGTCCAGGTCAATCCAGTTGGCTTTTGCCCTGCCATAATAGCCTTGAATCCTTTTCTTCCATGCTGTCTCGAATTTCACGCCTGGAATTTTCAAAAGGATATCAATCCGGTTGGGGGGCAATCCTATTTGAGTAATCTCATCTGTTTTTTTTCCATTCAGCACATAAGAGCAACCAAATTCCGCAAGGGCAAGATTTGCCTTCTTCACATTATCCTTGTCGGGATATATCAGCAAATCCATGTCTTTTGTATAGCGCGGTTTGGCATGATAGATAAAGGCGAGTCCTCCGATAATTAAGTACTTCACCCTGTATCGTCCAAGGGTGATGAGCATATCCTCAAAATCTTTAATAGTATCCATCATCATTTCTTCTTTTTGGGGCGTTTTTTCTTCACCATTTCAATATCCCTGTGAATCGCAACAAGGGCGGAGAGACGCGCCTCCGGTGTCTGGCTCTGCCAGAATTCAAGGTCCCACTTTTCCGCATCTTCAAAGTTTTTGGCGCGATGAATGATGATTCTTTTTCTCCTTTCGGCTGAACGCTCCTTCATGCCCATGAGCTTACACCCTCTTTCTCCACAATAACCTGAATTATTCCTCACCCGTTTGTAAAAATTCATCCTCTTTGAAGACCTTCAGAGGCATTTCTTCATCTGGACTGCGACCCGGCACATAATCAAATGCCGCCTGCGCATCTGATGCCGCTCTTTTTAGAACCTGCATGAGTGGTATATCCACCGGACATGCCTGTTCACAAAGTCCGCACTCAACGCAGGAAAGAATCATGTGATTCATCCTTCCCGTGTGGAAGAGTAAGGTGTCCAAGGGCATTTTAAAGGCGCCTCTTGCTCGGGCGCGGCTGAGAAGGCTTTCAGCGGTCTGAGATAGATTGTCCGAGCAGAAAAAGCACTCCTCGCAGTAACAGATTGGGCAGACGCGCCGGCAGTTCTGGCAGTTGATGCATTTTGCGTAAAACCTGACAATCTCCTCGATGCCTTTTATACGTCCGTGCTCCTTGCGGAATTTTTCGTCCGCCTCAAGTCGTCTTTTCTTGAGATTTTCAATGGCTGTTTTCCGCTTGCCGGAGTCCTTTATATCTTTCAATTCAAGACCTTCCAGTGCCTCAACACCAAGCTCGGTGCGAGACTCAATCAAGAGGATGCTGTCCTTCATGCCATAAAGTCCCACAAGGATATCGCAATGCTCAGGGATGGGCTCCCTGCACGTCCGGCATGCAGGACGAACCTTCTCCAGTAATGACGGCTCTTCTTTCAGAAGCGATATGAAGAGTTCCTCGGATTTTTTTCCTTCGGACAGTTGTGTGTAATCAGTGATTGAAAACGTGCCGACGCAATCCATCCCGATGATGAGGACATTTGCGGTGTCTGCCTGTTTTAGCTTAACCAGTTCGATGAGCGCCCGAATCTGGCAATTCGTCATGACAGCGGCAACGCGCCCCGGAAGAGACCCCTCGCAGGTAAGTGTGGAAATCATTTTCGCCGTTGCAACGGGGAGAAGGGGAGCAAAGGGGTCGGCATTCAGCATCTCTGGATTAGAGACAAGTGCGGGGAAGACCATCTCGCCTGAAGGAACGCGCTGAGGCGCAAGTACCGCCGCCACCTTCCCTTTTTTCAATAAATCCTTCAGGAAGCCGTTGAAGGTCTCAACCATTGCGCCTCTGGCAAACTCAAGACCTTTTATCATGTTGCTACCGCCCTTTTCAGACATTCCAGAACTCCTTGATGCGATTGGGTCCAAGACTCTTTAAAGACTCTGTCATCTCAGTTATGGCGTCGGCAAATTTCTGTCCCTCTGAGGCGGATATCCAGCGGAACCAGAGTCTCTCCGGCTCCAGCCCAAGCGTGGTCAGGATTGAATTCATAAGAACCATCCTGCGGCGTGCCTTGTAATTGCCTGAGAGATAATGACAATCCCCGGGATGACAGCCACCCACGAAAATTCCGTCCGCACCCTCAAATAGCGCCTTCAGGATGTATGTCGGGTCAACCGCGCCAGAACACATAACGCGGATGATGCGAATACTGGGCGGATACTGGATGCGTGAGGTACCTGCAAGGTCTGCCCCAGTATAGGTGCACCAGTTGCATAAAAACCCCACAACCTTCGGTTCAAATTCACTATCCATGACGGATAAGTTCCTCCTCGTGCGCAAACAATGAATCAATCATTGATAATATCTGTTTAGAGCTGAAACCATTTTGCTGGGACGCCCCCGATGGACATGCCGCCGAGCATGCGCCGCACCCCTGGCACAGCACCTCATTGACGGTCACGTATCCCTTTTCCGCATCATACTCGCGGGCGCCATACATGCAGACATCCACACACACCTCGCATCCAGAACAGATTCGCGGATTGACCCGCACGATAATGCCCTTTGTTTCAAGCGTCTCTTTGGAAAGAATCGTCATGGCACGGGATGCCGCTGCACGCCCCTGTGTTATCGCTTCATCAACGAATCGCGGGGAGTGCGCAGTGCCGCAAAGGAAAATGCCATCACTGGCGAAATCCACAGGTCGCAGTTTTGCATGCGCCTCCGCAAAGAATCCATCTGCCCCAAGCGGCACCTTCAGTAGTTTCGCTACCTCTTCATTCTCAGCCGGTATGATTCCCACACTTAATACCACTTTGTCCGGATGAAAAAGAATTTCTCGCCTCAGGACGTCATCAAAAATTCGGACTTCCAGATTGCCGTCAGTTTCCGTGACGGATGGTGGGGCATCCTCCTCATACCGGATGAAAATGACCCCTTTCTCCCGTGCCCTTCTGTAAAGAAAATCCTCCTTGAAGCCATAAGTGCGGACGTCGCGGTAAATGATATAAATCTGTGTGGCTGGGTAATACTCTTTCAAAATCAGGGCGTTTCTTATTGCCTCACTACAGCACACACGACTGCACCAGGGACGTTCCTCGCACCTTGAACCAACGCATTGTATCATCACAACTTCACGCAGATGCTCATTCAACGCCCCCCGCTCATACAATATTTTTTCCAGTTCATTCTGGGTAAGGATGTTTGTGTTAACACCGTAAAGATACTCTGATGGTTGATATGCGCTGGCACCTGTCGCCACAATGATGACGCCATGCCCGATCTCCTCTGAGCCCTCCAACGTCCGTATCCTGCTTGTAAAGTTGCCCACATAGCCGGAGACCTCTTCCACACTTGAATTGAGAAAGACGCGGATTTTTTTATGCTTAAGAGTTCTCTGAATAGTCTCATTTAAAAGTTTTTGCGGGTCTTCATCCCGTAATCCGAGATACATCTCCCTCAGGCGACCTCCGAGTTCCGTCTCTTTCTCAACAAGATAAACCTCAAATCCCTGGTCAGCAATGGCGAGGGCGGCGCTCATGCCCGCAATCCCCCCGCCGATGATGAGCGCCTTCTGCGTGAGGGGCAGATGTGACAGACGCACGGGATAAAGCAGAGCCGCCTTTGCCACAGCCATCCGAACAAGTTCGACCGCCTTCACCGTCGCTACCCGCGGTATGTCCCGGTGCACCCATGAACACTGGTCACGGATGTTCGCCATCTGGAAGAGGAAAGGGTTCAACCCCGCCTCGCGGATTGTATCCTGAAACAGCACCTCATGAGTGCGAGGCGTGCATGACGCCACAACAACGCGATTGATGCCCAGTTCGCGAATGGTCTTTTTCATCGCCTCCTGCGCATCCTGTGAACATGTATATAGATTCTGGTCTGCATAGACGACGTGGGGGAGTTTTCGCGCCGCCAGGACGACCTCTGGCACATCAATTACGCCACCGATGTTGGTTCCGCAATGGCAGATGAAGACGCCTATGCGCGGTTCCTCGGTTGAGACGTCCCTCTCCGGGGGATAATGTTTTGGCGTTACCTCAGAGCCGCGCGATTCATTGAGTGCGATTGCCGCATCCGCCGCGGCGCAGGACGCCTCTGTTACTGACTCAGGTATATCCTTCGGTTCAGAAATCACACCGGCGGCATAAATCCCGGGGCACGATGTCAGTGTCCTCTCATAAGGATGCGTCTGCACAAACCCGTATTCATTAAGCTGGATGCGGAACATGCCGGCGAGGGTTCCCATCTTCTCACATGGTTGAATGCCAATGGAGAGCACAACCATGTCATATTCCTCCTCGGCGATGTTCCCTGCCTCATCAAAATATCTTATGCTGAGGTTTTTGGAAATGTAGTCCTGCTCGACCTGCGGAATGCGCGAGCGACGAAACGCAACGCCGTATTCATCTTTTGCGCGGTCAATATACTGCTCAAAATTCTTGCCGAATGAACGAATGTCCATGAAATAGATGTGCGTCTCAAGAGCCGGCAGATGCTCCTTTGCGATTATTGCCTCCTTTGTTGCCGCCATACAGCAAATGGAGGAGCAGTAGAGCCGCTCGCAGGATTCATCGCGTGAGCCAACGCACTGCAACCAGGCGATTTTGCGCGGCGGCTTGCCATCTGAGGGTCTTTCTATGTGTCCGCTGTGAGGACCTGAGGCAGAGAGCATCCGCTCAAATTGTATGCTTGTCACAACGTTGGGATAAAGGTTATACCCCAGACTTCCCCCCTCGCGGGGGCGGAATTTTTCATACCCGGGTGCAAGGATGACTGAACCAACCTCAAACGTTTTCACAATGTCCCGCAAGGCATGGTCAATCGCCCCGCGACCGCAACTCGCCACACACTGCATGCACTCCGAGCAACCACCGCAGTCAAGGCAACGCCTTGCCTCCTCAATAATGTCGCAGGCGAGAAGGGCGAGACTCGTTTCCTCGAAATCATTGATGCGCTCATTCGCCGGACGGTGGCGCATGGCAATGCGCCCCTTCGTGAGGTAACGCTCACGCTTTGGCGTTGCCGCACCTTCCTGAATTTTCTCGCGTCCGGCGCGCAAATCCTCGCTGTGAAAAAAGCGGTCAATGGAGACAGACGCCTCATGCCCCGCCTCAATCGCCTCCACAACAGAGGCAGGACCGCTCACAATATCGCCACCTGCAAAAACGTCTGCCTTTGACGTCTGAAATGTTACCGGGTCTATCTTCAAAAGCCCCTGCGCTAACTCAAGTCCCTCTGCCGCGAGTGGGGATGTCTCCGCCTCCTGTCCGATTGCCATTAGAACCACATCACAGGGGATTATGAATTCAGAGCCATTGATTGGCACGGGTCGGCGACGTCCCGACTCATCGGGCGCTCCAAGTTCCATTTTCAGGCACTCAAGACCAGCACCCGCCGTTGCGAATCGCTTGGGATTTGTCAGCATCATGAACTCAATGCCTTCCTCCCGCGTCTCCTCCCTTTCCTCAGGCGTGGCGGGCATCTCATTCAGAGAGCGTCTATAGACAATCGTGACATGCCCACCGAACCGCCTTGCAGTGCGTGCGGCATCCATGGCGACATTTCCTCCGCCGACTACCAGCACCTTTTTATCCTTGAAGTCATCAGGCGTTGCCTGTCCTTGATTGACCTTTCTCAAAAAATCCAGTCCTGAACGCACGTCATATCCTTCGCTTCCTTCGAGGGGAATGCCCCTGCTGAGCTGTGCGCCGATGGCGATGAAGATTGCCCCGAATTTCTGCTGGCGCAAATCTTCCATTGAGAAATCACGCCCTGATGCCTGACCGTAATGGATTTTGAATCCGCATTCCTGAATCAGGTTTTGAATCTCTTTCTGCAGATACTCCTTGTTCAGGCGGAAATCGGGGATGACACTACGCATCATCCCGCCTGCCTCAGATTCCACCTCAAAGATTTCCACGGCGTAACCCAGTTTTGCAAGGTCGCTCGCCGCGGTTAATCCTGCCGGTCCCGCTCCTATGATGGCGACCTTATGACCGCTCCCGCGGGATGAATCCCGCGCAAATGGTTCCCTGTAACATGCCCCCTCTTCGGCGTTCTTTCGCTCACGCTCAGACTTCAAACGCTGATATTCGGATTCCAGTTCGGGGTGAGCATAATAATGGTCAGCGATGAATCGCTTGATTTCGCGGATGGCGAGCGGTTCTTCAATATCCTTGCGGTTGCATTTCAGTTCGCACGGATGGTTGCAGATTCTTCCGAGCGTGCCGGGGAAAGGGATGCGTTCTTTTATAAGATGAAACGCCTCTGCCCATTTTTCCTGTGCGGCAAGCGCCACGTATCCCTGAACGTTTGTCTCAGCTGGACATCCAATGCGGCATGGGGTGGGTTTTTCTTCTTTTGTGATGCCGAAGATGTTCGGGATTGCCTGTGGGAACGGGCGAGAAATCGCCTTTTGCCTGCCGATTTTTTCATCAAACTCCGAGGGGAGACTCACAGGACAGTATTCTGCACAGTCACCGCAACCATTACATTTTTCAGGGTCAACGCATGCGGAATGCGTTGTCACCTGAACGGTGAAATGCCCCACGTTCCCCTCTATGGCGCTCACTTCCGAGTTGCACAGGATGTGAATATTCGGATGACGTCCGGTGTCAACGAGTTTCGGGGCGAGGATGCACATGGCGCAATCATTGGTTGGAAAGGTCTTGTCTAACTGCGGCATCACACCGCCTATGCTCGGCGAATCGTCCACAAGATAGACCTTGAAGCCCGCATTTGCGAGGTCGAGTGCTGACTGTATTCCTGCAATTCCAGCACCCACAACCATGACAGCGCCGATTTTTTTAGAATCCGTGGGCATTAAAAGATTATCCGCCTCTTCCTTCCGCCAGATTTATATGTGAACGTCAAAACAGAGTCTGCACCATCTTGAGAATCTGCTTTTTTGTGAAATTCCTGTGAACCGTGGCGCCATTGGGACATGCTATCATGCAGGCGCCGCAACCCTGGCAGAGCGCCGCATTCACAACGGCAATCCTCCTCTTCGGGTCAAGAGTTCTTGCCTCATAAGGACACACCGGCACGCATAGCCCGCATCCCGCACACAACTCCTCATCCACTTCAACCGTCATGGGGTCAAGGGTCAGCGCCTCGTTTGAAAACATGGCAATAACCTTTCCCGCCGCGCCGGAGCCCTGCGAGACGGTATCAGGAATGTCGCGCGGCGCCTGAGCGCATCCTGCGAGGAAAATCCCACGCGTGGTCGTCCCCAGCGGATTCATCTTGGGATGCGCCTCTGTATAAAACCTGTTTGCGTCTGTTGTGATTTTTAGAAGCCTGCTCAGGGCTTCAGTGGTGGCAGGCGGCTCCATCGCCATTGCAAGGACAACAAGGTCTGCCTCTACCTGCACCGGTTTCCCGAGCAATGTGTCAACGCCCTCTACAATGACCTTCTCGCCGTCTTTATAAACCCGCGCAACCTTGCCACGTGTGTAGATGACGCCTTCGGTTTGCGCGCGCTCCACAAATTCCTCGTAATTCTTCCCGCCTGAGCGGATATCGATATAAAAAATGTATGGCTGACCGCCATGTACTGCGTGTTTGTATAAGAGCGCCTGCTTGGTCGTGTACATGCAACAGATGCGGGAGCAGTAGGGTTTGTGCTTTTCAGGGTCGCGGGAGCCGGCGCACTGGATAAAAACAACGCTCTTGGGGATTTTGCCGTCCGATGGGCGGCGCACCTCGCCAGCGGTTGGTCCCGATGCAGAGAGCAATCTCTCAAAGGCGAGTGAGTCAATCACATCGGGGATTTCACCGGCGCCATATTCGCCGAGACTCTCCTTCGCATACAGTTCATAGCCGGTTGCAACAATAATGGCACCGACGTCCTCCTCGATAAACTCGGGCTCCTGTTCAAAGACAATGGCGCCCACCTCACAATTCTTCTCGCAGATGCGGCATGTCCCTTTTTTGTAATAGAGGCAGTGCTCCCTGTCAATGACCGGTTTGTTCGGGACAGCCTGAGGGAATGGGGTATAGATTGCCTTGCGTTTTCCCAATCCACGCTCAAATTCGGCGGACACTTTTGTGGGGCATTTCTCCATGCAGATGCCGCATCCGGTGCATTTCTCCCAATTAACCCCGCGCGCCTTCCGCTCAATCTTGACCTTGAAATTTCCCACGTATCCGGAGACTTCACGCACCTCTGAATAGGCGAGGAGATGTATGTGCGGATGCGCCCCGACTGCCACCATCTTCGGAGTGAGTATGCACTGGGCGCAGTCAAGCGTGGGGAAGGTTTCTGAAAGTTGCGCCATGTGACCGCCAATGGAAGGCTCGCGCTCCACAAGAATGACCTCATAGCCGGCATCGCCGATGTCTAAAGCCGCCTGCATTCCCGCAATGCCGCCGCCGATGACTAAGGCACGCTTCACAATGGGAATTGATTCCTCAAAAAGGGGGATGTCATATGCGACCTTTTCCACCATGGATGCGATGATTTCGGACGCCTTTGCCGTTGCGGCATTTTTGTCATCCTGATGCACCCATGCGCATTGTTCCCGGATATTGGCAATCTCCATGCAATATGGATTTGCCCCCGCCTCCAGTACCGCCTTGCGAAACGTTGCCTCATGGAGACTCGGCGTGCATGCGGCAACCACAATCCCGCCCAGTCCGAGCTCCTTGATTTTCTCTATGAGAAGCGCTTGCCCCGGCTCGGAGCACATATATTTATAGTCCATGGCGCATACAACGCCCGGGAGTGACGATGCGCGCCGCGCTACCTCATCAATATCCACCGCGCCTGCAATGTTCTTTCCGCAATGACAGATGAAAACTCCGATTTTTTTGCGAGTTGCAAACCTCATCTCATGCTATCCCGTAATGGACTGCCTATTTTTTACTTTGAAAGGGTCGAATCACGTTGTCAACAGGGACGTGATGCAACGCCTTCCATTCCTCCTTGAAGCTGAGCCCCAGCGCCAGACACATGCACTCGGTTATGTAAAGCACGGGGAGGGATTCAAAATCCGTGTGTCGCCGTGCCGCGAGTGACTGACGAAAGTCAAGGTTGAATGCGCAGAGCGGACAGGTCACGACCACCGCATCCGCTCCCGCCTTCCGTGCGCCTCCGATGATGACGTTCGTCCTCTCCGCCACAACCTCCGGCTCCTGCACGGTCTGATAGGAGCCACAGCATTCTGCACGGAATGGGAAGGATATCACCTCTGCACCGAGCGCCCCGAGCACATCTTCAAAGACGTGCGGATTCTCAACATCGTCAACGCCCATACCGTCAGGACGCAGAAGCATGCAACCATAATATGGCGCAAGCCGCAGTCCCTTCAGCCCGCCACCTGTTTTCTTGTGCAGTGTTTTAAGCCCAATCTCATCCCGCAAAAGCGTCAGGAGGTGCAGGACAGTCACTCTGCCGTCATACTCCATTACCTCCTCGTACATGATGTTTCTGACCTTTTCATTTTTTGCGGGGTCATCATGAAAGAGTCGATTCGCCCGCGTGAGTGTATTGAAGCACATGGCGCACAGGGTGAATAATTTTTCATGCCCCTCCTCCCGTACGCGCAGGAGATTGCGGAGGGGCGCAAGGTGGTGCATGGTGTCATCCGTGGCGAGGGAAAAAACCGTGCCACAGCAGTTCCAGCGCTCGAGCTCCTCCAGCTCCACCCCCAGCTCACGCAGTGCAATGACAGCAGATTCTTCAAAGTGTCGCGCATCCGCCTTCAGCGTGCATCCGGGGTAATAGGAAAGTTTGACCATCTTTTTCACTCTGCGATTTTTCGATAGGCACTGATAAGTGCGATGGGTGGCAATTCCACAAGCTCTTCCTGCGATAATCCAAGACGTTTATCCGAATTCCTGTTGCGGAGAAACAATTGCCTCACCGCCTCAATCGCCTCGGCGATTTTTATGCCGCGCGGGCACCGAACTGAGCAGGTCATACATGCGGCGCAAATCCAGGGAGTATTGGCGCGCATGACCTCATCCCACTTGCCCAGTTGCGCAAGGCGCACAATCTGATTCGGGAGGACATCCATGTTCTGCACCATGGGGCATCCTGCCGAGCATTTTCCGCACTGGTAGCATTTCAAAAGATTCGTCCCGCTGATGTCAGTGATTTGGCTCACCGGTTCGGATTGAATCTCTGTATTTTTTATCTCCATCGCGAGTTCCCTGTCATGGCGTTTGTTCTGTTATTTTATATTGCCGCTCGCCTTCTATGTAAAGGTCATTCCCGAAGCAGTCATTGATGACGACGGCGGGGAAATTTTCAACCTCAAGTCTCTGGATGGCTTCAGGTCCGAGGTCGCCGTAGGCAACGACCTCCGCCTTTTTGATGCACTTGGCAATGAGTGCCGCCGCCCCGCCGATGGCGGCAAAATACACCGCCTTATATTTCTTCATCGCCTCAATCACAAGCGGGGAGCGGTTGCCCTTGCCTATCATCCCCTTGAGTCCATATTCAAGGAGGCGCGGGGTATATATGTCCATGCGGTAGCTTGTCGTAGGTCCTGCGGGACCGATGACATAACCGGGTTTCGCAGGCGCCGGTCCCACGTAATAAATAATCTGCCCACGGAGGTCAACGGGAAGCTCACTGCCACTCTGCAAGAGTTCGTAGAGACGTTTGTGCGCCTGATCGCGACCTGTGTAAATCACGCCGTTGAGCAGGACGTTATCGCCAATCTTCAAATCCATGACCACCTCATCCGTCAGAGGCGGCGTGATGTTTTTTACTCTGACCATAGAACACCTCAAATCTCCACTGTCTGGTGGCGGGAGACGTGACAATTAATGTTCACCGCTACCGGCAGGGAGGCAATGTGGCATGGATGTGTTTCAATATGCACGGCAAAGGCGGTTATTCGCCCGCCGAACCCTTGAGGTCCAATGCCAAGCGCATTAATCTGTGCAAGAATTTCACGCTCAATCTCAGCGTAATAGGGGTCGGGATTCGGTTCGCCGATTGGGCGCAAAAGGGCAGTTTTCGCCAGCATTGCCACCTTTTCAAATGTCCCCCCAATGCCAACACCAACAATGGTCGGCGGACATGGATTCGCTCCCGCCTGCCTGACCCACTCCACCACAAACCTGATTACGCCATCCCGTCCGGCAGATGGGGCGAGCATCTTCACCGTGGACATATTTTCACTCCCCCCGCCTTTGGGGGCAACGGTGAGGCGCACCTTATCGCCGGCGACAAGGCGGGTATGAATCACCGCGGGCGTGTTGTCACCGGTATTTTTACGCCTCAGCGGGTCAGACACAACTGACTTTCTGAGATAACCCTCCTTATATCCGCGGCGGACGCCTTCATGCACTGCTTCCTCCAGTCCTCCGCCTGTAAAATGAACCTCCTGTCCCACCTCGATAAAGACAACAACATAACCCGTGTCCTGACACATTGCAAGACCCTCGGCGGAGGCGATGCGCTGATTCTCGCGAATTTTTTCCAGCGCCGCCTTGCCCGCAGGGGATTCCTCTGCTGAAATACTTGCCTCGGTAACGCGCACGAGGTCCATTGCGGCGTAATAGTTCGTTTCAACACACAAACGGGCGACAGCATCGGTAATCCGCCCGACATCGATTTCACGCATAAAGCTCACCTCACTCCCCGTTTCCCCTCTTCTCCGTTTCTCCCTTTCCCCGTTTCTTACTCAGCTGGCGCTGGTGGAATCAAGCCCTTCCTCATCAGGAGTTCTATCTCATCACGTGCGTGGCGGATTGTCTTTCTGGCAAGACTCTGCAACTCCTCGCGAGTGTATTTCATTTTGGCAATTCCTTGTTCAATTGCCTTGACGCCGACAGCCGCCGCCTCATAGGGAAAGACCTCCCAATCATCCATTGTCGGTATCAGATAGTTCTCACTTATCCCGCGTGTCTTCTCTGCAAATTCGGCAAGCGCCTTTGCCGCCTCAATGCACATCTCATCCGTGATGGTTGAGGCACGCACGTCGAGCGTTCCGCGGAAGATGGCGGGAAATCCGAGTGAATTATTAATCTGATTCGGGAAATCGGAGCGACCGGTTGAAACGATGCGCGCCCCCGCCTCTTTTGCCTCCCAGGGCCAGATTTCGGGAATCGGATTGGCACACACAAAGACGATTGAGTCGCGCGCCATTGAGCGAATCCACTCCTTTTTAATGACATCCGGACCGGTGTGGGAAAGGGCAATCAGGACATCCGCTCCCTTCATCGCATCCGGGACGGCGCCACGAACGTTTTCACCATTTGTTATCTGACACAACTCCCACTTTTCCTTGAACCCCGACTGAAGTTCCGTCCTGCCCCTGTGAAGTGTGCCTTTAGAATCGCACATGATAATTTTCTGCGGGTCAATCCCTGCCTGAATAATAACGTGAGCAATGCGGATATTGGATGCCCCAGCCCCCACCATCGCCACCTTTACCGCATCTATCCTCTTGCCGACAATCTTGAGCGCATTGATGAGTCCTGCAAGGGTGACGGCTGCCGTTCCCTGCTGGTCATCATGCCAGACGGGGATGCGGCATTCCCTGCGGAGCGTGTCAAGGATGCGGAAGCATTTTGGTTGTGCAATGTCCTCGAGGTTGATGCCGCCGAAGCAGGGCTGGAGAAGTTTCACCGTCTGGATGAAGATATCCGGGTCTTTTGTGTCAAGGCAGATTGGGAAGGCATCCACGCCGCCCAGATATTTAAAAAGGAGAGATTTTCCTTCCATGACCGGGATACTTGCTTCAGCGCCGATGTCTCCCAGACCCAGAACGCGTGTGCCATCGGATAAGACAGCTACCATGTTTCCCTTGTTCGTGTGTTCAAAGACCTTTTCCGGGTTCTGCTGAATGTCTTTACAGGGTGCGGCAACACCCGGGGTGTACCAGATGGCAAAATCGCTGACATCCCTGACAACGCACTTCGAGGTTACGCTGATCTTTCCCCTGTAAAAAGGATGCAATTTCATGGCGTCCTCGGATGGTTTTTTCGCCTTCGCCAGGAGCTCCTCTTTAGTCACATTCTTAGCCATTTCTTCCCCTCTTTATTTTAATTTGTAAAGAAATCAAATATTTTGTAGGAAAAAAACGTCTCATTCTACTTACACAATAATACTGATATAAGATAGAATGAATATCAAGTGAATTTGGAAAATATTCCAACCCCCAATTCCTCACAGCTATTTACAAACTCGTTACAATTCGAAACTTGTCATTAATCTGACTCTTTCGTTAATACAGTCGCCGTATTTCAAATCAAAAAGGAGGAGGAAGCAAAATGAACGTAAAATTCAAACGACCGGTTGTGTTGATGTTTTTCTTTCTTCTTATTCAACTGAATTGCCTCAGGGCGGAGGTCGGGGGCGAGGAGAAAAATCCCCATCTCTGGGAGCCGAAAACCACATCTGTCTCCGTCTTCAAAAACGGTCTGGGCTTCTTTCTGCGAGAGGGGGAGGTTTCACTCCGTGATGGCTGGTGCGTGGCGTGTGAGGTGCCGCCGGCAGCCTTCGGCACACTTGCCATCTTTTCGGAAAAGCAGGGGGAAGCCGTTGATGTGGTGGGTTCGGGTCCAGGTGAGGTCGTTGCATTTGATGGTAAAGATGCCCCGGAGGATAAGAATTATAAAGAGACCCGGCTCAAATCATATCTGAACCTCCGGCTTGCACTCACTTACAAGCACAACGGTAAAGATGAATCCGCCGCAGGAAAACTCATCTCCGTTAGTTCGGACTTTGCCATTCTTGAGGGTGAACAGAACTGCTTTGCCGTTCCTACCACCGACATTAAGGAACTGAGACTGCTTGACCTGCCCGTCCGCATTCATGTGGCGTGTGAGGGCGCAAAAAGTCCGTCAAAAGCGAAGCTGGGCATGGCATATCTGCGGAAGGGAATCACATGGATTCCTGAATATACGCTTGAGATTCTTGATGACACGTCGGCACAACTCACCCTGCGCGGGACTCTTGTGAACGAGGCGGAAGACCTCATCCATTGTGACGTAAATTTTGTGGTCGGGGTGCCTCACTTCATACACACGGATTATCTCACCCCGATTGCCGCACAGCAGGCAATCCGCACCATCGGAACGGCTCTTGTCCCGCGGGAAATCCAGAGTCAGATGGCAAACACCGCCGCCCTGTTGCTTCCTCATGAGGGAGGCACAGAAACAATCAGACCTGTGACGGAGGTCGCTAATCGTCTTCAGGAAATTCTCGGCGGACTTCCACAGATAGAAAATGCCTCAGCCTCGGATTTTACCGTCTATACGAAAAAAGACCTGACGCTTCGACGCGGTGAAAAGGCAATCATTACACTATTCGTGAAAAAGGTCGGATATTCCCACATCTATCGCTGGTCAACGCCCGAGAGCATGAAACATTATATCGTTGCGCACAATGATACCGATACTGCCTGGACGACCGGTGCCTGCCTGACCCTGAGCGGCGGTCAGCCCCTGAGTGAAGACCTTCTGAAATATACCCCGAAGGGTGGAAAGTCCGAAATCCCCGTCACCACGGCAATAAATATCGCCTGTTCACAGAGCGAGACAGAAACTGACCGCAAGCTTAATGCGCACTCGCCCGCAAGGGACTATTTTCTCGACCTTGTCAGTCTTGAGGGGGAGCTCACGCTGAAGAATTTTGAGAAGCGTCCTGCGGAGATAATCATCACGGCATTCATCGCCGGCAAACCCATCTCTGCCTCTGATGGCGGCGCCCTTTCTGTGGATACAAACAAGCTCAAACTCGAAGAGCGGTGCGGGACGGTCCGCTGGCAAGTCACGCTTGCTCCGAATGAGGAGAAACATTTCAACTATGAGTATGAACGATACGTCCCATCACACTAAAAGGAGATATTCCCATGAAATGCACAGGGACTTTTCTGATGGTTTTAACTGATTTGACGCACTTGCACAAAAAGGCTTGCGTGATGCCCTCAGGGATTATTATCTTTCTTTGAAAAAAAGAGACCCCGAATCATGGGTCCCCGATAGTGCTCTCTTAAAGCTTCGGTAAAGGAGCACGCCATGGCGCAAACGGCAAAAATGAAGATTCTGATTGTTGAGGATGATGATGCCATAAGGCGTGGGCTGGTGGATGCACTCACTTTCGCCGGTTATGAGACGTGTGAGGCGAGGGATGGACAAAGCGGCATGGAGATGGCGGTCAAATTGGATTTCGACCTTCTCCTCCTTGACCTCATCCTGCCGAAGGGCGATGGATTTGGCATTCTCTCCGAGGTGCGAATAACGCGCCCCACAATGCCCGTCATTATTCTCACTGCCCGAGGGGAGGAGAATGACCGTGTCCGCGGTCTCCGCCTCGGAGCGGATGATTATGTCATAAAACCATTCAGCGTCAAAGAACTCCTTGCACGCATTGAGGCAGTCCTGAGGCGCTCACCGGAGCGTTCAATGGACGTGACAGTCGTTGCCATCCCCGGCGGCGTGGCTGACCTTGTCCGTTGCGAGGTGCGGTTTGATGACGGCGAACGCACGGACATATCCGAGCGTGAGAGGCAGATTCTGCGCTACCTTGCCTCAAATCCCGGACGTGCCGTCAGCCGTGATGAGCTCTTACAGCGAGTGTGGCGCATCAGTCCGCGGGGAGTCTCAGCTGAAACGCGCGCCATCGATATGCACATCGCCCGCCTCCGTGAGAAACTGCGCGACGACCCGTCAAATCCACACATAATCCTGACAGTCCGTGGCATGGGATATATGTTTGGTCAGGAGGAGGAATCCCGATGAACCGGACAAACTTCACGATTGCCGCATTCGTTCTCTCTCTGATTATCCTCCTTGCGGCGATGGGGTGGCTCACGTTCACTGTCAGGCGTCTGAACCGCGCCGAGGAAGAGGCGCGACACATGGTGGCAATTGAGGAAAGTGTGCGCCTTGCACTCTGGCGGATGGATTCAACCATTGCGCCGCTCATTGCACAGGAAAGCGACTATCCCTTTTTCAAAAGCGCCTTCCCGTGGAGCATTATCCATTTCCAGGTTGCCCCTGATGGAAATGTTACATCTTTGGACGCCGTTGGCAAAGAACCAAACCGTCTTGAGGAACTGAGGGCATTGATAGATAAGGAAACGCTGGTAACAATAATGAGGAATACAATGCCTCATCCCCTCATGGCAGTTCCAACTCCCGCTATGGATAATCGGGCGAGTCAGGCTCCCCGGCAACCTGTGCCACAACAATCTGCTATGAATGTCCGTGAATGGCAAAAGCGGGCAGAGTATTCCCAGCAGGTTATTACCCAGAATGCCGAAAATATAATGGCTAATTCCCTTCAGCCCGCCGTCAATATTATTAGAGAGCCCCTTTCTCCAGTCTGGGTGCAGGATAACCTCTTTCTTGTGCGGCACAATAAAGCCAAAGGTGGTGCCGTTACGATAGAGGGAACATGGATAAACTGGCAAGCCATGAAAAAGGAGTTGTTAAAAAATATAAATGACCTCCTGCCATCCGCTGACCTGATTCCACACAAATCAGAGACTTCCACCTCCATGAGCCGCGAACGCATGCTTGCCTCCCTTCCTGTGACGCTGATTCCGGGAGAACTACCACCTGTGCCATCTCCATCCTTTTCCCCACTTACCATCTTTCTTATAGTGGCATGGGTGTGCGCCTTACTTGCCGCCGGCGCCGTGGCAGCCCTCCTTATAGGAACGGTCCGTCTCAGCGAGCGCCGTGGGACATTCGTCTCGGCTGTAACGCACGAACTGAGAACACCCCTCACCACTTTGCGTATGTATACTGAGATGCTTTCGGAGGGAATGGTGAGCGATGGTGAAAGGGTGAGGGACTACATTGAAACCATGCGAGCGGAGTCGGAGCGGCTGGGGCATCTTGTGGGAAATGTCCTTGCTTATGCACGTCTTGAGCGCAGACGTATTGACTGCCGCGCATGCACTGTAACACTTTCGGAGATATTAGAGCGGGCGAGGGAAAGGCTTGAACGGCGCACCCAGCAGGCAGGCATGGAGCTCATGTTCGAAGGAGATAAGGACAGACCTCCAATCTCGATACACGCCGACCCCACGATTATTGAGCAGATTCTCGCTAATCTTGTGGATAATGCCTGCAAATACGCCGCAACTGCGAGTGACAAACGCATTCATGTGCAGACGGCGCGTGAGGGGAGATATGCGGTCTTGAGGGTTCGCGACCATGGACCGGGCATACCAGAGTCTGAGGCGCGGCGGCTGTTCCGTCCTTTTTCCAAATCTGCAAAAGAGGCGGCAAACAGTGCGCCGGGAATTGGACTGGGACTCGCCCTATGCCAACGTCTTGCACGCCTGATGCACGGTGATTTAAAGTATGAGGGAAGCGTCAGGGACGGCGCCTGCTTTGCCTTGCTACTACCTTTGCATTAAAGGTGAAAAGTGTATTATCGCATGGGCTCCGACGACTTTGGTTGCTCCTTCTGTTCCAGGCTGGCAGTTGTGGGAGTGGATTGGCTTAGTGTCTGCGTTCTTTCGCGCATGAGACTCATAATGCGGTTGCGGATGGCGGCGTTAAACTGCTGGTCATCGGGTCTAAGTTTCAAGAGGTTCTGGAAGTATTCCAGAGCCTTATCTTTTTTTCCTTCCATGTAATACGTATCACCGATGGCGATTCTTGCCGGCTGGGCGGCGGTTGTATCCGGATATTTTTCAAAGACGTTCTGGTATTCCTTCCGCGCCTCTTCAAACTTGTTTTGAAGCTCAAAAATCTTGGCAAGTGTGAAGTTCAAATCTGCCTTTTCTCCTTTATCGAGCGTTTTATCAATTGCCGCCCTGTAACCCTTGACGGCTTTGTCATAATATTCCTGTGCCTTGGCGGTGTCGCCCTTCTGTTCGTAATAAAATGCCTGACCGGCAATCAGGTTATTGCGGATTTTATCGTCGCCGTATTTGTCAATATAATCTCCATAGGTCTTGATGGCGTCGTCAAATTTTTTCTGAGAGGCATATATGGCGACAAGGCGTTCCAGCGCAGGCAGGCGGTGCTCGTGGTCCTTGCCCGCCTGCACAAGTTTCTCAAGGTGACTGATGGCGCCAGTGGTGTTCCGGTCGTCAAGCATGAGGTCGGCAATCATGCAGTTAAGCTCAAAGGGAAACATGTCATCCGGTGGAAGGGTCTTGATGAGCGCTTCGGCTTCCTTGATTCCTTCCTTAAACTTCTTTTCCACCCGGTAGGTGGAGAGAATAATTTTAAATGAGTCCTGTCCCAACTGGTTTTTAGGACCGAGTATTTTATAGACCTCGTTGAGTTGCGCCCGCGTCTGGATGAAGTCCTTTTCGAAATAATAGCACCGTGAGAGGGCAAAATGCGCCCTTGCTTCAATATCGCGGTCGAGGGGCTGTTTGTTCAGGAGTTCCTTCAGGTCAATGCGGGCGCCGATGATGTCACCACTGCGCATTTTCAAATCAGCGTCTGCAAGAAGGGTTTCGGGCTTTTTTTTCTGGCATCCGGTGGCGATGAGAATGATGGAGACAATAACCAGGGTCATGAGTGCCCGTTTCATAATTTTTCATCCTTTTCAGATATGGTTTTTTTCTGCCTGCGGCGGACGTGACGCCTCAGGCGGTGCGTCCGGCAATGAAAATCATCAACATGACGAGACTGCATCCAAGGATGCTGTGCAAGAGGTCAATCCTGCGAAAACAGCGACCTCCGCATCTCTTCTGGTGCATCTCATCTAAGAACGCAAGGGCGAATGACAATACCCAGCTTGCCATCCCCTTCGCATAATTCCAGTGCAGGTGTCCCTCCGTCATGGCGAAATACAGGACTGCATAACATGCGCCGAATTCCACATAATGAAAGAGGGCGCGGAACCCGCCGTGATGCCTGTCAAGGAACTTCCACAGGCGCTGATGATTCTTGAATCTGTCAATCAACACCTGAGTGTTCGTGCGTCCGAAACCAGCCCTGCCAAAGTAGTAGATGACACCCACCCAGACGATAAATCCAAGCCATAGCAAAACTGATTTCATCAGACCCCAGCGTTTCAGTCCGGTTCCGGCTCCATGAGGTCATCCGGGGCGTCGGAGCCATTGCTCGGCTTTGCCTTGTTATTAATGGGTGCGGTTCCCTCGTGAAGCGGACGTTGGCGTTTAACATTTGTGATGTCATTCAGAAGCTCCGGCAGAATCTCTTCATCCCCGACTGAGGTGGAGCGCGGGGCGTTTTCCAGACTTACGATTATGCGTCTCTGTCCCTCACGCCCCATCGAATAAGTATCAATTCCCTCAACCTCTGAAAGGAGTTTGTGGATGAATTTCCGCTCGGCTGGTGTCATGGGTTCCAGTTCCACAGGTTGTCCTGTTTTTCCGACCTTTTCCGCGGCGCTGAGGGCAATTTTTCTGAGTCGACGGTTGACCCGCTCCCTGTAGTTTTCAACGTCCACAAGGATGAGGGGCATGTCCCGCTCACTGCGGCTTATCATCCGGTTGGTCAGGTGCTGAATGGCGTCAAGCGTCTCACCGCGCTTGCCGATTAAAAGTGAACCACTCTCCGAACGAATGTCGACGTGCAGGAATTCTCTCTCCGGTCTGATTCTGACCTCAGCCATTATGCCCATCTGTTTGAGGAGTCCCGCCACACGTTCCCGTGTCACGGCGATGAGGGTGTCTAATTTCATGCGGAGTCGGAAGCGGAGCTCTGGCAGACCTCCCTCCGGTGCGCTTTCCTGAAAAGACTCAACCACCTCGAACGCCTCTCTTGGCATCCGGAACTGTTTGACTGCAAAGTCTATGGCATCCTTCTCTGAGCCTGCAATGATTTCAATATCTTTCATCTTTTGCCACCTCTATATGGTCAGGCGGAAACTCCGGGACGAGGGGATGTTCATACCCCGCATTCTCAAAGTCTCCGACCTTAATTTTCCCGCATCATGCCGCACCTTGCGTCGCCTGCTCCTTTTTCATGTGCCGATTGATGTAAAATTGCTGACCCGCCTGAAGTATATTGGAAACAAGCCAGTAAAGGATTAGACCTGAGGATAGACTGTAAAGGATGAAGGTGAAGAATATCGGGAAGAAATACGTCATCATCTTCTGATTGGGGTCTGCCACCGTTGTGCTTGAAAACATGGAGACAAAAACCTGGCTTACGCCCATCAGAATCGGTAGCAGATTGAGATATTGACCAAAGAGCGGGAGCGGTGTCCCGAAGGACACAAGGTGGTCGGGTGCGGCAAGGTCTTTTATCCATAAAAAGCCCGCACCACGGAGCTCGGATGATTCTGACAGAAGAAAATACAGCGCAATGAAGATAGGCATCTGTATCAGGAGTGGCAGACAACCTCTCAAAAAACCAAGCGGATTGATTCCATGCTCCTTGTAAAGCTCCATTAATTTTTTGTTCTTCAGCTGGGGATTGTCTTTGTATTTCTCATTCAGCGCCTCTATCAGCGGGCGGATTTTTGCCTGCTCCGCCATCGCCTTCGCCTGTATCTTCATCCCTTTGTATGTGGGGAATAATGTGATGATTCGCACAATAATCGTCAGCCCGATGATGGAGAGTCCGTAATTTTTAAGTATTCCATACAACCATTCGAGGATATAAAGCAACAGGATGCACAATGCCCGCATCCACCCCCAGTGGGTATAAAACATTGCCCTTGAGAGCTCAAAACCGGAATGCTTCAGGAGATTGTATTCGCGGGGACCTGCGAATATCTTGTAGGTTTGCGTACGCGAGCCTTCGGCGGGAAGTGTGATCTTTTTTGACCATATTGTGACGGAGCCGGGAGGCAACTGCGGCGTGCGTTCCTGTGAACCGGTATTAATAATGTTTTTGGGTCTTAAAACGCTTGTGAAGGCGACGCCCTTTTCGCCGGTGGGGATGATTGCGGCGAGGAGGAAGCGGCTGTTTTGTCCGCCCCAGATAACCTCGCCCGTCACATTCTGGGCGGTCTCAGAGGGTCTCTGCCCTTTTGTGGTGCCATCGGAAAGGGAGTAAACACATCTCGCATACCTTTTCTCATAAGAATCCTGAACGTTGAATATCTGTCCGAATCCGGGACCCCATGAGACTCCAACCCCGCGCCCGTCGTCATTAATGATAATATCGCTCTTTGTGTTATTGTGCAGTGTGATGGTCAGGTCTGTCAGGTAGGAATTCTTTCTGAACAAAAATCGCTTTGTGATGAAAATCCCTTGTTGGGGCGGTGAGGTAAAGAGTACCTCGATATCCCCGTTTGGCAGTTGTGTTATCTGGTGCTTGAAGATGAGTCTGTTGAGGATGCTGTAACTCTGTCGTGAGTTATACTCTCGGAAATCAACTTCGCATGGGAGTTCGCGGTCAACGTCGTCATTCAGTGGTTCAATAAGACTTGCGACGTGGGAGGTTTGTTCATCCTTGACGCCGGTGGACATGGTGGACATTTTGAGGAGGTCCCAGCGCTCAGGGCGACCGCCGCGGTCGGTGAGCTCAATCCGGTAAAGGTCGGTCTGGATGGGGATTATGGTTTCCTTTTCCTCTTTTTCTTGCGGAGGTGCAGGGGTGGGGGCGGGCGATGTCAGTTGCTTTTCGCCGGGCGTGATTTCAGCCCTTGCTTGTGTAACGGTGGTTCCGGTTTCGACTGCGGTGGTTTTTTGCTCCGCCTCTAACTCTTGTTGCCTTTGCCGCTCCTTCTGTTGACGTGCAATCTGATTCATGAAAAAGAGATATATCAAGACGGTTATAATCAGAAACAATGTCCAGCGTTTTTCCATTGAATCAGTCCCTTTTGTGTGCGCCCGAAGCCAGCGCGCCGTCATGGCACCGGGTCAAAACCCCCCGGATGGAATGGGTGGCATTTCAAAATCCGCCGGAAAATCAGCCACAGACCTGGAAATAGCGGCTTTCTCTGCAAGACCTCCGCCGCATAATTGGAGCATGATGGCACAAAACGGCAGGCAGGTGGAAACGCACCGGATAGGTATCTCTGGTAAAATCTGACAAGGTAAAGCAGGATGTGCCTTGCAGTCAGGTCAATCTTTGCAAACACGTAACAACTCCGCTCGTTTCAGAAGAGAGGCAAGCTCATCATAAACCTCTTTGAAGGGGAGACCTTCAGCCCCTTGCTGGACGTGAATCACAATCTCTGTTCCCGATGTGAGATTGGGATGCTGGAGACGAAATGCCTCCCGCAGGAGGCGTTTCATGCGGTTTCGTTTGACAGCGATGCCGAAACTCCGCGGTATCGTTATTCCCAATCTTGCGGGCTTATCCTCCTCTCCCTTGAGGTGTATGAGAGTGAACGCTTGTGAGCGAATTGCCTTGCCGTTTTCATAGACCCTCTGAAACTCACTCTTTTTCGTCAGACGATAACTCGTGGGAAAAGGGAATTTTTTCATGAACGTTATCTTGTCTGTCTCTGCCTTAGGCGGATTGCGGCGGACTCAGTGTGATAATCTTGTCCTCCCCTTGGCGCGACGTCTTTTAAGGACAAGCCGTCCCGCCGTTGTTGTCATTCTGTGCCGAAACCCATGCTTATTCTTCATTTTGCGAATACTTGGTTGAAAAGTTCGTTTCATCTACCGCCTCCACACAAAAATAGAGATGGACATATATTGTCCCCTTCCTCAGGCTGTCAAGTGGGTTTTTCTATGAATTTCAGACTCAAATTCAGGAAATAGCCTTTACCACAGATAGACACAGATTAGGTATTTAAATCAATTAATTCTGTTAAGTTTTATGGTTTTTATCTTCGAGTGTGAACTCAATACCACCAATGCTCTTAGCAATCATATTATATACCCAACATATCGCTGCAGTGATAGGATATGTGATAATACCATAAATGAATGGCATAAGTACATAAATGATGCCAATTATTGTGTTGCCAGCTAATATTGAAATGACACCAATTGATATGAAAATTAAGCCAATAGCAATATATAAGATAGCCAATACTTTGCATGTTTGATGTATCGAAATATTTATGATTTGCTTTTTTTGAGTAGAATATGGAGGATTCAAAGTATAGGTTTTGTTAGGTTGTTGAGGAGTAATAGGTTCAAGCAATGTTCCGTCTATCGAACAGAAAGTTGCTTCATCAGGATATTCTTTACCACAATAGGTGCATTTTTTTATATTCATGGTGA
>Ga0172366_10000838_pt1 | contig 23263 bp, 32 predicted proteins | sample LakKivSesite69cm_FD_114533 | JGI IMG/M metagenome (GOLD analysis project Ga0172366, IMG submission 114533) | Sediment microbial communities from Lake Kivu, Rwanda - Sediment site 69cm | ecosystem: Environmental > Aquatic > Freshwater > Lake > Sediment | place: Rwanda: Western Province, Lake...
CGAAACTTGCGGTGGGGAGTCCGCCACGTGCGAGGAGACTTGCGGCGAGATGTGTGGCGAGAGCTGCCCCGAGGGTTGCACTGAATTGTGTGCCGAGTTCTCCTGCGAGGAGACTTGCGCCGAGGTGTGCGAGGAGTCATGCGCAGAGGACTGCGCAGAGCACTGCGGAGAGTCGTGTACGGAAACCTGCCAAGAGACTTGCAGCGAGACCTGCGGCGAAGATTGCGAAGAGAAGTGCGCCGAACGATGCGTGGAAGGCAATGCGGAAAGCGATGTAGTGCCTAACAGCGGGTGGCAACTGGCCGACCCGACATACAACCAGCTCGGATTCGATTGAGGAGAACCATTATGGCCAGCGCCGGTAAAGCGACGGTCACTGCCGAGGAAGAAACCCAACTGTTCACTGGCGCCTGTGCCGCATTTTATGTGGGCGTGCCAGCCACATCGGCCAATGGCGTGCTCGTGCGCATTCCGAAATTGCACGAGAGCACCGACTGGTTTCCCATCCCCGTGGGCGGTGGGATGGTGTTCCGCGTAGCCTTCAGAGGCATCCAGGCCGTCTACGCCAAGGGCGATGAGGGCAGCGCTCTGGTGAACTACGGCGTGGTGGCGATCCACCCAACCGTCAAGACTGCGGGATAATGACATGGCAACGGTTGACGAATCACTATCGCAGGGCGACGCACCGGACATAACACAGCGGCTCATTGACGAGCAAGAGACATACCGCCGCGCCACGCTCGTGGAGAAAGCCGAGAAGCTCCGCCGCCTGGACGAGGAGTTTGCGCTCTGGGATGATCTGCTTACGCTCTCGGACGCCTTTACGTTCGACCGCGAGGACGGCAAACTCACACCCGGGCCGCGGATGCAATTCTACGGCTTTGCAGCGGCCTTCAATATGGGGCTGATCCGGCCCAGCGCAACCGCTTGCGCATACATCACGCTTCAGCAGTTGCGCATCATCCGGGCCTTCTCTCGCGCCTTCTGCTTGCTCAATCCGTACTGGTGGGCCATTGAGCACAACCGAAAAACGTATGTCATCGGCGACGGGCACCAGTACGCTTTCGATGCCCAGAAAGGAAAGGTTGTCTCCGATTCGGAAATCGCCGACGTGGAACGGATTGTCAAGCGGACATGCGACTGGAATGAGTGGCCGCTTTTGCAGGCTGAAATGCAGCGGCGCGCCGACAGGGATGGCGAGTGGTTCCTCCAGATTGAGACCGACACGAACGAGGAGGGCAAGCGGGTCCTCGATCTGTCGTTCATCGAGCCGCTGTTGGTTTGGGACCCGCCCGAGAAGAGCGCCGCGCAAGATGTGTGGTTCGGCTGTCAGTTCCGCAAAAACAAATACAAGCGGGCCATCGGTTACTACATTCGTCCCACCGACTATCTTGGCGGCACGAACGGAATTGACACGGCGGCGTGGCGACAAATGCACACACGCAAGGAAATCCTCCATCGCAAGTACAACGTGGACATCAGTAGTCCGCGCGGAATCCCGACGACCTACTCAATCTTCCCGCGATTGGATCAGGGGCTAAAGACGCTCACCTCGATGGGACGGTTGGTGGACTTCCGCGCCAAAATCGGCTTGATCCGCCGGCACCTGAACGCCACGCTCTCCAGTGTGAATGCCTACCTCGGCCAGAAGCGCGGCGACAATAGCAGCGCCGCCGGCCCGATGCGCAATTTGGAGATGCTGCCGTATGGGGCGGTCATCGACACGAACGATGCGACGCAGTACGACTTTCCGACGCAGAACTTGGAAGTGGACAAGATGATGTGGGCGGTGCGCGGAGAGTTGCAGTGTGCTGCGGCGGCCACCGGCCTGCTGGACGCGATGATTAGCGCGGACAACAGCCAGAATAGTTTCGCGAGCGGCATGATTTCCGAGGGCCCGGTTGACAAGACGATGCGATACCTCCAAGGCGAGGTGAAGCGCAATAGCCACCTGATCCTGGTGCGAGCGATTCAGTTGGCCATTGAAGACGACGAACTGCCGGGCGACATTCTGGAGCGGTTGAAAATTGAGCACATCGCGCCGTTGGTGATCGCTCGGAATCGGATTCAGGAGGTGCAAGCCGACCAACTATTGGTGCAATCCAAGGCCATGTCGCCCCAGACAATGGGCTTGCGTCACAACGTCGATCCCAATGTCGAAATTCCGAAGATCAAGCAACACGAGAAGGACTTTCCGCCTCTCGACACCAAGGCCGCTGGCGGCCCGGTCGGCAACCGTCAGATGGCTGGACGGCAGAAGGTGACAGCCAGGCCGTTCCGGGCGGACGATGAGCCGGCGCCGCGAGCACATCCCCAGCGGTCGCAGGAAGGTCTAGAGGAGGCCGCCGATAGCCACTACTCCCAGGATAAGCCGGCTGGGGAAGACTGGGCCATGGTTGCCAAGATACTGCCCGATGGCTGGGCCGAGAGGACCAAGGGCGAGATCCTCGCGCTGGCTACCGAAAATCTCGCGGCTGCCGAGTACGCACCCGGTGCGCAGGGCTATTATATGGGCGACGTGGACGGCCAGCAGGTGTGGTCCGTTGACATGACGACATTCCGCGTGCAGTACGGCATCGCTGACATTCTGGTTGCGGGCAACAGTGCGCTTTACGACTGGATTCCCGCCGATCGGATCTACGTGGACCGAGACTTCAAGCCGCAAGCCAAAGGTCATTGCATCTACCACGAAGCAATCGAGGCCCGCCTGATGTCCTTCGGCTGGGCCTACGCCCGAGCGCACCGTATGGCGGGCGCGATGGAACTGGAGTGGCTCTTGGATGACTTGCGTCCCGAACTCGCGGACCTAAAACCGAAAGAGTAACCTATGCTCGTCGTTTGAGTACTGAGCGGTGTTGCTGGTGCTCGGCGTGGCTTGGCACTGGCTTATGTCACTTTCCAACTGAAAGGGAGTTCGCTATGCGATGCGTTGTGTTGATCGCGCTTCTGTTGGTCTCGTGCCCGTCGTGGGGTGCCGAGCAGCCGAAAACACCAGCGCTTCCTCCCGCCGATTCCGTTGCTGAGTTTCTGCAAGAAATCAGCGTGACGCTCAAGTGCAACGACGGCCAGGGTAGCGGGACGATGGTGGTCGTTCCCGTCAATGGCAAGGATCGCACGTTCATCTGGACCGCCTATCACGTCATCGCCGACTTGCGTGCAGTCAAAGAGGTCATTACTCCGGATGGTACGAAACGGCAGGCCGTCACCTTCCGTGAACCGGAGATCGTGCAAGAAGAGATTGAGGACGGTGCGCGAGTCGGCGAGCGCAAGATGCTGACCCGCGTTGTCACCTGTTCGGAGAAGGAGGACTTGGCGCTTCTGGAGGTGCGCAAGCAAGGCTTCGCCCGTGCCTCGGCGGTGTTCTATCTTGACAAGGCCGTTCCCAAGGTCGGTTCTGATCTGTGGGCTTGCGGTAGCCCTGGTGGCCAGGAAATCGGGGCCAATTCCGTCACTACGGGCGTCATCTCGCAGATCGGTCGGCGCTTTCCAGAGTACCCTGGAGAGTTCGATCAGGTGTCCTGCCAGGGATTGCCGGGGAGTAGCGGATGCGGTGTCTATCTGCGGGACGGCCGATTCATCGGTATGCTAACGATGGGCATTCGCGGTTCCGATTCGTTTCACTACATCGTACCGCTGCGGCGCATCAAGGCGTGGGCCGAGAAGATGCACGTCGGCTGGGCGCTCGGCATTGGTCTTCCGCCAACCCAAGCGGATCTGGACAAGATTCCCATCGAGGACAGCGGCACCATGTTCAAGTCCACGTCCGCCAAGACGCATGGGGGAACCGTGCCGGCGGTTAAGTTTTGTATCGAGCGTGAGCCGCTCCGGTAGTGATTTCCCACAAGAGGCTTTACGAATGGCGAGTAAACCACCCCCGATCTCAACCGAGATGCACAACGAGGCCGTACTCACGCGGATCGGCCGCATCGTCTCCGAGGAACACGACCGGCTGGAGCAGGGCAAGGAACATGGCGAGTTGCATGTCGAAGTCCAGTTCGATGAGGGACGAGCCGCGCGCACGGGAAAGGTCCACACGATTCGCGAGGTAGATCGGGCGGATATGCAGACGACTCTGCGAGACGAATTCTCCAGGTTGGAGAAGAACCGCGACTTCGGAGAATTGCACATCACTGTTCAGTTCGACGAAGGGCGATCGTTGCGCACCAGTCGGGTCCACACAATTCGCCACATCAAGATAGCGTGACGGTCCATGAGAGATATTGCCTTCATTCGCGAACGCATCCTCAACATCAGCCGCCGGCACGGGCTGACGCATCTCGGCTCGTGCATGTCCTGCCTGCCGATTCTGGTGAACATCTACACCCGCGAGCCGAACGCCGTGGTGATCCTATCCAATGGGCACGCCGGATTGGCGCTTTATTGCGTACTGGAGGAAGTCTTCGGCCACGACGCCGAGGAATTGCTGGAACGGCACGGCATTCATCCATGCTACGATCCCGAACACCATATTTACTGTTCCACCGGGAGTTTGGGCATGGGGCTTGCCGTGGCCGCCGGGTACGCGATGGCCGGAAAGCGAGTCCACTGCGTCATCTCGGATGGGGAGTGCGCGGAGGGCATCGTCTGGGAAGTGCTGGCCTTCCTGGGCGATCACCCGAGCCTTCCGATCCTGGTCCACGTCAACGCCAACGGCTGGAGCGCCTATCGGCGAGTGGATCTTCCGCTCTTGCGGCGACGGCTGGCGGCCTTCGCTTCAGTGGATTTGCGCGAGACGACTAACGCCCCGCTCCCTGACAACCTTTCCGCCCACTACATGAAGCTATGCGACGAACCTTCGCCCGCATCCTGATCCAACAGATGACCGAGCGGCCCGAGATGCACGCGCTCGTCGGCGACGTGGGTTATGGGATGTTCGATGCCATTGCCCATCGCTACCCAGAGCGGTTCTGGAATGTTGGGGCCGCCGAGCAGGCGATGGTCGGCATGGGCGTCGGGTTGGCTCTGGCCGGAAAGTTGCCGATCTGCTACACGATCACGCCGTTCCTGTTGCTCCGTCCCTTCGAGTTGATCCGCAATTATCTGAACAACGACAAGGTGCCCGTGGTGCTGGTGGGCTCAGGACGGGACAAGGACTACAACCACGATGGGCCGACGCACTGGTGCGAAGAGGACCGGGCGCTCTTGGCCCTATTGCCGAATATCCACGCGTGGTGGCCTGCGAATGCACACGAATTGCAGGAATGCCTTCCCGTGGTGCTGGAAGACCGGAACCCGCTTTACATCAACCTCAAGAGGTAACGGAATGTGAGGAAATCGCTGTGATCTTGAAACGCAGAGACGGCACCGAATTGACCCTTGACGACTATCCAGCGCTGTCGCAGCACCTTGCCGATCCGGCATGCCACGTCGCCGACATCGTGGACCAGATCAACGGCGGGATCTACGAGGGAGTGCCGATTTGCGGGAGGGTCATGGACATGGGGGCGAACTGCGGCCTATTCTCGGCCTACGCCAGTCCGTCGTGCGACCGCATTTGGGCGTTTGAGCCGTCGCGCAGGCATTTCACCGCCGCAGAGCAATTCTTCCGCGAGGCACGGATCGAGAACGTCTCGCTCGTCCATGCCGCCCTCTGGGTCAAGGATGGGCCAATCGGCTTCATGCACGATCCGAGCAACGCGACGATGGACCGCATCGACTACCACCGAAACGCGCACACGCCCGTTCAGGTGCCGTGCCTGCGCATGGACACGTTGTTGTCGCGCTACGTCATCGACCATGCCGACTTTGTGAAGATGGACATCGAGGGCGCGGAGGAGGACGTGTTGGCCAGCGAGGGATTCGCGGCGGCGGCTCCGAAGATCGGGTTCCTCTGGGTCGAATGCCACAACTATCGCGATTGGGGGGATGGCAAGTTGCTCGGCGACCGCGTGGAGGCCCTCGTCCGCAATCACTTCCCCCACGTCGAGCGGAGAACGCAAGACCTCGTGATCGGCAGGAGGGTGATGGCATGAGAATTCTCGTGACAGGTTCAAGCGGATTCATCGGTCGGACAGTGGTTCGCCGCCTCCAAGAGCAGGGCAAGCACGAAACCTACTGCCTCGACCGACAGAACATCCCGGCAGCGGCCGAGTGGAAGCCCGAGGCAGTGATCCACTGCGCCTGGGGTGGAGTGTCACACGAGTTCCGCGATGATGATGCCCTCCAGTCTGGCGGGCTTTTGTTGACCCAGACGGTTGCCTGCGCAGTAGCCGGCACGTGTCGGCGGTTCGTGGGAATCGGGAGCCAAGCCGAATTAAGCCAGCCGGAGATTCCCTACTCGCAATATAAGGCACTCACCAATCGCTATCTCCAGCGGTTTTGCAAGGAACGGAATATCTCCTGGGCCTGGGCGCGGCTCTACTCGGTCTACGGCCCCGGCGACAACCCGCAGACCTTCATCCCCTATTTGATTCGCGCCCTGTTGCGCGGCGATACGGAGATTCCACTCACCGACCAGAACATTCCCTGGGACTGGCTCTACGTCGATGATGCCGCCGATGCCTTGATTCGCCTAGCCGAAGTGAATATCAATGGCGAGTTCGAGCTGGGCTATGGGGCCAGCGTGTTGACACAAGACACGGCGAGGGCCATACGCGACAAGATCAATCCGGAGGCCAAATTACTGTTCGGGCTGCGCCCCAAACGAGTCAAGGAGATTCCGGGGTTGATGTGCGACATTGAAGCCATCCAGCGCGCGACCGGCTGGTGGCCGCAAGTTCCGATCAGCAAAGGACTGGACCGAACCATCGCGTGGTACAGGCAGCACATCCGATGAAACCCGTCTGTGACTGCATCAGCGACCTGCACATGGGCGACGGTGGGCCACGAGACAACTTCGCCTACGGTAGTCGGGCATGTGAGTTCAACGCATTCCTGGATGCAGTGGAGGCGCAGGGAACCACGCTCGTTATCTGCGGCGATCTGTTCGAGTTCTGGCAGGCGAATCTCAGCGCTGTCATCACGTACCGTAAACCGCTGCTTGATAGGCTGGCGAGGCTGGGGGCTATCTATATCCCCGGCAACCACGACGCGGACCTATCGTATTTCATCGGGCGCAAGTGGCTAACGCACCCGTTCTTCCGGACGATGCGGCTGTGCCACACGATCACGGTCGCGTACCGCACATTCCATTTTTACCACGGGCACGAGGAAGACCCGTACTGCTGCACCGACAGACCGGGAATTGGGCGCATCTCCGCTATCTATGCGGGATTGAAAGAAGACCGGAACGGCGGGCCGATGCTCGACAAGCACAAGACAGTGGAAGACATGACAGTTGGACGTATCGAGCGGTGCATGAGCGCGGTGCGGAAATTGTTTGGACTACCCGGCCGAGTGGAAACCCTGAACGCCCGCTGGCTGAGGCGTGTGCCGCAAGATGATGCCATTGTGTTCGGCCACACGCATAGCCCAGGGCAAAAAGACGGCAAACTGTTCAACTGCGGCTCTTGGGCCGAGACGCGAAACGGTTTCGTGCGAATCTATGACGATGGCTCGGTCCATGTCATGGATTGGATTAACTGCCAAGCCGTGCCAAATGAAACAGAATTGAGGGCACCGTGAGATTCATAACCTGTTCCAACCGCCCGCTCGATGACTACTCCGATTGCAACATTCGGAGACAGCCGAGAATGCTGAACGAATCGTGCAGATACTTCGGAGTTCCCATCGAAAACATCTGCCCACTCCGCGCCAAGCACGACTGGACCGGGGGCGAGCGACGCAAACTCGTGCTGGCCTACCTGGAGCACACCCCAGACGATGAGCCGGTGACTTTGATCGACGCATGGGACAGCTTCGTGGCCGGTACGCCGCAAGAGATAGAGACGGCCTTCCGCGAGATCGGCTATCCCGTGGTGATTTCCCCGGAGTGCAACCTGTGGCCACCCGAAATCGCCAAGTACGTCCAGCATCCGCCGGCCCCGACGCGGTGGAGATATGCCTGTGGCGGCGGTTGGGCAGGGTTTGCCGGCGCACTTCGCGAGATGTTCACCGCGCCCGACTTCTGGCCAGCGTGGGCCATCTGCGATCAAGCGGCCTTTGACCATTGGGTTTGCACACACCCAGATATGGCCACCGTGGATCACCACTGTCGGCTGTTCGTTTGCGGTTACGACGATGGCAAGGCCGACCCGCCCATCTGGAGCGTGCTGAAGCTCAAGGGCGGGCGACCGTACAACGCCGACACCGACACCTATCCGCTGGTCTGGCACGGAGGCGGCGGATTCGCCATGCAAACACTGGCCCTTTGGGACAAAACCAAGGAGATCCGCGGATGGAAATAGCCGACTGCTTGCAGTGGTATCCGATCAATCCCGGCCTGAGTAGCCGCGTTGTTCTCAGCAACCTGCTACGCCGCCTGCACGCCGTCCTGAAAGCAGGCGTCCCCGGCGATGTGGTGGAGATGGGTTGCCACGCTGGAGAAACGTCGGTCTTCTTCGCACGAATGATTCAGGAGATGGACCCGGTACGCGCGCTGCACTTGTACGATTCCTTCGAGGGCCTGCCGGCAAAACACGCCAAGGATAACCCAAACTACGGCGAGCCAGGGAGCGTCAAGACCAGCCACGACTCAGTGGTCGATCGTTTCACTCGTCATGGCCTGCCGCAACCGCAGATCCATGCCGGCTGGTTCAGCGCGGTGCCAGAGGAAGAGTTCCCTGAGCGCGTGGCCTTCGCCTTCTTCGATGGGGACTTCTACCAGTCGATCTGGGACTCCTTCACGCGCATCTACCACCGTCTGTCGCCGGGCGCGATCGTTTGCGTCCATGATTACGCGGTGAGCAACTGGCCCGGAACCGAGGCCGCCTGCGAGGACTTCCTCCAAGACAAATCCGAGCGCATGGAGCACGTCTGCTTCCTGCTGGGGGTGATGGTGAAGCGATGATCGTAGACATAGTGTTGCTGACGTTTCCGAACCACCCGAAGCGCCTCGAATACTTGGGGCACACTTGGGACTGCCTTCAGAAGTATATGGTGGCCTCGGGGGACACCATTCGCTATCTCTGCGTCTCCGAGTCGGAGCGCGACCCGGCCTGCCCGTGGTGCGGCGATGAGTTGGAACAGTTCTGCCATGAGCGTGACATCCCGCTGACCTGGCTGTCTGGTCCAGCATCGCTCGGCCATGGGATGAATGGAGCGATGCGCACTGCGCAGTCGGCAATCTTCGGACTGCATCAGGACGACTACGAGTTAAAGCACCCGCTGGACCTATCCCCAGGCATCCGGATGATGGAACGTCACGCTGAGGTGGACTTGATCCGCTATGGCTATCCTCCTCCCGAGTTCAAGTGGCGGCATCTTGACTACAAGGACGGGTGGAAGCGATTCGACCTGACGGCGCATTGGCCGTATGGGGACGAGCCACGCCTCCAACGCAAAACCTTCCCGACCAAGTTCGGCTGGTACACAGAGAACAATGGGCACGCCTCCGAGGGCACCATGCTGTGGACGCTGGTTCGCCGCAACGCCGTGATCCTGGCCGCCGACAAGCGATACTACGACCACTACGGCACCGTCTCGGCAGTGCCAGCCAACAAGGAAATGATGGGCCGAATATCCCAACGCTAGGAGCCGAAACCTTGTCTTTTATCGACATCGCCCGCAAGTTCGCCTTCATCCATGTCTCAAAGACCAGTTCGGTCATTGAGTGGACGTGGCGTGCGGCTTGCGGCGTCAGGATCGCGGTTGACGAAAGTCGGCTCTTTCGGGGCGGTCTGTGGCTTGGCGGTGCGCACGACTGCGCGCGAGACACGCGGCGGTTGCAGCCGGAATTGTGGGCACAGTCCTTCAAGGTGGGCTTCGTCCGCAATCCTTGGGCGTGGTGGGTGAGCGCCTACTTCTGGTACAACCCTCCCAGACACACCGGCTTTGACTTCCTCGCGCGGTATCCGACCTTCCGTGAATTCCTGCTGCGCTGGAAGGAGTGGCGGCTGAAGTTCCCCTGGGACGGATACACCGGCTTCCTGTGCGACGACGATGGGAAAATCATGGTGGATTATGTCGGTCGCTCGGAGCGATTGCAACAGGACTTCGACATGATCTGCGATCGGGTCGGCTTCCCCAAGACGACGCTTCCCCGCAAGACCGACCGCCGCAACTATCGTGAGTTCTACGACGGCGATGACCTGAAGCGGATCGTCTACCACCTGAGTGGCCGGGATATCGACCTGTTCGGCTATACCTTCGACGATGGAGGGGATTGCTGATGCAACTCCTTGTCATCCCCGATCATCGACAACAGTGGGCCTATCTTCCGCTTCCCAAGTGCGGATGTTCCTCGGTCAAGCGGGCCATCGAGCGGCACTTCGGCCTGGAGCCGACCGAGCAGATCCACGCAAGGGGGTGGGAAGATGCCCCGCCGCTGTCCGAGGGCTCGCAATTCATGCGGACTACCACTTACTTTCGCTGGACGGTGGTTCGCCATCCTCTTTCGCGACTGATTTCGACATGGGCCGAGAAATGCTATGCCTTCCCGGCCGATCAGGCGCACCTGTTGGGCCCGGACCTGCGGGCGGTCTACGGAAAATCGTTCACTGAGTTCGTCGCGCACGTTCTGACGCTGGACGTGAACAGCGAGGCCACCGATTCGCATATCCGGACACAAGCGTCCTTTCTGGTCGAGAACGGGGAATTGCTGGTGGACAAGATGCTGCGGCTGGAGTCCATCGGCACGGAATGGCCGAAGATGCAGGCGTTGTACGGCCTTCCGGACCTACCCTGGGAGAACACATCGCCTACTGAGCTGCGTGAGCAAGCCTTGGTCGAGTTGACGGACGAGATGCGCGCGATGCTGGTGGATCACTACAAGGCGAGCTACGAACTGCTGGGGTATGAGCCATGAGTACGTGTGTTGCAGGACGCAAGACGCCGATCGATGCGGGGAAGGTGTTTGAACTCGACCCGTATCGCATCAAACCGTTCGCCGACCAGCCGCGCAAGAGGTTCCGGGGGATTTCACAGTTGGCCGAGTCCATCCGGCTTGCCGGGCAGGTGACGCCAATTGTCGTAGCGGCGTGCGATGATCCGGACTATGACGCGCAACTGGTGGATGGCGAGCGTCGCCTGCGAGCCTGTCGAGAAGGCCACATGAACGTGAAAGCGGTCTTCGAGTCTGGAGCCGACGCTGACCGCTATATCCGCTCAGTGGCCGCCAACTTTTGCCGGCAGAGCCACGATGCGGTGGAGATCATGGAGGCGGTGTTGACGCTAAAAAAGTCCGGCTACTCCAACGAGACCATTGCGGGGATCTTCGGCAAGACGGCGGCATGGGTATCTCAGTATGCGAGCCTGCGAAAACTATCTCCGGCGGTACTTGAGGAATTAAAGGTTCCCGATGACCGCCACAAGCAATCGAAAGCGCAGCGACGGTCACGCGGACGGGTAACGCTGAGCATGGCCCTCTTGCTGGTGTCGCTGCCCATCCGGATGCAACTGACGATGCTACGGAAGATCCAGGCTGGAAAAATGTCGATGGCCCAGGCGAGAACCTTCGTCCACCGGGAAGCGGTCGGTGTCGGCCTCCACGTTGGCACGAGGCAGTCCGATTATTCCAAGTTCAAGGTTGTTCGTTCGGCCGTCGAGAATTGTTTGCATGTTGTGGATCGCTATCTGGGGATGCCGGGCGTGGAGATCGCAAAGCTCATCGGGAACGCCAATCTCAGCGAAAAGAAGCACGTCGTAGAGTTATTGGAGAAGCTTTGCGAAAGCCTGTTGATGCTCAGCGATGCTCTGGCAAGGGGAGCGTGATAATGAGCCTTCGCATGATCTGGTGTACGGCCACCTATGGCCGCCCACACTTACTGCCCCGCGTGATCTACTCATTCACGCACCAAACCTACCAGAATCGCCACCTCATCATCGTCGATGACGGAGGCCAGTATGGCAACCAGACCGGAGACAAGTGGGAACTCATCAGCCTGCGCGAGCGCTTTCCGAGCCTCGGCGCGAAACGGAACTTTATCGCCCGCCTCGCCGCTGAACGCGGGGCCGATGCCGTTATGCCGGTCGATGATGACGACATTCCCTTGGCATGGCACACCGAAGCCAGCGCCGCCGCTCTGGAGAAGGCGGAGTGGAGCCGCCCCAGCCAGATCCTTTCAAACTGCTACCACGGACACCGGCTGGAAGACGGGATCTTCCGCGCAAACTACACTGGCCACAAGAGCGACCAGACGAAGGAAAGGATGTACCATCCTTGCTGGGCGATCAAACTGAACGCTTTCGAGCGCGTCGGTGGCTACCCGGCAGAGAAAAGCGGGAATGAGGATCAGGGCCTCATGTGGGCACTCGAAGCCGCCACAGTGACGCAAGTCGATTATATCGATGACTGCGGATTTCAACCGAGCTATATCTATACGTGGGGCGCGGCTGGCAACATCAGCGGTTTCCTTCGTGTCGGCGATCCCGCCGGCGCCGATGCCTGGAAGAAGACTAGGCGGGAGTTGAAACCCGCCCGTATCATCCCGTGGATTCCCTCATTCAACTGGAAGTCTCCGGTAATTCTGTCCGGCGTCCTTCCGCGTCCCTTTTAAGGAGCCCCCCATGTCCAGCCGTCGTGTCTGTATCGTCGCCGTGACCCCGGAAGCGCTCTCTGAGTTAAAGAAGCATCTGCCGGAAGGTATCGCGGTCACCGGAGAACGGGAGGTTTTTGACCGCAACATCCTCGAAGTCAAACTCGAAGGCGATGCCCTGCCGATGTGGTGTATCACACGGGAAAATGCCTACTACACGCGAGCCGGCATCCAGATGGGAGAGGATGGTGTGTGGCATTTCTTCCCAGGTACCGGCGTCACGCCAAACATGACCCACCAAACCACACGAATCAGTGAATAGTCCAAACTAAAGGGGACCAACATGGATGGCGCAAAATGCAGCGGCGAAGGGTGCCCAGATCGCAAGGCGCTAAAGTGCCTGCGGTTCGTCACGCCGACCGCTGGACACCAGCCGTGGATTTTGCCGGAATGGAACAGCGAGACGCAAAAGTGCGACAATTTTTTTCCCGCGGGTAAAGAAGGCAAGCAAACATGACCCGCATCAAGAAATCCGGCTGGGTGCTGACCGGCGTGGCAACGCTCGGCTTGGTCGCGCTTCGCATGTGGCATGTCGGCTGGGCCCCGCATCTGATCGATGCCCAATTATTGCGCGCAGCATGGCTGCCGTGCTTGCTGATCCTGGCGGGTGCGGCGGCCGGCATTATCCTACTACGGAGAGACTGAAGGAAGATCGACCACTTTCACTGGGAGATTGAGCAATGACATCCAGAATGTCCGATGCTATCTTGAAGAAGACCGTAGAAACGATGGCAGCCTCCAAGACAGCTACGGAGGCCGCTACCAAGCTAGGCATCAGCCGCTCTACGTTGACCAATCGTCTAGCGCACGCCCGAGACATCGGCCTCCCTGATGGAGTCGCGGGCAAGAACGTCGCACCCGTCCGCAAGGTTGGACTGTCGCGTAAAGAGTTCCTTGGACAGTTCGATGCCTCCACGCGGATCAGGGAGGCCATCCGAAGGGGCATTAAGGAACTTGGCGCGGATCGCATTGTGAAAGACGCCGAGTTCCGTCAGTTGTGCGGCGAGACGGCCGGGCCTGCCTGGGGACAGGTCGCAGACGATGAGGAGTTCAGTCCGTACCGCTTTCTCTGCGACGGAAAGAAGTGGTGGGCAACGGTGGCGGTTGTCAAGTACGTCTTGGCCAATGTTGGCGGGGCTAGGGCCGTGTAATGGCACGCCAACCGCGACGAACGCTGAAACAACGTCTGGAGCAGGTGGAAAACCTGCACGCTTATGATCTGAATATCGACAGCCGCGAGGTGTTCGTCGAGAGCTATTTCGATGCCTACCAGGAGGAAGAAACGGGGGTGGATTGGAGGATGGCTTCGGGCTTCATCAAGAACCTCGCCTTTCTGGATGGCCTTTCCTCGAAGCCGATTCTCGTCCATCTGATCTCCTGCGGTGGCGACTGGAACTACGGGATCGCCATGTACGACATCATCAAGGCGTGCCGGTCATCCGTGGTGACTCTGTCCCACGCCCACGCGAGGAGCATGTCGAGCGTCATCCCCCAAGCAGCGACCCGCCGGATCATCATGCCCAACGCCGACTTCCTGTTTCATTTTGGAACAATGGAATGTGGCGGTGACTGTATTTCAACGATCGCCGAGGCGGATAAGGCCAAGGAGCTGAATACGCGGATGGTGGATATCTACGCAGCCCGGTGTTCGCGAGGTCCATTCTTCCGCCGCAACCGCTACACCAGAGACCGGGTGCGCGCTTGGCTCATAGAGCAGATGAACGCAAAGCGCGAGGTCTACCTGCGCCCCTGCGAGGCCGTGAACTTCGGCTTCGTCGATGGGATTTTTGGGCAGGCGGGATTTCGCACGATGGACGATTTAAGGAGAGGAATATGACCCACACATCGAAGGCTGAAGCAAAGTTACGCCGACCGCCCGCAGCGGCAGTTGGCGCAAGCATCTCTGAATTCAAAGGCAAGTACGACCCAACCGATGAAGTGCGACATCTGCGTGCCGAGGTCAAGCGACTGGAACGCGAACTAGGCGGAGACCGCGAGAATCGTGGTAGCCTGACCGAATTGTTCCACGAACTGCTGGCCAACATCGATGCCATCAAGCCGCCGAAGATCGACTACCGCCGCCCGAAGACGACGAGAGTGGCTACGCCCATTGTCCATGTAAGCCACTGGACCGACTGGCATGAAGGGGCGGTGCAGGACCCAGACGAAGTAGAGGGTTTTCGCCAATTCAACCCCGCTATCCTGCGAACAGAACTCCGCACCTGCGTCCGCGACCAGTTGGATTGGGTGGAGTTGCATCGCAGCAATTACGTGGTGGACGAGAGCAGGGATCTGGTGACGGGCGACCTCATTAGCGGAGGAATCCATCCAGAACTTCTTTGGACCAACGAATATCCCGAGCCGGTGCAGGCCATTGGGGCCGGGGAATTGCTGGCCGAGTTGATCGCGATGAAGGCCCCGCACTACAAGACGGTGACGGTGGACTTCGTGACGGTGGACAACCACGGCCGCCTGACGAAGAAACCGCAAGCTAGCGAAGCAGGGATCAACTGCTGGGGCTACGTGGTCGGGGCTTACGCCAAGGAACGCTTGCGACTGTTCAAGAACGTCATCTTCAACGTGCATGCCGTTATCCAAACGGTGGTCAACGTGGCTGGAAGGAAGTATTTGCTGAGTCACGGTAGCGAGGTTCGTGGCTGGAGTGGTTTTCCATACTATGGGCTCGAAAGAAAAGCCGGCCGCGAAGCGGTGAAACGCATGCAGGAAAACCGCAACCGCTTCGATCGGATGGTCATTGGACATTGGCATGCCCCGCTGGAGCACCCATGGTATCTGATTGGCGGCTCAGCCAGTGGAACGACCGCTTACGATCATCGCGAGGGTCGGCATTCGCGGCCCTGTCAATGCGCGTGGTTTGTCCATCCCGGCCACGGCGAGTTCGACCACACCAACTGGATGCTGCGAGGTGACACTTGATCCATTCTGACACGCTCGATCTGGACGCCATGCGGGCCGAATCGGGTTACTGGTATCTGGCTACTCCGTACTCCAAGTACCCGGCCGGTGTCGAAGGGGCCTTTCGAGAGGCATGCCAAGCAGCCGCGTGGCTCGTGCAAGAGCGTATCGGCGTGTATTGCCCGATTGCCCACACGCACCCCATCGCGATCCACGGTCAGATCGACCCGCTGGACCACGCCATCTGGCTGCCGGCCGATGCACCGCTGATGGAAGGCGCGGCTGGTTTGATTGTGTGCATGATGCCCGGATGGGAGATTAGCTATGGCATTGCCCAAGAGCGCGCGGCGTTCAGACTCATGGATAAGCCCATTCACTTCATGCGATGGCCGCATGGTGTTGCACGTCAGGACGTGACGATACGACCAGACGACACGGAATACACTGATGGATGATTCAGGACACCGGCAAGAGTTCGCCACGGGAGCCGTTCGCGACACTGCGGAAGGGAAACCGCGTCCGGATCTTGTGAGCCCGTTTGCCATGCGTCGGTTGGGAGCATGGCTGGAGCAAGGCGCCGCCAAGTATTCGGAGCACAATTGGGAACGGGGAATCCCCATCGCCCGGTGCCTAGCGTCGCTATACCGCCACCTGCTCGCCTACCAAGCAGGAGACAGTGACGAGGATCACGCTGCCGCGATCATGTGTAACGCGATGTTTATTATCCACATGGAAGAGATGATTAACCGGGGCGTGCTCCCAGCCGACCTCGATGATCGGCCAAGATATACATGAGAACGATCCGCCTGCTACGGGCTGTGAACGAACCAGGAAACAGAGGTCCCGCGCGCGGCCAGTTCGCCCTCCAGCGTGCCCTCCGCCAAGTCAAGCCCGAATGGCTGGAAATCGGTGGCCAGTTGCAATTTGGCGAAATCCCATGGGCATGGTCATACGAGGATGCGGCCATAGTGGTTAAGTTCGCGGAATGGGGATTTCCGTTCTGCGTGGGCCCCAACTTCCTCTTTCACAGTAGCCGCGAGCCAGGACGGATGCCGCACGAGCAGATCGTATTGGATGCCCCAAGCTGCGAACTGCTCTTCACCGAATCCGACTGGTATGCCGAGTTGATCCAGCAGCATTGTCTGCGCAACAAGGCGCCAATTGCCATATTTAGCTACCCCATCGACCCCCAGCCGGAGGGGCCCCTGGAGGCCAAGCGCGACCTGCTGATCTATCTCAAGAAGCCGGACTTCGTGCCGCAGATCCGGGCGGTCCAGAACGGGCCATGGGAACGCAGCGTTATCATCACTTACGGATGCTATGAGCGTGACGCTATGATTCTAGCGGCCAGACATTCACGAGCCTGCCTGTACCTCTCGGATGACGACAGGGGCCCCTTGGCCCTAGCGGAAATCATGTTGGCGGGCTGTCCGGCCATCGGCGTTCCCCGAGGCGCGCCCTGGATCGTGAATGGCGTATCCGGAATCAAGCTGGAACGCTGGGAACGGATAAACGGGGCTGTCAAACGCGCCATCGGGATCAATCGGCAGAAAGTGCGCGCTTGGGCACTAGAGCGCTTTGCCACCACCCGTTCTGTGGGGATCGTTTTGGCCGCCTTGGAGGCGGTCGCCAAGCGATATTGACGAAAACATTAGGTGCAGGTCAATTGATATTTGAAGTTCGCCATGATGGCGGAATGCTAAGCGTTTAGACAGAGCATGGTTGGGTATTCAGGTGTTGTCCTGAGGCCCGCCTTTCCCTCACGGGGAAGGCGAGCCTCTTGTGTTTCTTGGGACGTTTTGGGAGGCAAGGCCATGCCGTGGTCGGCCAGTGACGCGGACAAACATTCGGCAAAAGCAGACACTCCAGACAAACGCAAGCAATGGGCCAAAGTTGCCAACGCGGCGCGCAAGCAAGCCCTAGAAGAGGGGAAGTCCGAAGAGGAGGCTGATGCCTACGCCATCAAAGCCGCAAACGCGGCGATGAGCAAGACCAAGGAAGACATCGAACTTTCCACTGCAACCATTACCGAGTACGCCAGCAGCGCCGGCCTCACCCTTAAGGTGGACCGCGAGAACCACATCATTCACGGCGTCAAGATCCTCGGCCTCCAGTCGAAAAATCGCGGCGACAAGGCCAACGATTATCCGCCCAAGACGCTCATCGAGGCGGCGCCGAAGTATGAGAACGCCCCGGTCTTCGTCGACCACGCCCCAGAAGGCGCCAATCGGTCCTACAAGGACCGCAACGGCGTACTGAAGAACGTCACGGTCCGCGAGGATGGGCTGTACGCGGACCACTTCTACAATCCCGCGCATCCCATAACGGAACAGTATCTTTTCGACGCCGAGAACGCTCCGCAGAATTGCGGCTTCTCGCACGAAGCGGACGGAAAGCGCCGCTATGATCCGACGACCAAGCGATACATCGTTGAAGAAATCATCGCGGTCCACTCGGTCGATCTCGTCGCCCGTCCCGCCACCGCGTCCGGACTTTTTGAGTCGGAGAATCCCGATGACACTTCAGGCGATATTCCGCGCGATCCTCTTCTGGAAACGTCCTTCTGCGCTCTCGACCTCGCCCGCACCATCCTCGAAGACGAGAAAGCCAACACCGAAGAAAAGAAAACCCGCCTCGCCGAAGCGCTCGCCACTTGGCGGCGGGAACTGATCGAAGGCGAAATCTCCGACAAGATCGCCGCCGATGCGAACGTCAAGGCCATGCAGAAGATCAACTATGCGGCCGATGACATGATCTCGCAGGCACTCTACGACGGCGACAAGTATCCTACCGTGGCGGACAAGAAAGCCCGCATCCTCTCCGTGCTGGCGGATTGGGAGAGTGAAATGAGCAAGCTGCCTTCCGCCGGCACCACTTCCAAACAGGAGTCGCAAGACATGGAGATCAAGGATCTCACCACCGAAATGCTCCAAAAGGAACGGCCCGACCTCGTGGAGCAGCTCACCGGAAACGACGAGATGAGCAAGCTCAAGGCGACTGTTCTGACTTTGCAGTCCGAGAACTCGCAGATCAAGGAGTCGCTCGACGCCTATCGTGCCAAGGAGGCCGAGGCCAAGAAGGAAGCCGATATCGCCGCCGAGCTGAAGGAAGCCCACTTCGACGTGGCCAACAAGAAGATCGTCAGCGAGTCCTTCATGCAGCAATTGCGCGCCGCATCCGACACTGCCGCACGCAAGGCGCTCATCCTCGACCGCAAAGTGCTCATTTCCGAGCAGCAGCAGGACAAGTCCGCGCCCAGCGCACCGCCGTTCGCTCCCGTCAGCGATCCGCAACACGAGCGCGATGCCCGGCCCGCCGGCAACATCCGCGAAGCCCTTCACAGTTGGCAGTAATCGGCCAACTTCACCAAGCCACACTCATACGGAGTCAAAACAATGACCTCGCGATTCCGCTATCGTTCCGGGGACACGAACGACATTTTCGTTCCCTACGATGCAGACCACCCCATCGAGGAAGGCGATCTCGTGTTCCTCGACCCGACACTCGGCTATGCCCGCACGGCAACCGACATGACCAACCAGGGCGACGACGCCCTCAATCAACTGGCCTTCGCGGAGTACTTCGCGGGCGTGGCCATGCAGAAGGCGGGACTCCAGTCCAACGAGAAGTCCTTCCGTCTCGTCACCGACCCGAATCCGCCCTGCATCCGCTTGGCCACTAGCGGGCTCTTCGAGTTCAATTGCGCCGCCGGCATGGGCGACACGATGGCCGAGGGCGATCTAGTCGGCATCTACGCCACGGGGTCCGGCATCTCGGACAGCCAGAAGGTCATGGCCGCCCAGACTGACGGCGCGCTGACCCGCTCGCGCGCCATCGGTTTCCTGCGCAAGCAGCCGGCCACCTATGGCCAATCCTCCCCGAACGAAACCCGATGTTTCGTTGAGGTGGATGCCAGCCTCGCGCGCGGTGGAGTCGGAACCGTCTCCTCGGTCGCCGGGACCTACACGAATGCCTCGGGCCAGTAATGGCCCGCACCACGAACCACAAGGAGACGCCATACCATGGCACGTTACCAAGCCCGAAAGCTCTACCGCGACCTCATGGCGGAAACCCGCGACACCGGGTTCCCGATTCGCAACGAGGAAGACCTCAAGAACACGCGCACCTTCGCCGCCATTCGCGAAGCGTGCGGCATCGAGCGCGACGGTCGCCCGATGCGCGAGTGCTGGGGTGCCGACCTGGAGCACCGCACGCTGAAGGAAGGCTGGGAGAAGAACACCGACGAGTTGACCATTCCGGTGCGGCGCCGCACCGAAACCGATCTGGCCGACTGGTCGATCCGCGACCTGTGGGAGAACCTCGTGATCTCCCGCAATGGCGACCCCGTGGGCCGCGAAGGGGTGCGCTACTTCTGCGACCCCGATGACCCGCAGGCCGGCAAGCGCATGTATGAGGCCGCCGTGGGCGGCGCCGTCGATTCATCGCTGTTCTACGGCATCACAGGCCAGTTGCTCATCGCGAGCATCCTCAAGTCCTTCATCCGCGAGTCGAACGTCATTACCAACCTGTGCGGAACCTATCCGACCAACATGACGCATGGCGAACGCATCCCCGGAATGGGTCTGCCCGCCGATCCCGACTCCAACCACGTCGAAGACGTGACTCTCGTGCCCGAGAACGGCGAGATCAAGTACGTCGGGTTTTCGGAAGAGTACATCGAGTTGCCCGACACCCAGTACCGGGCGCTTGGCATCGGCGTCACGCGGAAGGCGGTCTACGAAGACCGCACTGGCCTGATTCTCCAGCGCGCCGCCGACGTGGGAACGATCCTCGGCCTCCGCAAGGAGAAGCGGCTGATCGGCGCCGTCATCGGCGGCACGATCAACCCCGTCCGCTTCCGCGAGAAACGGGCGTTCGACAACGAGTGCATCACGCTGGATATGTACCAGCAGGCCAGCGCCGGCAGCGGCACCTACCAGTTGGCCTACACCTACAGCACCCGGCCCTACCCGTGGGTCAACGACATTCCCAGCAATCCGCTGGACGACTGGAAGGCGTTCCGCACCGCCGATCAGTACTTCTCCAAGATCGTCGACCCGAACACGGGCGAACCCATCGAAATCGGGCGGCCGTTCGTGCTGCTTCCCTACACTCGCCGCTGGGACCTGATCCAGATTGCCCAAGCGCTCAACATCTTCAAACTGACGCAAGGCGTCGGTCAGAGTGGAGCGTGGTCGCCAGGCAACGTGCTGACCCAGACGCCGACCAGCGCGCTGGCCGGTCTGATGGCCCAGCAGTTCGCCACCAGCCGCCAGTTGCGCAAGCAACTGATCGAGCAGTTGAGCGTCAGCGAAGCCGATGCCGACCACGTCTGGTTCAACGGCGACTTCGGCGAAGCGGTCAAGTACAGCGAGAACTGGCCGTTGCAAGTCGTGCAGGCTCCGCCGATGAGCGAGGCCGAGTTCAGCCGCGACATCATCGCGCGCTTCAAGGCGTTCGAGCGCGGCCAAGCCGCCATTTGGAATCCTCGCATGGTACAGAGGCACAACTACCTGAGTTGCTCCTCTGGCCAATAATCAGGGGGCCCGATGCGAACTTGTCAGATCGATCTCACCGCAACAACGCTCACCGACCACGCTATCCGGCTGGCCGGTGATCGTTGGTGGCGGTCTCCACCAACACTCAACTCCCAATAGTTGGAGGATTTTACATGGCCCAACTACGCACCGCCATGCAGCGAAACGCTGCACGCGACCGGAATCAGTCGCGGCTGATCCGGAACCTTCAGGCGCGACTCTCCCGCCTTGGGAAGAAAAAGAAAAAGAAGAGTGGCGCCAAGCAGTGTCAGAAGGCGTTGAAGAAGTGCCGCCGGCACAAACTGGCCACAACGACCCGTCGTGGTAGCACGGCCTACTCGGTCACCCGTTCGGTGCTGCGTCGCCTCAATGAGACGGCGGTATGGGTGCGAAACGAGGTCTATACGAACCGTTACGGCCTGACCTCGACGCGAATCCTGGCCGCCATGGGTGACAAAGCCGGCCCGTTTGCGGACGTGCTGACGGCGATCGACACATTGTCGGCGACGCCCCTCAGTTCGGGTACGTAATCCCACCGGACGAGACGACACGCGAGGCTGCGGATTACCCTGATCCGTAGCCTCGTCGGATAAATGGAGCCAGTAGATGAGCTTGAACGACGATTTACAGAGCACGATTGAGGCACTCGTTGCCCAGCGGCTAGCGATCATCCAAGCGGGCCCTCGCCCCACCTATCAACTGCACGGCCAAAACGTCTCGTGGACGGATTACCTTCGTTACCTCGACGAGTCGATCACCAATGTCCGTAAACAACTCGCCGAACTGGCACCTTTTGAAATCGTGAGCAGGGCAGTCTGATGCCGGTTCTTTTTGATCCCAGCCACGACTTCCTCCAAATCATCGACTTTCTCGGCAATGCGACACTGAAGGTCGATGGCGAGGAGGATGTTGCGCTGGAATCGTGTGTTTTCCACACGCCGCAGACGTGGAAGGAATTGGAGCCTACCGGCGGGCAGGTGCTTTTGCAGGGAATGCTCTTCGTCTGGCCGCAGGACAAGTCAACGCGACCGCCCATCGGGTCGGTGATCATGGATGAGGACGACCAGTATTGGACAATCTGGAAATTTCGCCGCAACCCACACGTCGAGACATGGGAAGCGCAGTGTCTCAATCTCTCCATCGTGACTGCGCCGGCAAACCAAGCGACGCTTTTGAAAGCCGTGTACGGCAAAGGGAACGCAAATGAGGCGATGGCCACTTGGGTCGGGGCAATCAGCGGCCAAACTCCACCCACTGCCGAGGACATCGTGCCCGCGCGCTTCCAACCGAGCGATGATGCGGCGGCGCTGTTGTACGGGGCCGAGTTTCTCAAGAACGGCTACCGGGTGTTCTTCGAGCAAAACGTGCCACTCAAGACGAGCGGTGCCGAGTATCGACTGAAAGACGCCTCGGGCGCGTCCTATCGAGTGCTACGCTACAACAAAGCCGAACTCATCGACCGCATGCCCGTGGCGCTGTGCATGAAGATTGTCGAGGGTGGACCCTACTGGGAATGGGCAGTTGGAAATTAGTCTATGCCAAACTCGCAAAAAACAATTCACCATCTGCGGAAACTTGCAAATCGACAACACAAGGCGATTCGCAAATTACACCATGCACTGAAACACGTTCGTGCCAACATGAAGTGTTGCCAGTGCGGGGAAACATGTTCCGAGTTAAGCAATGAAGGCTCCGAACCGCCACCGAGTAGCGCAAGCCCTTGGACCATAAAAAAGGGCCTCCTTCGGCTACATAACCGCACACTGACGATACCATCTCAATGCAATGTCATCGCTAGGGAAGTCAACATCATGTATGCGGCAATTGAAGCCGCCTTGGCAAAACTAGACTCGCGGATTATTCCGCACCAGAGGATCAAACGTCGTCGGCTGAGGGCAACGGATGCTGATTGCCGGGGCACGGCTGCGCTTTGGAACCTGATAGGGGTTCGCGGTACCGCTTGTTCTTACGGGCGCAAACTACCGCTGATTAAACCCGAAATGGATGACTTGATGGCCGCCGCAAGGTCCGCCATCCAAAAGCGGGCATTATACCCCGGATCGGGCTCCATCGCGGACATTAGCGGAAGTACAGGAAAATTCCATTGCGGACCAACATCATCTAAGCATCAAGACCAAGACGATAGTTCATCGCACTAACCATCTTCGTCATCGAGTTAGCTCGTTCTTAATCAGGAGATTTGATTCATGGCTACGTTGCTGAAAGCCGCATTTGCCA
>Ga0172366_10000839_pt1 | contig 23257 bp, 17 predicted proteins | sample LakKivSesite69cm_FD_114533 | JGI IMG/M metagenome (GOLD analysis project Ga0172366, IMG submission 114533) | Sediment microbial communities from Lake Kivu, Rwanda - Sediment site 69cm | ecosystem: Environmental > Aquatic > Freshwater > Lake > Sediment | place: Rwanda: Western Province, Lake...
CAGCAAGCCGTTCGAATAATAAAGGTGTAAACAGCCTACAATTGTCAATGGGAAGAAAGAATAGAAACAATAGCCCCGTTAGATTCCGTCCTCGATAATTTCATTCGGACATAAAACTAGCCCATCAAAAATGAAAATATTAATATCTTCGAGGCAAAGACAAAGCCAACAAACTATCTCACGGGTAAAATGATGAAATCCGACGTTTTTTACTTGAACGCGAGATGTGTAACGGAACTCGCCTCGATGTCTAGCGTGAAGTCCAAGGTCGTGCTTGGCGAGATCGGGCTTGACGGGTACCTCAAGCCCAACATGAAAACGTGTATCAAGACGCATTTCGGGGCGTTGCAGAACACGAGGTACATCCGGCCCTCCTACACGAGGGCGCTGGTCGATCACGTGAAAAGTTTCGGGGTGACGGACGTGTTCGTCGCGGAATCGTGCGGGGCTGGCCTCCCCCGCGGTGAAGGCGAGTATGCCGGGCGATCGAGCGAGGAGGAATACCTCGAATGCGCCAAGCGGCACGGTTTCACCGCGGAGTCTATGGGCGCCCCGGTGACCATGCTAGACGGCCCTCTCGGCCTCGACTGGTTCCACCAGGGGATCAATGGCAAGTATTTCAAGGAGGTCATGGTCGCGGGAAAGCTTCGGGACGTGGATTGCTTGATCGTGCAAAGCCATTTCAAGGGCCATGGATCCGCCGGCTTCGGCGGCGCGCTGAAGAATCTCGGGATCGGATGCGTTTCGAAGGGAGGGAAGAGCGAGGCACATCACGGGAAACGCATGGATATAAAGAAGGAGGCCTGCCCCAGCGGTTGCAGCGCTTGCGTCGACATTTGCCCGGTCCATGCGCTGATCAAGTCGGAGGATGGGTATGTCGTGCGAGACGTGAATGCATGCCGTCGCTGCCGGTTCTGCCACGCCGTTTGCAAGGAACGACATTTTATCTACGACACCAACATTTCTCAGGAGCAGTTCCTCGGGCAAATGATCGACAACGCGCTCGGGGTCGTGTCGTACCTCACTCCCAAGAAGATCTTCTACATCAACCTGGCCATCGACATCGTGCCGCAATGCGATTGCTCGGGGGCTTCGGATGTGCCGATAGTGCCCGACATCGGGGTGCTCGCGTCGAAGGATCCTGTCGCTCTAGACCAGGCGTGTGTCGACCTGGTTCACAAGTCTGCCGCCATCCCGTATTCAAAGGCGTGGGAACTCGGCCTTGGCGAGAACACGGACAAGTTCTCCTATATCTACGGGAAAAAGGGCGATGCACCCAGCAAGGCTTGGGAATTGCAGTTGAAATTCGGCGAGGAGGCCGGGCTCGGCACGAGGAGCTACGAGCTCATAAACCTGGAGGAATAAGCCTATTCCACATTCTCTAACGTTTTAAACCACAAATGGCAGAGCTATTCTACATCGCAAGACTTTTTCCATATCGTGAGGTTCGCACAATGAAGTTTAGTATCAAACGATTGGGCCTAACAACGGGGCAATTATCGGTCGTGATTCTCGATGATGACGATGCTTTTGCCTTGGGCGCAAAGCCCGGCGACAGGGTTCGCATTTTCCACGTTGCAAAGAACGGGGAACGCGCGGGCGAGGGTATCGTGGCTTCAGTTGACATGGTTCTTGGTTCTGGCATCGTGGAAAGGGGCGAGGTCGGGCTCTACGAGGAAGTAGCGCAGAGGCTGAAACTCTCGGCCGATGAGAAGGAGGTCGAGGTTCAACTCTATTCGAAGCCCAGGTCGACCGATTACATCATGAAGAAGATCCGCGGCGCCGAGTTGAACACGCTCGAAATCCAGGAGATCATCAACGACTGCACGAAAGGCTCGTTGCTCCCGATCGAAATGGCCGCGTTTATCGTGGCCCTGGAGATAAACGGAGTCACCGACGAGGAGGTGGTCGAGCTCACGGAGGCCATGACGAATTCCGGCGAGGTCTTCGACTTCCCCGGCGAGACTGTCTACGACAAGCACTCGACGGGCGGCGTGCCGGGCAACAAGGTTACCGAGATCATCGTGCCCATCTGCAAGGCTGCCGGGCTGTTCATCCCCAAGACGAGCACGCGTGCGATCACGTCCCCGTCGGGCACTGCGGACGTGTTCGAGGTGCTCGCCCCGGTCGCGTTTACGAAAGAGAAGCTGCTCGCCATCTTGGAGAAAGAACGAGCCGGTATCTTTTGGGGCGGTGCCATCGATTCCGCGCCCGCCGACAACGCGCTCATCAATATCGAAAAGCCGCTCAACCTGGATCCCTTTGGCTTGATGATTGCCTCCATCATCTGCAAGAAGAAGAGCCTCGGCGTCACGAAACTCGTTCTCGATATCCCGTGCGGCAAGGGAACGAAATTCCCGACGGCCGAGGATGGCAAGAAGTACGCGTTCCGGTTCAAGGAGATTGCCAAGCGGGTCGGGATCGATGCCGTGTGCCTGCTCACGTCGGCCTCCCAACCGATCGGCCACGCTGTTGGCCCCGCGCTCGAGGCCAAGGAAGCATTGCAATTGCTCATCGATCCGAGCAAGGGACCATCCAGCTTGATGAATAAATCGTGCGAGCTCGCCGGAGTCTTGCTCGAGATGGCCGGCAAGGCGCCGGAGGGAAAGGGGAAGGACCTCGCGCTCGAGATCGTGAAATCGGGAAAGGCTTACCAGGCGTTACGTGCCATCATCAAGGCACAAGGCGGGAACCCGGACATCAAGCCCGATGACATCGAGGTCGGCCCGTACGTCGCGGACATGAAGGCGGTGGCGGAAGGGCACATTACAGAAATCGACAACAGCGCGATTAACCGGATCGCCAAGATCGCCGGCTGCCCCGCGGCCAAGAAATCGGGCATATACATCCACCACAAAATCGGCGCGCAAGTGAAGAAAGGGGAAGTACTTTTCACGATATATTCGGACAGCAAGAAACGGCTCGAAGAGGCGGTGGAATACTACAACAAGCACCCGCCGCAGAAAGTCGGTGGAATGACAATCGAGCGCGTGTGATCCAGCAAAGCCTTATTCGTGATTTCTTTTTTTTTTGTAAAGATGCGAGATGGGATAATCCGCGGTCACGAGACCGAAAGAAAGGTCTCCTTTAGGAGATCATCGGGACGCGTGGCGGGAACCGGAAGTCGATCTCGGGCGGGAAGATGCCAAGCTGGTGCTTGTGGACGGATCCAGATCCCATGCGTTCTAATTCGGTGTGCATGATGCCCCTGGAAGCGACCATCACGAGGAACACGACAGTCGATACGATTTTTTTCATGATCTTTCTCCCGTGTTTTTATTTGGTTCAGTAAAGCTAATTATGACTTTAGGAAAAAAAATAGTGCAGTGGATCACTGCACCTTGACCTCCTTCTTCTCGGCAGGAGCCGGGGGAACGCGCTTGAGCGTGATGTTGAGCAGCCCGTTCTCCAGCTTTGCCTCGATGTCCTTCGTCGTGTCGACATCATCGGGCACGCAGAACTCCCGGTAGAAACTCTCGTGATAGCGCTCCTTTCGCACGAAGTGCTTCTCCTTCTTCTCGGATTCTTCTTTCTTCTCCGCGCTGATCCTTAGAACGTCACCTTCGAGCTCCACCTTGACGTCTTCCTTGGCGAGGCCGGGCAACTCGGCACGCACCTTGTACTCGGTCTCGGACTCCTCGATATCCATCGCGGGCATCCTGTACTCGGGAAGGGAGATGGACATCACGTCCTCGAACGGGGAGTAGAACCAGTCCGACAAGGTGCGGCTGAATAGCCGGTCCAGCGTGTCGATCCAGCCAAGTGGAGAACGGGGGCGCCGCTCGGCGATTGCCGTGCCCTTCTTGTCATCCGCTTTCACGTCGATTTTCTTGGTTTCATCAACCGTCTTGTCATCTTTCTTGATTTCTGCCATGGATCATCGCCTCACTTTGTTATGATAATTTGCAATTTCAAGTTACATATTCTTCTTTCTTCTATTTAAATCTGCCCCTTATCAGGAATGCAACGCCAAGCCATGGCATCACTTTTGGGTCATCAGCACTGACAACCTTTATTCGACCGAGCGGGTTATACTACAGCGACACGCCATGGCACAGAAACCGGCGCGGCTCGCGCTCAAGATCGATTGCTTGTCGGGTTGCTCGGGGGACATGTTCGTGAGCGCCTTCCACGACTTGCTGGCCAATTTTGGCAGGGATGTCACGAGACTTGTCGATGTAATTCCGGCGATCAGGAAGGCCGTAGGGTCGATCAAGCGCCTCGATGCGACATTTTCCCGCGTTAACAAGAACGGCTTTGCAGCGACCCACGTGAAAATTGACATCGAGGAAGACGTGGAACATGCCCGTGGCGACATCGGGGCGATCGAACGCAACTTGGTCTCGTGCATGGACGCTGCCGGGCTGTCGAACCCGAGGGCACGTTCCTTCGCGGATGGCTTGCTCGACATCATCATCGACGGCGAATCCCGTGCCCACGGTATCGCTTTAAAGCAAGGCGATCACGATCACGGTCACGATGCCAACCAGCCACACTTGCATTTACACGAGCTCGCTTCCGCCGACACGCTGGTCGACATCTTGTGCGTCACGCGAGCCCTCGAGCTGCTCGGCATGTTCGATGGCACGGAAAACATGCAAGTGTATTCCAGCCCCGTGTCGACGGGGCGGGGCAGTGTCAAGACCGCGCACGGCATCTTGCCTGTCCCGGCGCCGGGCACGCTCGAGATCCTCAAGACGCACGGCATCCCGCACGTCGACGGCCCCGTCGACGATGCAGAGCTCGCAACGCCGACCGGGTGCGCGATCCTCGCCGCGCTGAGGCCATCATTCCACGGGATGCAAGTCCCGGGCAGGGTCATAGCTTCCGGAACCGGCGCTGGCACGAGGACCTTCGAGGCCATGCCGAACATCCTCCGGCTCCAGCTGGTCGAGTTTTCCCGTGGAACGGGTGGCGATGGCGACGCTAGCCAGGCCATCGCGAGGTACATCGCCCAATCACCTCTCCAAGCGAGCACGGGACACGTGATACAGCTCACCCTCTCCATTGATGACATGACGCCCGAGGACATCGGCCACTTGATAGAGAAGTCGGTCAAGGCCGGCGCGCTCGATGCCTATGCCCTGCCATCGCAGATGAAGAAGCAGCGTCCCGGCGTGCAAGTCACCGTGCTCTGTGCACAAGGCAGCGCACCACGATTGCTGTCGATCTGGATGGAAGAGAGCACCACGCTCGGCTGCCGCGTCGAGACCGTGGATCGCGTGACCATCGATCGCCAGGCGAGATCGTTTCATGTCGAGCTCAAGAAGGGGCATCGCTCGTTTTCAGGCGACGTGATCGCCAAGATCGTTACATGGAAGGCAGGTATCGATGGAGACCGGAAGGGCTCGCGGCCAGGCTTCAAGGTCGAGCATGACGATTTGAAGCGGGTCGCCGATGCACTGGAAACATCGATACACGAGGCCCGCCACATCGTCGAACGCGAGCTTTCCGACGAGATGGAAAACGAGAAATGATGGCCGAGAAACCGGCAGCGAACCAGGATGGGCCTAGTTCCAGGGACCGATTTTACCAAGGATCTCCTTCATTTGCTTGATGGCCTGGGCACTCTTGAGTTCCGCGACGAGCCCCTTGGCCTGTTTCTCCAGCATACTCCCGTGGTTGGTGATGTAGGCGTCCCGCGACCACGACGGCTCGATGGCACGCGGGTTCTTGATGGCATCTTGGTAGTACTTGAGGGCGCGGGCGATGAACGTGATCGATGACTCCACGTCGGGGGTCTTCTGGTTGTAATAGACCCGGCCGATGAGTTCAGAGCACTGGCCGGCCTTCGCGGAGAAGTTTCCTTTCTTGAAGGCAACAAGCGCTTCTTGTAACGATTGCGTTGCCTTTCCGATTTCACCCTTGCTCAAGAACGCCCTGCCGCGGAACTCGTGCGCGTTTCCGAGGAAATACAAGTTGCCAACCTCTGTAGCGAGCTTGACAACGTTCCCGCTTTCGATGATAGCCTCGTCGGGTTCATTGCCCCAGTAATAGCACTCCATGAGCTCGTTCTTGATGAACATCGACTTGTGCTTGGCTTGCAACTTCGAGTAGATGCGGTATGCGTTGCGCAGCAAGCCGGTGGCCACCTTATACTCTCGCTGCTTCTTGAGATCGAGCGCGTTCAGGTACAGCTGCTCGGCCTCCTCCGTGCGCAGGTCCTCATCACCGGAAGCGAATTCCTCTGCCGGAAGCACGTGCACGTTGTTGCGATCCTCCATCTCCTCTGGCAGCGACATGGATAGCGAGGCCGCCACGACCTCGCGCTCGGACACCGCCTCACCTGCCCCTGCATCGCCGCTGCTGGCATACCCGCCATAATCTTCAGATGCCGCGGGGGAAGATCCACCTAGATCTTGTATACGCGAGAGTCGACCTGGTTCGTTGGTTGTCGCTACAGAAACGGCGCCTTCATCCTCCCGATATGCCTTGATCGGCGGGGCGCCCTTCACGGTCTTCTCGAACACGTCGGCAAGCGACTCGATGAACAGCTGCGGGGTCATCCCGACGATCTCGAACGGGACAGTGTAATAGACGATCTCGCGGGGGTCCGACTTCGTGTTGCCTTCGGGATTGAGGTCGAGGGCAAGGCGGTCAAGCTCGAGCTGGGAATAGTCGGTGCGCGTGAGGCGAAACACCTTGACGCCAAACGGGGAATCCTTCTCCTTTATCTTGCTCGGATCGTGGACGAGCGCGATGGCGAGTGGATTTGGGCCCTGGAAGCCCAGGTGGTTGCCGATGTCGATGGAGGACAAGAAGATTGACATCGGATTTGACTTGAACGGGTGCGAGTGCCACCAGCCGCAAACGAAACTGTTATCCGCCTTCTCCGCGATTTCCGCGTCGAGTTCCGCGGCCTTGGAATAGTGCGACGGGCCGAACACTACCTCCGTGGCCTCGCCGGACGTCATCGGCACGGCAGAATCGACATGCACGTCGTCTTTCACGATGCGGCCGATCAAGAATCCGTAGACCTCCTTCCAGTCGTATTCCGGTATGTTCTCGTTGGCATATCGCTTGGCGTAAAGGAGGATCGACTTCAACGCTGCTGCGTTGATGAACACTTTCCCCTTGCGAACGGGCTGCTGGGCGCCTTGGCTCGTAGGAGGCGGCTGGTTGGGAGGCGTCGACATCGTGGATCCCGCGGCGTGCGCGACGGCAGTCGCTTCGTGATGTGTCTATGATGCAGTTAAGGCACATAAATTTGTTATACTGCCAGGCGCAATAGTGACTCGCGGCGCGCCACGAGTGGCGGGATCGAGCTCGCGAGCTCGTGGCCCTGGCACCTGCAAACCAAGAGACGTGAACGATGCATGGAAGGCCCTTCGATCAAGCTCGTCGCGGAGCGCCTCCAGATGTTCAAGAATCAAGCCGTTTCCCGCATCGATGGCAATGCCCGGTTCGAGAAGGCGCGGTTCGTAGGGCAGATTCTAGAGAGCGTCTTCGCGGTCGGGAAAAACTTGTTCCTCCAGTTCCCGGCCGGCTGCCTGCGATTGCACTTCTTGATGTACGGCCGGTACGAGATCGACAGGCCCCTCGAGGGAAAGCAGCCCCGGCTCGTGATCGCCTTCGCCCGCGGCACGTTTTATTTCTACAACGGCGCTATCGAGGCGATGGCGAGCCAGGATGTCCGTGCGCGGTTCGACCAGTCGGTCGACATCATGTCGGTCGCATTCGACGAGGTGAAAGTGCACGGTCTCGTGAAAGGGCGACCAGGTGCCTTCATCTGCGACGTCCTCATGGACCAGGACGTGTTCGCGGGCGTGGGAAACATAATCAAGAACGAGGCGCTGTTCCGGGCCAAGATGCACCCGATGGCGCGGGCGGGCCAGCTCGCAGATTCGCGCATCGACGAGCTGATCCGGGCCGCGAGAGACTATTCCATACTGTTCTACGACCAGAAACGGGCAGGAAAATCCCTCCGCGACACGTTCCAAATCTATCAAAAGGCACGCTGCATCGCATGCGGTGGCCCGGTCACCCGCGAGAAGGCGGGCGAGGCGAACCGGCTGAATTACTACTGCCCGCGCTGCCAGCCACCATGAGCGTGCTCCGGGTTACCTTCAAATGCCGAGGCGACGATGTGATCGTGATGCACCGTGTTCACGCACAAACCCCGTATCTCTGAAGACATCCCCGACTTCAAGGGATTCCTCGTCTTTCTCAAGAAGCAGAGCCCCGATCTGCACGACCGGTACATGTACCAGGTCAAGCGGGCGGGAATCAGTGACATCACCATGACCGCTTTCGCGATCCTCGGCGGGATCATGGCTGTCCTCGCGCTCGTTTCGCTGGTAACGCTAAATTACATTGCCACTGAAACTATCGTCGAGCTCGTTCTCTTCATTGTTGGCGTGGCGGGGATGGTCGTGGCGTCGATCTTCGGCCGGAAGGCACACACGGAGGCGATCCGGATCGAGTCCGAGATCGTCGTCGAGTATCACCGTTCCGGATTCAAGGAACGCTGAGCTTGGCTCGTGCTGTTGCCCGTCCCGGACGCTTTATATCAAAAGAGTAAGCAATACCGACAATTATTTTAAAAAGTTTTAGTTTTTTCGTCATTGGCGGGCATTAGATGGAACGCCCGCGATAGGCAAGAAGGTCATCGAGATGATTTCGGGGAATGGTACTGCCCAAGCCAGCCTCGTGAACGGCAAGAAGATGCCGGACAAGGTGCAAGTCGACATCGACCAGAACGTGTTCATGGTCTACCCTCGCCAGTCCGTCCTCATCACTTCCGCTCACGAGGGGAAAGTGAACGTCGCGGCGATCGCGTGGACGACTGTCCTGTCTTGCAAGCCACCGATGCATGGCTTCGTGATCTCTCCCCAGCGCTACACGCACGAGCTCGTTTCCGCCTCGAAGAAATTCATCATGAACATACCCGAGCGCGGCATCATCGCGCAAGTCGTCAAGATCGGCTCCATCACGGGCCGCACGGTGAGCAAGTTCAAGCAAATCGACTTGACGCCCATCCCGTCGCTCGCGTGGGGGGATGACGGGCCGCCACGCATCGCGGAATGCCCCGTCCACGTGGAATGCGAGGTCCGGCACGCGATCACGATCGGGGACAGCACGCTCTTCGCCGGCGAGGTCGTCTCGTGCAGCGCGAACGTGAGCTTGATCAAGAACGGGCTCTACCAGCCGGGGCTCTTCGAGATTCCTTACCATTTGGGCGGGCATGAATTTGCATTCAACAACTTGAAGATCCACTCGTTCTAACGCGTCCGGGAAGGTTCAACGCCCATTCCGGGAAGGTTAACTATATTATGAATGCAGCCCGACTCTCTTATGATAAGAATCAAGCTTGATGTGCTAATGGATGCAAAAAAGAACAAGCATCAGCTCGCTCCAAAGCAAAAGGTAGGTCGCTTCTTACTCGTCATTGCCATCATCGGTGCCGGCTTTTTTGGCGTGTATTCCGTTCTAATCTATACCGCCCCGATGCCGAGTTTCAGCCTCCCGGTGCACGACCTCGCCACCGTGAGCGGCGTGCAAGTATTCCACGATAATCGCTCCACGGGACAGGTGCACAACGGGTTTGACTTCAAGCTGGAGAATGTCACGGAGATCTTTGCCCCCGCGGGAGGCCTCGTGACCCAGGTTTCCAAGCACCAGATGAGCAACGGCTATTGGATCATCGACGTCGGGATCACCATCAATGCACGCTGGTCGTATTTCATCGCGTTCGAGCCGTGGACCACCAGCCAGAGCGTGATAGATTCACAAATGCAGCATATCTCGGTACAACTTTTCCAAACCGTGAATGTTAATGATAGCCTTGGATTTCTCATCCCCGTGCCCGGTGCCGAGTTTCCGCACGTCCATTGGAACGTGAACGAACACACGCTCGACTTCTTTTCGGACAATAATCGTTCTCCCTACGAGTATTGCTCCCCCTTGGCCAGGTTACACCTGTATAATCTTTGCAGGTTGCATGGCAAGTACCCCGCGGATTGACCCGAATGTCCACTTCATTTCTCTGTAGACGTAAACGTTTCCAAAATATGTATTCGAGCTCATGAATCGCTGGATCAACAAGCGCGGTGAATCCATCAACGAATGGCCTCGCTACTCCGTCCTCATCGCGCTCGATTATCGCCAGCGATGGGGCATTGAAAATAGTTTTCGCAACGTTTAGGGGCACGCACGAGGCACGCACGTGGATCCGGCGAAAAAACGAGCAGCACGTGTTGGGCGTGATGGGCGAAAACACGCCCATCCCCCGGACCAGCGACCTCATCAGCGTCTTCGGGAACGAGCTCGGCAAGGAGGACGCGTGCCGGCATTACCGCGGCGAGCGGTTCATGTTCTCGGTATTCGATAGAGAAGACGATCTCTCCGATCGATCTCCCCGATTGATCTCTATCTCTTCATAATGAAAATAGCGACGGGCACGCTCGCCGCGCGCATCTGTGCTGTTTTATCTTCACCAGATACTGAAATTTTGTATCTACCGTGATCGCCGCATATTACAAGCAAGGTCGAAGACCGAAGCTGGCGGAACATGCTAGTCATCCACTTGTCCGTGCGGAGAAGCAGCCGCTTCACGAGCTCGTCGAGGTTCTGGCCTCTCTGGCGGGCCACGTCGGCCAGCCCCTCGAAGTCCAGGAAGTGCAACCAGCTAAGCGAGTACGTGTTGATCACCCGCGCCGCCTCGACCCACGTGGCCATATCGCTGTCCTTCACCCGCTCCTCGGTATTGCCCGAATATCGCCGCAGGTCCTTCGGCCTGCCTATCATGGTCGTCTTGTGGCCGTTCTCGTTCAGGTACTTCAGTAGATGAAATCCGTTTTGCTTGTAGGGGTGCCCGACCTTCGGCAGCAGCCCGGCGTAGAGGATCTGGTGCATGACACCGAGAGTGTAGGGGTTCTTCGTGCTGAGCAGGGCCAGCGCGTTGGACATCTCGATGAGGAACTGAGGCTTGTATTGCGACAGCTCGAACAGGCCCAGGTTATCGAACAAGGCGAAGACGATGCGCTCTGCCTTGAATTGCGTCGATAGTTCCTTCACCGGTGGCGGGATATCGGCCGGCGGCGCCACCCCGAGGATCTCGAGGAACGTGGCGGGGAGCCGGTCCAAATCAGCCTCGTAGGTTGGCATTTCTGCGGCGGTCATGAAAAATCAAACCCGATTTCTAAGCAACGTATGGCGGATTGCCTTAATAATTTTTTACCACGCGGCGACTTTAGACCGTGATCCACGCGAGCACACGAGACCGACCCGCCATGCCCGACGCGCCAGCAAGCAACAGCATCAAGGATCTCAAGGACGTCCTCGACGGCTTCAAGGAGGGCAAGATCTCCCTCGAGGACGCGGAGCGCATGCTCAAGGGCCAGATGCTGAAGGAAATCGAGAACGTCGCCATGCTCGACGTGTTCCGCGAGGTGCGCACGGGCACGCCCGAGATCATCTTCGGGGAATCGAAATCTGCCGAGGACGTGAAGCGGATCGTGCAGAAGTTCCTTGACACGAAGGGCATCGCGGTCGTCTCCCGCCTCACCCCCGAGCAAGTGGCCATGCTCAAGGCGGCGTTCCCGGCCATGGCCGACATCCGGGAAAAGTGCAACATGGCCGTCGTCAAGCGCCGCGACTATAAAATCGAGCAGTGTGGCGGCGTCGTGGGCATCATGACCGCCGGCACGTCGGACATCCCCGTCGCCGAGGAAGCGGCGACCGTGTGCGAGGTCGCGGGCTGCAAGGTCGAGCGGGCTTACGACGTGGGCATCGCCGGCCTCCACCGGGTCTTCCCCCCGATGAAAGCCTTCATCGAGAAGGACGTGGACGTGATCGTGTGCTGCGCGGGCATGGAGGGCGCGCTGCCGTCGGTCATCGCGTCGCTCACCAACGTGCTCGTGATCGGCGTTCCTGTCTCGACTGGCTACGGCTTCGGGGGACAAGGCGTCACGGCCTTGAGTTCCATGCTCCAGAGCTGCTCGCCCGGCCTCGTCACGGTGAACATCAACAATGGCATCGGCGCGGGCGCCGCGGCGGCCACCATTGCCAGGAAGGTCGGGCGTTTCCGGCTGCAGCAAAGATGAAAAGAATGATTGCCTCATGGAGAGTAAAATCAACCTGCTTGTCCTCAACACCTTTCTCGTCTCGGCGTCCAGCTGGTCCTTTTTATCGTTTCCATGTTCATGCTCATCTATCTCGAGGTCGGGCCAGGCGACGCTCCCGATTATTTCTTGCGAGCAGGGAGGTGTGGACTGATGCTCTTCATTGCCTTGCTTTACATGCCTGCATTTATCAAGCCATCGATGAAAAAAAGCGAGATAATTGAATCACGATCTTCGTGACGTGATTGCGACGAGTTCACGCCACGAGCTTGAGCGTGACGATCTCGTCGTGGCCGATCTTGTTCACGGTCACCACGCCGTTCTCGATCGAGACGACGTGATTCTTGACTGCCGTTATCTCGTCGAGCTTTACCTCGTTGGCGGCCGTGATGCCGAGAGCCGGGTGCAGCACGACCCGCGCGTCCCGGTCGTCCCGGCAGAGGTTGTAGAACCGCAAGATGTACCCGTCGCCCGCCTCTGCCTTCTTGAACGCCGAGAGAACGAGGCACGGGGGCTCCAGGGACACGAACCCCGCCGCAGGCGGCAGGGTTTTTGGCTGGGCGAGGAACTGGTCGTTGTGCTCGTCGACGAGCAGGACGTGCGGGAAATCGAAACGCTTGTAATCGAGCACGGCGGGCAGCGGCTCCGTGTTGCGCGGGTCGTTGAACGTGTGCAGCACGCACGGCACGATCGGGTGCACGAATGCCTCGACGCTGGCGAAGACCTCGTCGGGGATGCAGAAGTGGCCGGTCGACGCCTTGCACGGCTCGAAGGGGAGCAGGGCGAGGTTGAACTCCATGGGGATCAAGCACTGCGCGTCTGGCGTGGCAACGTCTGGGCCGGCACCCTGGTTCGGGCGGCCAAGCCAGCCGACTGCCCGGAAGAGCGTCGTGATCATGCTCGTCTGCCCGAAATCGTGCTCGTTGACCTCGTGCTGCTGCACGTCGCGGGTGATGATGGCCAGGCCGGCCGCTTTATCGCCCCTGGTACCCGTGACCGCGAAAAAGTGGTCGTGGAAGTCGGTCGCTTGCGGTTTTTGTACCCAGTTCTTGCCCTCGGGGATCTTCAGCGGCTTCTCGAGCACGCAAAAGTGCTGCTGCACGATCTTGCTCGCCGTGGAGATCTGGCTCGGGACACCGATGCGCAGCCGGTGATCCTTGGCGACATTATTAATGGCAATCTTGATGTCGACGCGCCGTGAGCCCTTGTGCAAGGTAACGAACATGTCGATATCTAGGTCGACCATCTCCCCCGATCGCGCCTTCCGGTCTGGCGTGAGGCTCGCGGGGATCCGGAACGGCACCGAGATGGCGGCCGTCGCGCGCCGCTCGTGGATGTCTATCGCCTTCACGCTCGCCCGGGCCTTCCCGGTCGTGATGATCTCGTGCTTTTCGGGCAGCGGCACGAAGTCATACTCGTCGCCGAAATCTGGCTCGTCGATGAAAAGGCAGCAGCCCTTGAGCTCGTGGCCGAGCGTCTTGTCGGTCAGGTCGAAAGTACCGTTCTGGTTGATCTTGATGGCGTGAAGCGGGGTCTCGATAGCGGTTGTCTCCCCGCGGGTGACCTTTACCCAGCTCGTGTCAACGGCCGGCGGCGCGTCGTCCGTCGGTCGCACGTAGAACGTCTTGTACCCGAGCCCGGGCACGTCACGTGCCTCGAACTCGAACTTGTAGAACGCGTCGAACGGCTTCCAGTAGGGAAAGACCTTCTTGATGTCTGGCTCCCGCCAATTCTCGACGTGAAGGACCTTGCCGTCCCCATCGATCACCTGGAACACCTCGGGGCATTTATCCTCGCCAAGCTCGGCGGTCTGGACCCAGAAGTGCACGATCCCGCTCCGTGCCGTCGGGGATGGACTGAACACGAGCAGCTCGAACACGTCGGCGGCCGCCTTAGGCTCGCCCTTGCCGGGATAGAAGTCGATGCGGGGCACGAGGTGGCGCACCGCGTCCCGCAGCAAGATGCCGCCGAGCTGGGACACGTGCATAAAACGGTTGACCATGTCCCGGTGCACTGCATCGATGCTGCATCCGCCGATCGAGTCGTGCGGGTGGTTCTTGATGAGGTAGCGCCACGCGTGCCACAAGTAATCCTTGGGGTAGCTGAACGCCTTCCTCGTCGCGAGCTCGGCCAGCACGGAGAAGGGCTCGGCCCAGCGCTCGAGCAGCGCCTCGTTCTTGAGGTTCTCCTGGAGCAAGTAGATCCGGCACGTGACGATGTCCTCGAGCAGCAGGTGCTCCCTCCCGCCTTGCATGGGCCCCGTGAACGTCTTGAGCTTGGTGCCCTTCAACGCGGCGCGGAACGCATCGAGGTAGGCCATGAAGGTCACGTGCTTCATGAATCCCTCCGTGCCCAGCGCGTTGAACTGCTCGACGAGGTCGGGCAGGTGCTCCTCGGGCGACAGGTGGTCGACGCCGCTCATGAGGAGCAAGACGTTCGTCGCTGCGCGCTTCTTGAGCTTGTCGCGAACATGCTTTGCCTGCTCGATGGCGGCGGAGATCGGGCGGTCGCGGGTGGCGTTTGCCATGTTCCCGTAGCCGAGTGGCTGGTTGATGGCGAGCACGCTGGTCTTGCCATCGGGCGCGATCCAGTCAAACTCCGTGTTCAGCGTGTCGACCTCGTCGCCGAGTCCCCGCGTGAAGATGAAGTTGTCAATGTTGAATCCTTGCAAGATCTGCGGCATCTGGGCGATGTGGCCGAAGTCATCGGGCAAGTTCCCGACCGGCATGGGTTTCACGCCGAAGGACTCGACCACTTGCTTGCCGAGGAGCAAGTTGCGGACGTGGGCCTCCGGCGAGATCTTGAACTCGTCGGGGAGGATGTAGAAAGGCCCCGCGGAGATGCGGCCTTCCTTGAGGTAGCGCTCTAATTTCGGGCGGTTCTGCGGCCGGATCTCCAAATAATCTTCGAGCACGACTGCCTGCCCGTCCAGCGTGAAGTTAGCGAAGCGCGGGTCGTTGTCGAGAATCTTGAGCAGCTTGTCGATAGTGTAAACGAGTTTGAAACGAAACCCTTCGAATGGCAAGTACCATTCACGATCCCAATGTGTATGCGACACGATACATAAAAACAAGTCCTTATCGGGAATGTTGACCATCTGCATCACGAGTAGTTAAGCGTGTTGGTGATGGTCATATCAACCGGGTGGCATAAAAGATCCCTCGCTCGCCCCTTCGTTTGGTAACACAAAGATATATCCTTGAAACTTATCTATGGCACATGCCACGCTACCACCATCACCACCATTACGGGCGGCGAGGGAACCCGATCTGCGGCCTTATCGCTTGCGTCATCTTCATCGTGATCTACGTTGGTATTCTGGGGGAATCGGGAGGCTATTACGCCCTCGCGTACTTCTCGCCGTATATCCTCCTCTTTATAATCCTCGCCGTCGGCGGCATCATCGCCGCCATCATCACCTCGGCTCGGCGCAGGTCCCAGATGCAGGCGCAGCCAGTCGGCACCACGTATGCCCCGCCACGCTATCCAGCACAAGACTATCCCCCGGCGGGTTACCCGGCTCAAGGGCCTGCCGGTGCAGCTGCCCCGCAGCCAGGCACGTACAGCCCCGCCACGTTCCAGGGAGTGCCACGGCCCAGGTTGGTCGGGTACCCCCAGTCCCAAACCCCGCCACAGCCGTTAGCTCCAACCCCTGCAATCGCGTCACGTTTCTGCAAATACTGCGGGGTTCCTGCCGGGGGTGATGACCAGCGGTTCTGCGCGAATTGTGGAGCACGGCTATGACTTTTTTTTCTCTTGCACCCTCTTGATTATGTTAGCACCCGACACCGATGATCATGGAGAACAACAGAACCCGTGGGCATCCCGTCCTGGATTTCTTGAAGTTCCACCTCTTGACCCGGCTGGTCTCCGTGGCCGACAAGGAGGTGCACGGCAAGAAGCTCGCCTCGTGCCTCGCGAGCACGACGATATACGCGGTCGCCTACGGCATCTACGAGTATTTCATCGTGTACAAGGGCTTGATGGGTCGCGTGCTGGACGAGGAGACGAACTGGGCCATCATGATCGGCGGGCTCGTCGTCGTCGTGCTCGTGTCGACGTGGTCAAATGTTGAAATGTGCGTCATGAGCTTGTTATACCTCTTTTTAATGGAGGATTTAACGTATTGGACATGCCAGGGGATCGAGCTGGGCACGTATCCATTCCCGGCTGGCGATTGGTTCGACAGCTATTTTGCCTCGTTCCGGGTACTCGGCGGCATCGGCCAGGCCATCCCGTTCTGGCCTTACGTTCCGTTTTTCTACATCCCGGGCTATGCCGCGATCATCGCTTATTACGTGGCTTCGTGGCGCAGTGCCAAGGCGGGACGTGTCGTGGCATGGATCGTCGGCCCGTTTTTCATCGCTATCATCGCGGGCACCTTGGTCACCGAGGAGATCGCCACCGGGCTCCTTATCACGATCCCCTCTGCATCGAGCGCGCTCGCCGTCCTCGCACTCGCGATTAACCGGCACGGCACGCGCCCGAGAGACTGAATCGATTCCTTTTTTTGCGATTCGCGTGAGGGAAATCATTATTTTATAACCCGATGACTACATATATGCCGCAAACGGGTAGGTACAACAAAAGGGTAGGTCAGACACGACATGACGAAAATAGGATTCATTTTGCGAACAGCGCCCATCATCTTCATCGTGTTCACCTCTGCTTTCCTCGGGGTCTTGGTTTTGGCACCAGGTAATGACTCCAGCACGATAACCGATGATGCACGCGGTATAATCGGGAACAAGGACATCGAAGCTTCTGACACGGTCATCACGAAGAATTGGCAAGCCGTGGAAACACTCGAGTCGTGGTGGAACTCGGCGTGGGCGTACCGGAAGAAGGTCTCGATCACGGAACCGGGCTTGATGGACCGCGAGCGCGAGCCCGTCGACATCTACTTGACGTTCACGGGGAACGAAGCGCGCGTGAACAGCATCCGCCTCACGCTCTACAACGGGAGCTCGAATGCCTGGTACGAGGTACCCAGCCAGGTATGGAACGCAACCACGCACAGCAACGGGACGGCCAACTTCTATGATAGGTGTAGCGTTACATTTCTGCTCAACATGACGAAAGCAGATAATGAAATCTATTACGTCTATTACGATCCGATCGTTTCCACGCCGCCATCATATGCGAAGCGCATCGCCTTGAGGGGACGAAACAACCCCAGCATAACTGATGACACGACCAATCCGAGCTTCACGCACTCGAACGGCACGGCTTACAACAACGTCGACTCGGTCGAGATCGCCACCGATGGAAACTGGGCGGCCCCACGAGCAGCAGTGTGCCTGGTCGACACGATGCGCGGGGGCTCAGATTGGGGCGGGCCCGCGTGTTCCATCTTCTCCGCCCGGCAAGGAGCGACGGACGTCTTCAACCTCGCCCAGCAAACGTGGATGTCGATCGGGGAGATGGCCTTGCAAGCATCGAGTGCACCCGACCCGTTTTCGCCAGTCGAGCGGTGCAACGTCGGTCCCGACAATCCCTATGAAGCATGGGATGGCCTCGGCGCGATCACGGTTCTCGACGACGGCCCGCTGTTCGTCCGGTTCAGGATCCAGACGACCGACGGCGCCTACACGGACCTCGTTGCCGCTGGCGACGCCACGGATTGGCACAGGGATAGCATATACGGGAGAGTCGATGACTCCATCGTTCGCGGCACGTCGGGATCGCTCGGGTACGTGAAGTACAACATCACCTACACCTTCTTCTTCTACGGAACCCAGACCTTCGTGAAGATCGACCTGGACATTCTCTCGGCACCGCAACGCGGGCCGATTGGCTCCGGCTACCCGGTCGAGCGAGCAACTTATCCCCGCGTCACGTCGGCATATTTCAAGAACTACGGCGACTGGCCGCATCTCGGCCAGCTCGTGCGGGCGACCACGGGCACCGTGAGTCAGGACCGCAAGGCATGGCTGGGCTCGAAGTATTCCCCGGATGGCGTGACCGTGTACAACATGCCCATCGGCGACAGACGCCGCGACTATCCCACGCAGCCGTGGACGGCATGGTACCACTCGACGAACGCGGCACCTTCCATCGGCTTGTTCGCGATCACGAACAGCATCGGCTGGGAGGTCACGTCGCTTGCCGTGACGGGCATCGGCCCGAACTCGCTCCTCCAGCAGATCCTCCCGGAAGGCCACCAGGGCGACATCTTCAACCTCACGAAGGGCACGATGCTGCGATATGACTACTACTTGCTCACGAGCGCAGCGGGGACGAACTGGTCCGCCGTGCAGGACATGTGCCGCCGCATGAACCAGCCCGTCACGATCGTCGTGTCGAGCCGGGAGCTGTTCAACAACAACGCCATGTTCATCCACGTCAACGACCGCACGGGCACGACCGCGCTCGGCGTGCGCGTCATCGTGAACAACTCTGCCGACACGGTCACGCTGAACAGCACGTGGGTGAACTCGATCGGGAACACGACCCACTTGCGGTTCCCCGACGGCACCTACCGCGTCCACGTGGAGATGTTCACGCCGAACACGAACCGACGGTACATCGTGCATAGCGAATCCATAACGCTCAACCACCTCGTGCCTGCACAACGTATCGTATATCGCACCTATAACACGAATATGGCCAACCTCACAATCAGGGTGGTGAACCAGGCCCGCAAGAACGAGCTCCTCTCCGGGGCCCAGATACGGATCTTGAACGGGACAACCGTGGTAGAACAAGTGTACGTGTTTGCCGCGCCGGTCACCTTCCGGCTATACTCCCTCGTCGCGCCAGGGACGCCATACAATATCCAAGTGTTCTATGGGGCACTCCAGCGGGGAACCAACTTGACGAACCCGTACACGCTTGCAACCAACGCGAACTTGAACATCGGCGTGCTGGTCGAGACCACTACCTTGAACATCATCTCGCAACCCACGTCCGTGGGTGCGGGAAGCGATTACACCATCGTTTGTAACTTCACGAGGTCGGATAACTCGTCCATCCTATATCGCCCGGACAACATCATGGTAAGTACAGGGTTCTTGACGGGCTACTGGACGCCCACGACGGACTATACATGGTCGTATGCGTCGAACCAGATCACGATCAACTTGAAGACGGGCGTCGGGACGAAGCTGGCCACCACCGGAGCTTTTGAGACCTATATCTATGCCATGAACGCGACGGTCGAGAACGCCACCTACAAGACCTTCGTGATCGTTGATCCGATAAGCACGGACATCAAGGTGTTCGTGAACGGGACCGACATAACCACAGGAGGCACATACGAGATCCGGTTCACAGAATCGTTCAAGGTGGACGTACAGTATTACCGGGAGACGCCTCCCACGAACATCACGACGGGGACGATCTGGATGACCAACACCACGACAGGAAATTGGACGCTGGTGTATGCAGGCGGTTATTGGTCGAGAACGATCGACAGCGATTCCTTGGGCACGGCGAGCCAGTATGCATTCGTCATCACGTGCACATCGCCACAATACGAGAGGCAAGTGTTCAAGTTCACCATCTTCACGAGACCCGTGCAATCGGAGCTCCGCGTTTACAATCCATCGTATCCGGGATTCCCAGAAAGGGGCACCATCGCGCTGAACTGGTCCGACGAGACGTCTTTCTACTTGACATACTGGGACACGACCAACAACATCCCGATTCCTCAAGGAGGGACGACCATGGAAATGGTCATCGGGACGAGCCGGTTCAACGCAGTGATCTACAACGGGACATCGTACTGGGTGCGCATCAACACGGAGGACCTGCCCGTGCTCGTCGGAGGCACGACGCTCATCACGTTCCAGGCGAACAATCCCTCGTATTTCCTTTCCGAGTTCATCTTCAACCTGTACACTAAGCCGATCGAGACCAAAATTAAATACACGGTCAACAATTACAACCAGACGATTTTGAATTCCAGGAGCTTTCCGATCGGGTCATCGCTTACCTTCCAGGTCAATTTATTTACATGGAATGATATTCCGGTTTCGGGAGCGACAGCACGAATCACTTACAATAACGACACCAACCCGACTCAGCCAGATATCATCCTTCCCTTGACCCCTAGCGGGAGTAATTACAGCAATATCCTGGCTCTCGATATCAACACATTCTATGCGATGAACCAGTTCTTCTATCTACAAGTTGAAAAAGAGAATTATACGAGCATTGCTCAACCGATAACCATTCGGGTTGCACCAGTGAATGTAACCGTGAACATCCTTAAGAACGGGGTGGTGATCAACGGAACAGCCATCTCTGTCGATGTTAACCAGCAAATCAATTTCACGATATCACTTGATCCAGACGCTTTTTCCACCAAGTTCCTACAGAACATCAACCTGATTCATGTCAAGGTCAACGTGCCATATCTCCAGAAGACCCTTAACATGACATATGCTGGGAACGGCCGGTTCTGGGCAATTATAGAAACTCAAAAATACAAGAGCGATGATCTCATCACGGTTCAAATCTATATTCCCCCGACCCTTGCCGAACTCCAATTACAGTACGACATCGAGACCTCGTATTCCTTTACTATAAGTGCATATCCCCCAACGAGTGGAATTCCCGAATGGGTCTTCTGGCTCGTGTTCGCCGGGCTAATCGCGATGGCCGCGTGGTTCCTCGCCTACCAGATGCGGTTCAAGTACCCGCCCATGATCCGCAAGATAATGGACTTGAAGCGCAGCGTTAACCGCGGCAAGATCGCCACGCGCATCCCCACGCAGAAGGTGCGATCGCGGGAAGAGGGCATCTACCACTTCTACGCGAACATGGTGAATGCTTACAGTTTCTTGCAGACACGGGACACGCGGTACGCGTCGAAGGCGGCAGGCTACGCACCGATACCGGACGAGTCGATCTCGCTCGACTTCGAGTTGAAGGCCATCGACCAGCCCGAGATGGAACTCCCCGCGGCACCCTTGCCGAAGGGCATGGCGAAGAAGGCCGCGCCCAGCACCTACGTGGAGCCACCGAAACCGGCGGCACCCGCGCCCGTACCCGTTCCAGGTGCCACGCCGGGAATCCCGAAGCCCACCACGAAGCCAGCACCAATGGCGCTCGAATTTCCGAGCACGGGGTCCGCTCTACCAGCGACGCCTTCGATGAAACCGCTCGCAGGCAAGCCGATTCCCGTTCAAGTTACTCGGCCTCTCGCCCCGTCCGCGGCCGCGCCGCCAGCCATACCAAAACCGTTGGCACCTGCGCCGGGCGCGCCACCTTCGATCAAGGCCTTGCCGAAGCCGCCCGCGGGAATGCAGCGGCCGTCTGTTCCGCCTCCCAAGCCGGCAGCGCTCGCTGCGCAAGCGCAAATTAAGCCGGAGAACCTGTACCAGGAGCTGGTATTGCTCGAGCAGAAGCGATACAAGGCGGAGCGGAGCATGCGCGACCTCGATGCCAAGCACGCTCGCGGTACGATTACCGACGCTGAATATAACGACTACCAGAAGAAGATTCAGGAGAGCCTGGACAAGTTGAAGGAAAACATCGCGCAATTGCGGCGCAAGATGCTCAACTTCTGAGCTCGTTCCTTTTTTTTTGCTATTTCTACCTTTTTTACAGTTTTTATCGTTTCAGAGCTTCAGGCGCCTTTTCAAATCGGGCGAGGCGATGAGCTTCATGAAGATGGCCTGCAGCCGAGCCTCGTTGAGGCCAGCGCGCTCGTCCTTGCCCAGTCTGAGCTTGTCAAGAACGCTGGCGAGCATGGGAAGGAACGTGAACACGAGGCGATCGTCACGCGGCGCCGCTAGTTTCGCCTTGATCAGCGTGGTCGTCTCGTCGAGGTACATCTCTTGCGCACGTTCCAGCGGCAAGCTCCCTTTCTCGGCGAGATCCAGCAAGAATTCAAGACCAAAGTCTTTTTTAGCAATGGTGCCAAGCCGGTTGAAGATCTCTTGCATCACGAGACGGTTCGTGAAGTGGCTAGGGACATCTGCCCCGACGCAATCAACCTTGGCCTCGATTATCTCGGACACTTGTTGGGTGGAGAGGCTCGCAAGCACCTGGCGGGCGCGGTCGAGGGCCAGAGGGTCTATAATGGAGACCTCCGTGGGCAATGGCTCGGACTCGGGCTCGGGCTTTTTTTCCAGGGGAATGACAGCGGGCTCTGGCTCGGCCGGAGTTTCCTCAACATCGTGTACAGGTGGCATGGCGGGCTTATCGATCAAGTCGTCGAGCTTCCCCGCCATTATTTTCTTCACGTCATCGAGCGTGAGGGTCTTGTGAACCGTCAACAACCACCGAGAGAAAACCACGGCGAGCGAGACGTCGTTGTCTGGCGAGACGAACAAGAACTGGCCCGCCTTGAGCACGGGGATCGCGCCGATGGAACCCTTGATCCTGCACGCCGAGTCCGAGAAGCCCTCGAGCAGCCGCTCCACGACCTTCATGCTCTGCTGGCTCGTGATCCGGCCGATGAAAAAAGAATTGAACTGCTCGTAGGCGTGGTAATCCACGTCTTTCGGGCTCTGCGTGGCGATGAAGCATTGGACGCCGTATTTTCGCGCCTGCCGGAAAAGAAGGATCAAGGCGTCCTTCGGGCCAGGCTTGGCAGCACCCGCGGGCATGAACGGCGCGATTTCGTCGCAGAAAAAGATGCACCGTGGTTCCTTCGCGTGTCCCTGGCGGATCATCCACGAATAAAGCTCGTTCACGAGCACGGACAGGAAAAATTCCTTTTCTTCTTGCGTGTATAATGCTTTCAAGAAAAACACGTTCACGGGGGTCGTCGCGACACCGCCCTTGTTTCGCCGTTCTAGTAGCGCGTCGATGTTCAGGTTATCATCCGCAGAAAACAGCAGCTGGGCACTTCCCTTGCCGAGGGTCTTGATCGCGATGGCGAGTTTTTGCCGCTGCTTGTCGTTGAGGAATTCCTCGATACCCGTGCCCGGGCCTGACTCGACGATGCGGGCGAGCTCGGAAAGGTTTGGAATCTGCTTTCCTTCCTTGAAATATCGCTCCAAAACGGAGTAAAGGCCGGCCTCGGCGGGCGGGGCGAATGAAGATGATAAATTCGCCGCTTTTTTCAGGATAGAGACCAGCAGCTTGGCCTGGTTGTCCAGGATCTTGATGATGTCCTCGTCATCAAGGTCGGGATCCTTCTCTGGTATCTTCACGGGGTTGAGCGAGATGGGCAATCCCTTCCCGGACGCCGGCGTGAAGATGCGGACATCGACAAGGCCCGCGAACGAGTCCACGACCGC
>Ga0172366_10000840_pt1 | contig 23241 bp, 19 predicted proteins | sample LakKivSesite69cm_FD_114533 | JGI IMG/M metagenome (GOLD analysis project Ga0172366, IMG submission 114533) | Sediment microbial communities from Lake Kivu, Rwanda - Sediment site 69cm | ecosystem: Environmental > Aquatic > Freshwater > Lake > Sediment | place: Rwanda: Western Province, Lake...
CCTCCTTGGCGGTACTTTTCTCACTCGTGAACGGGTCATCAGAACCTTGCCTTTCATTCTTTACCTGGCTTTGCTGGCGCTACTGTACATCACCAATTCATACTATGCCCAAAGAGATATGATCGCCATTGAAAGATTAAAAAGAGAGCTTAAAGAATTGGACTATAAATACATATCAACAAAGTCGGAGCTGATGTTCATCAGCAGGCAATCGGAAGTGTCAAAAAAAGCGGCCGCCATTGGCCTTAAGGAGACGACCATCCCGGCCTATCAACTTGGAATTTCAAGGGATAAGACAGGGATTAAAACGGATCATTAATGAAAGACGTTAAAAAAGATATTCTCTGGAGGGTATACCTCGTCTATGTGATGATGTTGTTATTTGCCGTGGCCATCATCATGAGGGTGGTTTATATCCAGTTCTACCAGGGCAAGATGTGGAGGGAAAAAGCCCGGGAACATCTGCTTACCTATGAGCAAGTGGATGCGAGAAGGGGCAACATTTATGCCCGTGACGGGAGCCTTCTGGCCACTTCCATTCCCATCTTTGACATACGTATGGATGCCGACAAACCTGAGATAAGTGATGAGTTCTTCAATAAGAACACCGATTCCCTTGCTGCCTGCTTTGCCCGCATTTTCAAGGACCTCTCTCCCAAAGCCTATAAAAAGGCTATGACGGATGCACGGCAGGCCGGCAACCGCTATTTTCTGCTGAAAGGTAAAATCACCTATGATGAACTGGCCAGGTTAAAAAGCTCACCGGCCTATAAGTTATGGAAGAATGTGGCCGTGCTGTCGGTTGAAGAGAAAAGCCGCCGTGAGATGCCTTTTAAAAGTCTGGCCAAAAGAACCATCGGTTATGAGTCGGAGGATGCCAGGGTATTCGTTGGATTGGAGGGGACTTACTGCAGTTACCTGGTCGGTAAAAGCGGGCAACGTCTCATGAAAAAAATTGCCGGCGGGATGTGGATCCCCGTCACGGATGAAAATGAAGTGGAACCTGAAAACGGGGCCGACATTTATTCCACCATTGATATCAACATCCAGGATGTAGCGGAGAATGCCCTGCTTGCTCAGCTCATCGCTCAGGATGCCGACCATGGTTGTGCCGTGGTGATGGAGGTGGTGACAGGTCAGGTTCTTGCCATCGCCAACCTGGGCAAGGACAGGAACGGTCATTATGATGAGATCCTCAACTATGCCATTGGTGAGAGTCTTGAGCCGGGATCGACATTTAAGCTGGTCAGTTTGATGGCCGCCCTGGAAGAAAAAAGGGTGAATGTGAATGATGTCATCAATGTCGGCAACGGTATTTTCGTTTACCATGGCAGGACGATCAAGGATGTCCACAGGTTCCGTGACGGGCTGGCCCGCGTAAGCGATGTCTTCAAATACTCCTCGAATGTGGGTATGTCGAAGATCATCATCAACGGTTTTGCCAAAGATCCCAAAGTTTTTACCGACAGGCTTCTCCAGTTCCGCATCAATAAACCGTTGGGTCTCGAGATCAACGGTGAGCAAAGCCCTGTTCTGCACACACCCGATCATCCCCTGTGGTCTTTACAGAGTCTCCCCTCCATGGCCATGGGTTATGAGGTTAAGCTGACTCCCATGCAGCTTCTGACTTTTTACAATGCCGTTGCCAACCACGGTAAAATGGTCCGGCCCATGTTCGTGCGGGAGATCCGGCGTTCAGGGCAGATGGTCAAAGCCTTCGATCCCGTGGTTATCAATCCGTCCATCTGTTCGGCAACGACGCTGAATACCATGTATAACCTTCTTGAGCAGGTGGTGGAGGAAGGCACCGGCGTCAGGTTGAAGAATCCGCTTTACAAAGTAGCCGGTAAAACAGGGACCTCCAAGCTGGCCACCGCCAATGAGGGGTACAACGAAAGTGCCTATAGTCCCTCTTTTGTCGGCTTTTTCCCGGCCGATCATCCGAAATATTCCTGTATCGTTGTCATTAACCGTCCTTCCAAAGGCAAGTACCTGTCTGCGGAGGTGGCCGTGCCTGTTTTCAAGGTCATTGCCGATAAGCTGGTGGCCACCCATACCACGCTCCCACCCCGACAAATAAATGATTCCACCCGACAGGTCATACCGGTCATCGCCGGCGGTTACCGGGACGAGATAAGGACCATCTGCAACGATGCCAAAGTGCCCGTCACTTTCCCTTTACTAATGGAGCCATGGATCAGGGGCATCATGGAAGATAAACGGCTCTTTTTCAAAGATATGGTGACCGAGATACCGGACAGCGGCACCATTATTATGCCCGACGTGACGGGCTTTGGCGCAAGAGATGCTCTCTGCATCCTCGAATCAATAGGATTGTCGCCGTCGATCGATGGCAAGGGGCATGTCACCGGGCAATCACCAATGCCGGGCGACACCTGTTTCAAGGGGGAAAAGATCATATTGACGCTTAATCCCTTATAATGAATAAACCAGCGACGCATTGAAGACACTGGATAACATATTGAAGCACGTGGCGCCGGTCAGGATCATCGGAACCGCTGACCGTCCTGTGCAAGCCATTTACTCCGATTCAAGGGCGGTGAAACCGCAGGGTCTGTTTGCCGCCATGAAAGGGATCCATACCGACGGGCACCGTTTCATCCAGAGTGCCGTTGAGAAGGGTGTGGCCGCCGTCGTATGCGAAGAGATACCTGAGGCTACCTCCCCGGAGGTGACCTATGTCCAGGTTAAAAACAGCGCCATGGCCCTTGGCACGATAGCAGCCAACTTCTATGACCAGCCTTCACGACAGGTCAGGATCACAGGCATCACAGGAACAAACGGAAAGACCACTACAGCCACTCTGCTTTTTAAATTGTTCCGCCACCTGGGTTATCCCTGCGGTCTTTTGTCTACTATCCACAACCAGATCAATGATGAGGTCCTCGAGGCCACCCATACCACTCCCGATGTGCTCCGTCTGAATGAGCTCCTGAAAACCATGGCCGCCAGGGGTTGCGGTTATTGTTTCATGGAAGTCAGCTCCCACGCCATCGCACAGCACCGCATCGCAGGCATTGAACACGCCGGGGGTCTGTTCACCAATATCACCCATGAGCACCTCGACTATCACAAAACCTTTGACGACTACCTGAAAACAAAGAAGACATTTTTCGACGGGTTACCTTCCGGTGCCTTTGCCTTGTCCAATATCGATGATAAAAACGGCCGTTACATGCTTCAAAACACGAAAGCATCCCGTCACACTTACGGACTAAAAACGGCCGCCGATTTCAAAGGCAAGATCATCGAGAGTCATCTCGAAGGCCAGTTGCTGTGGATTGACGGTCAGGAGTTATGGTTCAGGCTGGCCGGGCAGTTCAATGCCTATAACATCCTGGCTGTCTATGGTGCCGCCGTTTTGCTCGGCGAGGATAAGCAGGAGGTATTGAAAGGATTGAGTGTAATGACCCCTGTGGAGGGCCGTTTCGACTTTTTCACCAACCGGGAAAATATCACGGCCATCGTGGATTACGCCCATACCCCTGACGCCCTGCTCAATGTCCTGATCACCATTGCCGGCATACGCCGTGGCCACGGCAAGATCATCACGGTGGTGGGTGCCGGTGGTGACCGTGATAAATCGAAACGACCCCTGATGGGACGCATCGCCTGTGATAACAGCGACAGGGTCATCTTCACCTCCGACAATCCACGCACCGAGGATCCCGGCCAGATCATCAGGGATATGACCACTGACCTTGAAGCTGAACGGTTAAATAAAGCCATCATTTTACCGGACCGGCGTGAGGCTATCCGAACAGCCTGCCTCATGGCCGTTCCCGGCGATATCATACTGGTAGCCGGGAAGGGACACGAAAAGTACCAGGAGATAAACGGTGTCAAACACCCCTTTGACGATAAAAAAATACTGATGACCATCCTTGGTCCGGCCATGGAAAACCGATGAAGTATGTTTTATTATTTGTTCTCATATCTGGATACCACTTTTGATCTGCCCGGGGCAGGCATGTTCCGTTACATCTCATTCAGGGCGGCGTTGGCCGTGATCACCTCCCTGGTCATCTCCATGATATTCGGTAAAAGTCTGATCAATTTTCTCAGAAAAAAACAGGTGGGTGAAGAGATAAGAAAGCTCGGGCTGAACGGTGAAAAGTCAAAAGAAGGTACACCCACCATGGGGGGGCTCATCATCCTGGGAGCTATCCTCATACCGACGTTATTATTCGCCAAGATCCACAACGTTTACATCACCCTTATCCTGATCTCGACAGCCTGGCTCGGCCTGATAGGTTTTCTCGATGATTATATCAAGGTATTCAAGAAGGACAAGAAAGGGTTGGCCGGTAAGTTCAAGATCATCGGTCAAATAGGACTGGGATTAATTGTTGGGTGCACCATGTACTTCAACGATTCCATCGTCATCAGGCAGAAGCTGCCCCAGGAAAAGGCCGTGACGGCAGAACCGTCGCTGGAAGAAGAAAGAATCCCGGCGGTTTTTCATTTCGAAAAGGAGCCTGTCAAGTCGACCAAGACCACCATTCCTTTTCTGAAAAACAACGAATTTGATTATGCCAGTCTCCTGGCCTTCATAGGTAATAATTACCGCAAGTATGCCTGGGCAGTCTTTATCCCTATTGTGATTCTGATCATCATCGCCGTGTCGAACGGCGCCAACCTCACCGATGGCATGGACGGTCTGGCCACAGGCACTTCGGCCATCATCGGTGTGACATTGGGCATACTGGCATGGGTCTCGGGCAACATCGTCTTTGCAGATTATCTTAATATCATGTATATACCTGATATCGGAGAGCTGACGATATACATCAGTGCCTTTGTGGGGGCCTGTATCGGATTCTTATGGTACAATGCTTACCCTGCCGAAGTCTTTATGGGCGACACGGGCAGTCTGGCACTGGGAGGTATCATTGCCGTCTTTGCCGTAATCATACGCAAGGAGATCCTCATCCCCATACTCTGCGGTATTTTCCTGGTCGAGAATCTGTCGGTGATACTGCAGGTGGGATACTTTAAGTACACCAGGAAAAGATTCGGGGAAGGCCGCCGGATCTTCAGGATGGCTCCACTGCACCATCATTTTCAGATGAAAGGCACTCCGGAACCCAAAATCGTCCAGCGGTTTATGATCATCGGGATATTACTGGCAGTCTTTACGATAGTCACATTAAAAATCAGATGACCTACAGGATATAAAATATAATGAATGGCATGAAAAAGCTTGTCGTGTTGGGAGCAGGTGAAAGCGGTGTGGGAGCGGCTGTCCTGGCAAACAGGAAAGGATATGAGGTTTTTGTGAGTGATCAGGGGGTCATAAAAGATAATTACAGGGATGTTCTTTTACATGATGACATACCATTTGAGGAGGGACGGCACTCGGTGGATGTGATTCTGACGGCCGACGAGGTGGTCAAAAGCCCGGGGATACCCGATCATGTTACTCCGGTGACGGCGCTGAGGGCACAGGGCATACCCGTGATATCGGAGATAGAGTTCGCCTCACGTTACACGCAGGCAAAAAAAATATGCATCACCGGCAGCAATGGCAAAACCACCACCACGCTTCTCACCGGTCACATCCTTGAAAAAGCCGGTTTGGATGTGTGTGTGGCCGGAAATGTGGGCCGGAGTTTCGCCATGGAAGTGGCAAAGGGGGAACATGACTACTATGTGCTGGAGATCAGCAGCTTTCAACTTGACGGCGTGACCACTTTCAAAGCCGAGGTAGCCATGCTGTTAAACATCACTCCGGACCATCTCGACCGCTACGATAATGATTTCGGGAAATACACCGACACGAAATTCAGGATCGTCAGGAACCAGACGGATGCCGATGCTTTCATTTACTGTGCCGATGACGACGTCATCGGCAGGGAAACGGCGCGCAGGGATATCGTTTCGCGCCAGTATCCCTTCACCGTGCGCCGTACGCTGAGCGGCGAAGGGGGATATCTGCTGCGTCCCTTCAAGAGGCCTTACACCTCCGCCGACGACATTAAGGGTAACAAACTATGCATAAACATAAAATCTGAACTTTTGGAAACGACACTTGAAAGTCTAGCATTGCAGGGCCGCCATAACATTTACAACTCTCTGGCTGCCGGGATAGCAGCCAGGGTATTGGACCTGCGCAAGGAGATCATCAAAGAGAGCCTCTCCGATTTTCAAAACATCGAGCACCGGTTGGAGCATGTGGCGAAGATTCATGGCATTGAGTTCATCAATGACTCCAAGGCCACAAACGTCAATTCCACGTGGTATGCACTGGAGTCGGTCAGCAAGCCCGTCATCTGGATTGCCGGGGGAGTGGATAAAGGCAACGATTACAGCCAGCTGACGGAACTGGTGAAAGTCAAGGTCAAAGCCATCATCTGCCTGGGTCTGGATAATAAAAAAATCATAGGGTCGTTCAAGGGCATCGTGCCGGTCATCATGGAGGCTCACAGCGCCGAAGAGGCCGTGAATGCGGCCTATAACCTGGGTACACAGGGCGACGTCGTTCTGTTGTCGCCGGCATGTGCCAGTTTCGATCTGTTCAACAATTATGAGGACAGAGGTACAAAATTCAAAAATGCCGTCCGGAATCTTTAACGGACACCATCTGGGAAGATAAAACACGTAAAGCATGCCTGCTTTTCTTAAAAATCTGAGAGGTGATAAGGTCATATGGCTGGTGGTCATTATCCTGTCAATTTTTTCCATCATCGCCGTGTACAGTTCCACCAGCACGCTCGCTTACAAATACAGGTCGGGCAACACCGAATATTACCTCTTCAAGCATTTCGGCATTCTGATCCTCGGGCTTGTGCTGATGTATCTGGCTCATCTGGTCAGGTACAGCTATTACTCCAGAATATCACAGATCCTGTTGATCATATGCATACCCTTGCTGCTCTATACCTTACTTTTCGGCACCACGGTAAATGAGGCGTCACGGTGGTACACCCTTCCCGGCATCAACATCTCGTTTCAGCCGTCGGATCTGGCCAAACTGGCCCTCATCATGTTCCTTGCCAGGCAACTGACAAAGAAACAGGATGACATAAAGGACTTCAAGGTGGGCTTTCTTCCTGTTACCATTCCGGTGCTCATTGTCTGTGGACTGATATTCTGGGCCAATTTTTCAACGGCCGCCATCCTGTTTGTTACCTCACTCGTTTTGATGTTCATCGGGCGGGTGAGGATGAAATACATTTTCGCCATGATCGGCTTGGGCTGTGTCATTCTGATCATCTTTTACCTGGGGGGTCAGAAGCTGCACCATGCGGGGCGTGTGGAGACCTGGAGCCACCGCATTGAGAGTTTTGTGAACGGGGGCAGCAGCGAGGCGGCCCGTTACCAGCCCGAGCAGGCCATGATCGCCATTGCTAACGGAGGGATCGTCGGGGTCATGCCCGGCAACGGCACGCAGAAAAATTTCCTCCCCCAGGCTTATTCCGATTACATCTATGCCATCATTATCGAAGAGTTCGGGCTCGTCGGAGGTTTCATTGTCCTCCTGATGTATATGATATTATTGTACCGGGCGGTACGGATTGTCATCAGGTGTCCACGGCATTTTGGTGCTTTTCTAGCCATAGGACTGGCTTTCAGTCTGGTGTTCCAGGCCTTTATTAACATGGCGGTAGCCGTTCATATATTACCGGTGACCGGCCAGACCCTCCCGTTGGTGAGTATGGGCGGCACCTCATTGTGGTTCACCAGCATTGCCATAGGCATTATTATAAGTGTAAGCAAAGATATTGAAACAAATCCGCCTGAGGCGGCAACGTATGCAGAAGGATAAGCTGAAAATAATCATCAGCGGTGGCGGCACAGGCGGCCATGTCTTTCCGGCTATAGCCATTGCCGATGCCCTTAAAAAGATTGACAGGGGCATCGATATTCTGTTTATCGGTGCCAAAGGCCGCATGGAAATGGAAAAAGTCCCGGAAGCGGGCTATCCCATTGCCGGCTTATGGATTTCAGGGCTGCAACGCACGCTTACGCTCAGGAATCTCCTGTTCCCTTTCAAGGTGCTGGCCAGTCTCCTCAGATCAAACATCATCCTGAACAATTTCAAACCGCATGTGGTGGTGGGGGTTGGCGGCTATGCCAGTGGTCCGGCCTTAAGAGTGGCGGCATGGAAGGGTATTCCCACGCTCATACAGGAACAGAACTCCTATCCCGGCATCACCAACAGGCTTCTGGCCAAGAAAGCTCTTAAGGTATGCGTGGCCTACGATAACATGGACATTTATTTCCCTGCCGACAGGATCGTCATCACCGGCAATCCCGTCAGGGACGACATGGTCAACATCAGGGGCAAGAGAGATGCGGCCCTGGACTATTTTGGTCTGAAGAAAGAGATGAAGACGCTGCTGGTTCTGGGAGGCAGCCAGGGGGCCCTGTCGGTGAACGAAAGCCTGGTTCTTCATCTGGATGCCCTCGTGGCGGCGGGTTTGCAGGTGCTCTGGCAGACCGGGAAGATGTACCATGTACGTGCCATGGAGGTGATACAAGGCAGGGCTTATGAGCAGGTGAAGGCACTGGCCTTCATCAACCGCATGGACTATGCCTATGCCGCTGCGGATATGGTGGTATCGCGGGCAGGCGCCATTGTAATGTCGGAGTTATGTGCCGTGAAAAAGCCCGTCATCTTCATCCCATTGCCTCATGCAGCCGAAGATCATCAGACCAAGAATGCCAGGGCATTGGCCGAAAAGAACGCGGCGGTAATGGTCAGCGACAGCGAGGCAGCCGTAAGCCTTGGCCAAGTCGTGACGGAACTGGCACGGGATGAGAAGAGGTGTGCCATGCTGAGAGAAAATATAGGTAAAATGGCCCGTCCCGGCGCTGCTGACCGCATCGCACGGGAGATCATCGGGTTGGCTGACATTAAAACGAAAGAGTGAACAACAGATGACCGATCTGAAAAATACCGGCAGCTTGTACTTCCTGGGTATCGGAGGCATCGGCATGAGCGCGCTGGCGCGTTACTTTCATGCTCTGGGCAAAAAGGTTCAGGGCTATGACCGAACCCCGACGCATCTGACACAACAACTGGAACGGGAAGGCATCGCCGTTCATTACGATGATGATCCGGCAAACATCATCTTGCCTGTCGACCTGGTCATCTATACGCCGGCCATCCCGTCCGACAATGCCGAGATGCAACATTTCCTCCGGCAGCGGACACCCCTTCTCAAACGTGCCGAGGTGCTCGGGATGCTGACGCGGGACACCTATACCCTCGCCGTCGGCGGCACCCATGGCAAAACAACCATTACCTCCCTGATCGCTCACATCCTGAAGACAGCAGGTAAAAAGGTCACGGCTTTCATCGGTGGCATAAGCAAAAATTTCCATTCCAACCTCCTTCTCACAGCCGGCAGTGATTTCATGGTGGTGGAAGCCGATGAATATGACCGGTCATTCCTTAACCTTTATCCCGACGTGGGGGTGATCACTTCTATGGATGCCGATCATCTTGATGTCTATGTCAGCCGGCAGGCGCTCATTGAATCGTTCGCTGCCTTCGCCTCTCATGTCAAATCCTCCGGCACGCTGGTGGTGAAAGAAGGCCTGCCTATCCAGCCCGGTACGGGGGCATCGGTCATCCGTTATGGCACCGCGGAGCATGCCGATGTATTCATCACCGGCTACCGGGTCCGCGATCTCAGTCAGTTTTTCAACCTCAGCTTTTGCGGGCGCGTTATCCGTGATTTGAGGCTCGGCCTGCCCGGGCTTTTCAACGTCGAGAACGCCATGGCCGCCATCGCTGCCATTCATCATCTGGCCATCGACGAAGGGGATATTCGCAAAGCGCTGGCGTCCTTCGCCGGCGTGGAACGCCGTTTCGATATCAGGATCAACAGTCCGCAGATTGTCTATGTGGATGATTACGCCCATCACCCGCGGGAGCTGAACGCATGTATAAGCACGGCCCGTGGTCTTTTCCCACGGAAAAAACTGACCGGCATTTTCCAGCCCCATCTTTATTCCAGAACCCGTGATCTGGCCGATGACTTCGCCGGCAGCCTTGAAAACCTCGACGAGATCATCCTCCTCGATATCTATCCGGCACGTGAACAGCCGCTGGAAGGTGTCGACGCCGGTCTGATCCTCAACAAGATACACAACACGAACAAGACCCTCCTGTCGAAGGATGAACTTCTGCCCTTCCTGGCGGCAAAAAAGCGGGAGGTTGTCATGACCATGGGCGCCGGCGACATCGACCAGCTCGTCGATCCGTTGGAACGGCTTTTTAAGGAACAGTACCGTTTAAAGAATAAACCGCAATGAAAAAGAAAAGGATCATAAGTGTGTTGCAGACCATGATGTGGATGGCTGTGGTCGCCGCCATTGCGGTATCGGTCAGCTTCGTTAACAGACGCCAGGAGCAGTCAATATGTAAAGACATGATCATCAACGTGGACTACCATGGCGGCGTACCTTTTATCACCGACTGTGATCTGCAGGGAGAAATTGAAGCCACACTGGGACCGGTGACTGGGAGACCCCTGGCCGGGATCAGCGTCGAGAAGCTCAGACAGGTGATCCTGAACGATCAATTTGTGAAAGAGGCGGAGGTGATGATCACCGTCAACGGGATAATCAGGGCGTCAGTAGTCCAGCGTAAACCTGTACTGCGCATCTTCAACGCTCAGGACCAAAGCAGTTACATCGATGAGGAGGGGCGGCTGATGGCCCTGTCTCCCGGTCATGTGGTCAGACTGTTGGTGGCCAGCGGCAACATAAACGTTGATTTAAGCGATGAAGCGGTCCTGAAAAAGAATTTCCGCTGCCGCGCCGACGGGACGGCCGCGGAGGCGGAGCTCAATAAGGTATTTCTGCTGGCTGCGGAAATCAATGATGACGATTTTCTGAAAGCACAGATCGAACAGATATATGTGAATGAAGAGGGGGAATATGAACTGATACCCAAGATCGGGCATCATCTGATCATGCTGGGTGATACGTCATTCATGAAGGAGAAACTGGATCATCTGGTCCTTTTTTATAAAAATTGTATTCGGGATACCGGATGGGACCGTTACGATACCATCTCGGTAAAATTCAGGAATCAGGTTTTATGTTCTAAAATTTAATCACATGGAGCCTTCGGAAATTATAGTAGGTCTTGACATTGGCACATCCAAAATAGCGGCTATCGTAAGTCGGTACAATGAGCATGGCAAAATAGAGATACTGGGATCGGGGAAGACCGAATCGATCGGTGTGAAACGGGGTGTGGTGTCAAACATTGAACACACGGTGAACTCTATTCAGCGGGCGGTACAGGAAGCCGAGATCAGGTCCAATGTCCGCATAGAGGCAGTGAATGTGGGCATAGCGGGACAGCATATCAAGAGCCTGCAGCACCATGGCAGCATCATACGCAGCAGCAACGACGACGAGATCAGCCATGAGGAGATCGACGCCCTCACAGAATCGATGTATAAGCTGATCATGAATCCGGGCGAAGAGATCATCGATGTGATCCCGCAGGAATACATCATCGACGGTGAACAAGGCATCCGGCAACCCAAAGGCATGTCGGGCATCTCACTCGAAGCCAACTTTCACATCATCACCGGTCAGACCACCGCCGCCAAGAATATTTACAAATGTGTGCGCAAGGCCGGACTGGATGTGAGCGGTCTGATACTCGAGCCGCTGGCTTCGGCCGTGGCCGTGTTAAGCGAAGAAGAGAAAGAGGCTGGGGTGGTGCTGGTCGACATCGGCGGCGGCACAACCGACATAGCCATTTTCCAGGACGGCATCATTCGTCATACAGCCGTTATCCCTTTCGGTGGTGAGGTCATCACTGAAGATGTCAAAGAGGGGTGTACCATCCTGCACCGTCATGCCGAAGAGCTGAAATGCAAGTTCGGGTCAGCGCTGGCCAGTGAGAACAAGGAGGAGGAGATCGTAGCCATCCCCGGCTTGCGCGGCCGTCCCCCCAAGGAGATCAGCCTGAAAAACCTGGCACATATCATCCAGGCACGCATGGAGGAGATCATCGAACATATCTATTTTGAGATCAAGAACTCCGGCTTCGAGAAGAAGCTCATCGCAGGTATCGTGCTGACCGGTGGCGGGGCACAGCTCAGACACATCGCACAGCTCACCGAGTTCATGACCGGCATGGACACCAGGATAGGTTATCCCAATGAGCATCTGGGACCTGATGTGCCCGAGGAGATAGCCAGTCCGATGTATGCCACCGGCGTGGGCCTCGTGATGATCGGCCTGCAGCGCGCCGAAAAGGAAAGAGCCAAGAGGGAATCAACAGGGGCTAAAAAAGAAAAGAGAGGCACCAGAAAAGACAGACCCAGTTTCTTTGACAAGATCAAAGCCTGGTTCGATGAGGAGACCTCGGAATGAAATGATATGAATAAATAGCCTTCAGGCTGTGGATAAAATTATTATCCTCTTAATGATGGAACTTCTAATTCACAATAAATTTAAAAAATTGAAATTATGGCTGAAAAGGTAACATTTGATTCCGCCAAGAATCAATCGTCGATCATAAAGGTTATTGGCGTCGGTGGCGGCGGCAGCAATGCTGTGGCGCACATGTACAGGCAGGGCATCAAGGGCGTTGATTTCATCCTTTGTAATACCGACGCACAGGCTTTGGCTATCAATCCGGTACCGGTGAAGATCCAGCTGGGGTCCAGAGGTCTCGGCGCCGGCTCCATCCCTTCCGTCGGCAGGGAAGCCGCCCTGGAAAATATGGAACAGATCAAATCCATCCTGGAGGTCAACACCAAGATGTTATTTATCACGGCGGGCATGGGCGGAGGCACGGGCACGGGAGGTGCGCCGGTTATCGCCGCCGTGGCTAAGGAACTGGGCATCCTCACCGTCGGCATCGTCACCATCCCTTTTTCGTTTGAAGGCAGAAAACGACGGCAGCAGGCTGAGCAAGGCATTGAGGAGATGAGAAAATATGTCGACACGCTCTTAGTCATATGCAACGACAAGCTGCGTGAGCTCTATGGTAACGTCAAGCTGTCCGAGGCCTTCAGCCGTGCCGATGATATTTTGGCCACCGCCGCTAAAGGCATCGCCGAGATCATCACCGTGCCGGGGTACATTAACGTCGATTTTGAAGATGTGAAAACGGTGATGAAGGACAGCGGTGTGGCCATCATGGGCACGGGTGTGGCCGAGGGTGAGAACAGGGCACTCACAGCCATTGAGGAGGCCCTGGCGTCGCCGCTGCTTAACGACAGCAACATCAAGGGAGCCAACAACATTCTGCTGTACATCACCTCCGGCAAAGAGGAGATCACCATGGACGAGGTCAGCGAGATCACCGATTATATTCAGAGCGAAGCCGGTCATAATGCGGAGATTATCTGGGGCAATTCATCCGACGAAAGCCTTGAACGGCAGATCAGCATTACCGTTATCGCCACGGGTTTTGGCCCCGGCAATAAGAAAGAGGCCAGAGTGGATGACGAAAACAAGATCGTTTACCAGTTGGAAGATAAGGGCTTCGAGCCCACGCCCCACATGCCCTTCGAAACGGATGATGTCCTCAACAACGAGATCACGCTCATCACCAGGGAAGCCGGGCCTGCGGAGAATGACCACCCTGGCGCCGTGGAGCAGCCTGAAGAAGAGCGCACCGTGGTCTTTAACCTGAACCAGCCACCGGTTGCATATGATCTGACCGACCATGAGCGGGAGCCGGCAGAGGAGGAGGAAAAACTTGAAAAAGCTGCCATGGTGGATTCGCTGGCGTCGGAGGACGAATACCATGACAAGAAGGCGGGAGGAGCCGCCACGCCGCCCAATACCACCAACGGGCTGGAAGCGAAAGCGCTGGAGCGCATCAGGAAACTCAAGGAGCTGAGCATCAAACTGAAGACACCTGAAGGCATCGCCGAGATGGAAAATGAACCGGCATACATACGCCGTCATGTCAAACTGGCCGATGTGGTGCCGTCGTCGAGCCCCTCCGCGTCGCGCTATGTGCTCACATCGGACGATGAGAATAATCCGGAGCTCAAACCCACCAATTCATATCTGCATGATAATGTGGATTGACCATTACTGCCTGTGACAACAACGAAACCGTTAATTCCATAAGCCATGACCCTCGAAAACAAAATCAACGACGACATCAGGGCGGCCATGCTCAATAAAGAGCACGACAAGCTGGAAGCGCTCCGCGCCGTCAAGGCGGCTATCCTTCTTGAAAAAACAAAAGGCTCAGCACATGAACTGGATGAACAGGCCTCCATGCAACTGATACAAAGACTGGTCAAACAACGGAAAGAATCGGCTGAGATCTACCAGGCACAAAACAGAAAAGATCTCGCCGACGTCGAACTGTTCCAGGCCAAGATCATCGCCTCGTATCTCCCGGAGCAGATGACAGAGGAACAGCTTAAACACGAGATCCGGTCAATCATTTCCGAAACCGGTGCAACAGGATTAAAAGACCTCGGGAAGGTGATGGGCATGGCCACCAAAAAACTGGCCGGTAAGGCGGAGAACAAGGTGATCGCGGCCGTGGTCAGGGAATTGCTTGGCTGATGGTCATACTGCCTGACATAACGGTATCAGGATACCGATGGTGATTATTCTCCGAGCATCAGCCTGTAAAAGGCCTTAACCTTCAGTTCCTTATCGTGCTCTTCGATGTATTGCCTGACGGTTTTGCTGTTGTCTTTCACAAAATCCTGGTTGAGCAGGGTGCTTTCCTTGTAGAATTTATTCAGCTTTCCAATGGCGATCTTTTCGATCATGTTTTCAGGTTTGTTTTCCTGGCGTGCCTGTTCTTTACCTATTTCTATTTCACGATCGAGGACATCCTTGGGGACATCATCCCTGTCTATGGCCACAGGGTTCATGGCGGCAATCTGCATGGCCACTTCATGACCCACCTCCTCGAGGTGGTTGGCCTTGGCTTTATTAAATCCCACAAGGGAGGCGAGGCGGTTGCCATAATGGTTGTAAGCAAAGACACTGGGTGCCGTGATGGTCTCATAGTGCGCTATCTGCATCTTCTCGCCCGTCTTGCCGATCCAGTCGGTGAGGTTCTCCCCTATTGTCCGCCCGTTCAGATTGAGATGGACAAACTCATCAAGAGACCGTGGTTTTTTCTCGATGGCTTTCACCACCGTACTGCCCACAAAAAGGGTGAATTCTTCATTCTTTGATACGAAGTCGGTTTCACAGTTGACCATGACGATAATGCCGAAGGTCTGATCGCTGCTCACGTCAGCCATGACAAGGCCCTGATTGGCTTCACGTTCGGCTCTCTTGGAGGCCACCTTCAAACCTTTTTTCCTCAGGTAGTCGATGGCTTTTTCAAAGTCTCCGTCACATTCAATGAGCGCTTCCTTGCAATCCATCATGCCTTGGCTCGTCAGCTGTCGCAGCTTCTGTATATCCGCTACTGAAATAGTTGCCATTTTATTATAATTATAAATAAACGATGATCTGTGATACTTAAAATAAACCAATCAATACCCTGTGAACGATGGCATCATTTAGACGGTCTCTTGGCGCCTTTGGAGATGATTTTGCGTGGACGGCGGCCGGGGATTCTTTTTTCTTCCTCTTCGGCAATGTCTTTCATCTTTTTGGGTTCTATCTCAAATTCCCTGCGGGCCAGTTTTTCGTCTTCAATCTCCTCATCGGCTTCTATTTCCTCAATGATCCGGGAGCGTGAGCGTATTTCCTCTTCCATCTCCCTTTCTTCCTCCATGCGTTTATCCCTGTCGAATTTCCTTTCGTTAAGACCTTCCTCAATAGCCTGAACCATGATCTTCACGACCAGGTCGATTGCTTTGGAGGCATCATCGTTACAAGGTATGGGAAAATCGACGGCGTTGGGATTGGAATTCGTGTCGACGATGGCAAATGTGGGTATGTTGAGTTTCTTGGCTTCCGAAACGGCGATGTGTTCTTTCAGGATATCCACTACGAACAACGCCGACGGCAGGCGGTTGAGGTCGGCTATGCTGCCGAGTTGTTTTTCGAGTTTAGCTCTTTCACGGGTCACATGAAGGCGTTCCCTTTTGGAGAGATTTTTATAGGTGGTGGTTTTCATCATTTTATCTATCGAAGACATTTTACGCACCGCTTTACGGATGGTGGCAAAATTGGTCAGCATGCCGCCGGGCCAGCGTTCGGTGACATAGGGCATGTTGATTTTACGGACGTGGTCGGCCACGATCTCTTTGGCTTGTTTCTTTGTGGCCACAAAGAGTATTTTCTTGCCCGACTTGGCTATCTGCTTCAGGGCCGATGCCGCTTCATCCATCTTGGCCATGGTCTTGTACAGGTCGATGATATGGATGCCGTTGCGTTCCATAAAAATATACGGGGCCATGTTCGGGTTCCATTTTCTTTTCAAATGCCCGAAATGAACGCCTGCGTCGAGTAATTCATTAAAAGTGGTTCTTGGCATGTCAGTTTACTGTTAAGTTTACATTCCTTGTTAAGGCAATTGCTGAGTAGCCACATGAGTGAGTCTCAGCAATTTAGATACTAAACTTGCTTTTCCGTCACATCATTATCGTTTGCTGAACTGGAACCTCTTGCGTGCTTTTTTCTGTCCGGGTTTTTTACGTTCCACCATCCGGGAGTCTCTGCTGAGGAAGCCTTTGGTTTTAAGCAGCGGCCGGTACTCCTTATCGACGGCCGTCAGGGCTTTGGCAATGGCCAGACGCAACGCTTCGGCCTGACCGTTGAAACCACCGCCTTTCAGGTTCACCATGACATCAAACTTCTCCTGCGTGCCGGTCACTTCAAAAGGTTGACGAACGATATGCTGAAGATAAGAGGTAGGAAAATATTCTTCGATTGTCCTGTCATTGATCGTAATTTTGCCGTTACCGGCCTGAAGGTTGATCCTGGCCACCGATGTCTTTCTTCTGCCTAAGGCGTTTATTAATTCCATATCACTTGATATCATTTAAATTGATGGGTTTGGGATTCTGAGCCTGATGCTTGTGTTGGCTGCCTGAATAAACATACAGATTCCTGAAAAGTTCCGCTCCCAGACGGTTTTTCGGCAACATACCCCTGATGGCATGTTCAACCATAAATGTGGGTTTTTTATGCATCACCCTGGTGGGAGTAATGATCCTCTGACCGCCGGGGTAACCGGAATAACGGACATATTCCTTATCGGTCATCTTCCTGCCTGTCAGCTTCACCTTATCAGCATTGATGATGATGACCTGATCCCCGCAATCGACGTGGGGGGTAAAATCAGGTTTATGCTTGCCCCTCAGCAAAATGGCAGCCTTTGAAGCCAAACGGCCCAGCACCTGATCCTCGGCGTCAATGAGCCACCACTCCTTATTGACCGTTTTATAACTGGCGCTTTTGGTCTTATAACTCAAGAAATCCATTGTCGTATTTTTACAAAAATCTCCTACCGAAAAGGGGTGCAAAAATAGAATTATATTTTCGATTAAACAAATTATGCCCGGAGATTTTATTTCCAGCACCCCGTCCCGACAGGGTGTCATGAAGGGATTTCATGACACCCTGTCGGGACGAATAAATTCGTTACTTTTGACCAAACGATTAGCCATGAGCAGAAACAGGATTTTGACCGTTTTCATTCTTTTTGCCATCGCGATGGCTTTTCTTGAGGGTGCCGTGGTGAGCTATCTGCGGGCTCTTTACTACCCTGAAGGCTTTGCTTTCCCTCTGAAAATGATGCCCCCTTCCATAGCCCTGACGGAGTTGCTGCGTGAAGCGGCCACCCTGATCATGCTCGTGACCGTAGCCCTGCTGGCCGGCAAAACGCGGATGGAGCGCCTGGCTTTCTTTCTGCTGGGTTTTGGCGTGTGGGACATTTTCTATTATGTATTTCTGAAGGTGATCCTGGGGTGGCCCGCTTCCCTGGTGACGTGGGATATTCTTTTCCTGCTGCCGACGCCATGGGTCGGCCCCGTGATGGCACCTGTCATCAACTCCTTGACCATGATAGTCCTGGCATTTTACATCATACACTTCACCCATCAGGGGAGAAAGGCAACCTTCAGCGGGTATGAATGGATCCTGCTGATCGTGGGGTCAATGGTGATCCTGGCAGCCTTTACGGAGGAATACATCCGCTTCATGAGCGGCGCATTCCGTTTCACGGATTTCTTCTCCTCCTCCCGGCAGGCAGCGATCATGCGTTACACATCGACATTTGTCCCGCGCCATTTCAAATGGTATCTTTTCCTTGGCGGCGTTATCGTGCAACTGGCAGCCGTTGTCCTGTACATTGCCGGGGGAATGAAACACCGCCCCGCTGTTTCCCGTGATTAAATGAATCCTGCCGGCCGGGTCCTCCCCGCCGTCATACCCTGACATTATTTATCCTGCGATCAAACATTTTTATTAATTTCGCCGCCTGCCGGTGCAATCATTGCAACACGGCAGAACGGCCATGTCGATCGAAGTGCGTCACATCACCAAGGTTTACGGCCCACAGAAGGCCCTCGACGATGTCACCTTCACCATTCATCCGGGTGAAGTGGTGGGGTTACTGGGCCCCAACGGCGCGGGCAAGACCACCCTGATGAAGATCATCACCTGTTTTATACCGCCTACGGCCGGTAAGGTGATGGTGTATGGATTTGATATCTTCGAGCATTCAATCGATGTCAGGAAGAAAATAGGCTACCTCCCTGAAAACAATCCTCTTTATCCCGACATGTACGTGACGGAATATCTCAACTTCATTGCCGGTCTTCATAAGCTCGGCGGCAATACCCGCCGCCGCGTCGAAGAAATCATAGGCATCACGGGGTTGCAAGCCGAACGGCACAAAAAGATCGGCGCTTTATCAAAGGGCTTCAGGCAGCGCATGGGCCTGGCACAGGCGCTGATACACGATCCCGACGTGCTGATCCTCGATGAGCCGACATCGGGTCTCGACCCCAACCAGCTTCTCGAGATCAGGAACCTGATCAAGGAGATAGGACGTGAGAAAACCGTCATGCTCTCCACGCACATCATGCAGGAGGTGGAAGCCGTCTGCGGCAGGGTCATCATCATCGATGAGGGGAAAATAGCTGCCGACGACCTCACGGTCAATCTCTCCCACCTGGCACAGAGTCATGAAAGCTACTATGTGGAGTTCAACAAAGAGGTTGATATGGCGTCGTTACAGACCATACCCGGCATCACCGGTATGGTGCGGGAAAAAGGCTTCGCCTGGATCATCCATTCCAGGACAGGACAGGATATCCGGTCCGATATCTTCGACTTCGCCGTGGCCCGTCACCTGACCGTACTGTCACTGAAAAAAGAAGAACAAAGTCTCGAGAAGGTCTTTCAGACGTTGACGAAAAAAGCGGATGGCTGACCTTCTTTTCGGAATATATTTATAATTTTGCGCGCGGTAACATTCCCCCATTTAAAATATTATCGACATGAGTTATTTATTCACCTCCGAGTCGGTCTCGGAAGGTCATCCTGACAAAATTGCCGATCAGATCTCTGATGCCCTGCTTGATGAGTTTCTGCGCATGGATCCCGAGTCGAAGGTAGCGTGTGAAACATTGGTGACCACAGGTCTGGTGGTGTGCAGCGGTGAGGTACATACGAACGGTTATGTGGACATTCAGAAGGTGGTGCGGGAAACCATACGCCGGATAGGTTATACCAAAGCCGAATATAAATTCGATGCCGACTCGTGTGGTGTCATTTCCACCATCCATGAACAGTCGCCCGATATCCGCCAGGGTGTGGATAAGGAAGATGACGGCGAGAACCAGGGTGCGGGTGATCAGGGCGTGATGTTCGGCATGGCTTCTAAAGACATGGACAACTACATGCCCATGCCTGTGGAGCTGGCCCATATCCTTCTGCAGGAGTTGGCCGCCATCAGAAAAGAGGCCAGGGAGATGACCTACCTCAGGCCCGACTCCAAGTCGCAGGTGACCATTGAGTACGACGATAACGACAACCCGTTGCGCGTACATACCATTGTGCTCTCAACGCAGCATGATGAGTTCATCATGCCGGCAGATGACAGCAGGCAGGCCGTCAAGGAGGCCGAGAGAGCCATACAGGAGAAGATAAAGGACGATGTCATGCATATCCTCATCCCCCGTGTCATAAGCACTTTACCCGACCGGATCAAACCCCTTTTCAAACCCGGTTTTCAACTACATGTGAACCCCACCGGCAAGTTCGTCACCGGCGGTCCTAACGGTGATACGGGTCTCACCGGCCGCAAGATCATCGTCGACACTTACGGCGGCAAAGGCCTGCATGGCGGCGGGGCTTTCTCGGGTAAAGACTGTTCCAAGGTTGACCGTTCGGGGGCCTATGCCGCACGGCATATCGCCAAGAACCTTGTCGCCGCCGGCGTATGCGACGAAGTACAGGTGCAGATAGCCTATGCCATTGGCATTGCCGACCCCGTGGGCGTATACGTCAACACCAACCACACCGCCCACATCCGTGATGACCGGGGTAATATCATGCACGACGGCGAAATCTCGGAAAAAATAAAAGACCTGTTCTCCCTTCGTCCCTGCCAGATCATCAAACGCTTCGGACTGAAAAACCCTATATTCCTCGAAACAACCACCTACGGTCATTTCGGGAGGGATCATTTTGAAAGAGAAGTCGAAGTGTTCTATGAGAATAGCGAAACTTACAGGAAAACAGTGAACGGCCAGGAAAGGATATTTAAAAAAGTGGAATTCTTCCCCTGGGAGAAGCTCGATTACATCAATATCCTCAGGAAAGAGTTCAACCTGTGAGATATTATAACGTTTTGTTGATTATCAGCGGTTGATGATGAGTTTCCTGGTCAATATAGTCTGCTGACCGGCCGCCAGCGAGTACAAATAAATCCCCTCTTTCATACCGGATGTGTTGACAACGAGCTTGCCCTGCCTGTCGGTGAGGTGTATCTCTTTGACTTTTGATCCCAGTATGTTACGAATTGTCAGCGTCACATTCTTCAACCCTTCAGGTAAGTCGTAGTTAAAGGAAGTATAGTTACCGGCAGGATTGGGATAAGCCTCGGAAAGCTGCACCTTTTTCAAAAGAGCATCATTCACACCGGAATAACCAATTGTATAATTAACCAGTACCCCGGTGCTGTCGACCGAATTATTTTTATCGAAGAATACATACCATATTTTCGATGTACCCAGCGCATCGCTGGTTGAAGTGTAATCACCGCTGAAATGCGTGCTGTCGGTCTGACCGGGGCCTAATTTCACTGAATCGGTAGATTCAAAAGTGCCAGGTCCATAACAATTATTTCCCCAGCAAAAGGTGTTAATGGTTTGATCGAGAAGTTGCACTTCAATTTTTCTTACTCTCACACTGATGCTGTCGCCCCCGTTATTTGTCACCGATACATGGGCAACCATGGTCTCACTGACAGGAGGTTCATGGAGAACAGTAATTTCACCATTATGAGGAATTGCCCCTCCTGACCATGACAGCGATAACGACTGGGGAAAACCGGTTATGAAAAGAAAAAACGCGAATGAAATTAGAAGTAACAACTTTTTCATTTTTCCTTATATTATAGATCATTCAGACTTTTAAAACGGAGGCAAAATTAAACTTTTTTTCACATCTCCCGGTGCTTGGATTATTCTTTAAGAAAAATTAACAGTGTGACTTTTTTAAAGTATTTTTGCCAATTAAACAAACCAAATAGTTAAGTTCTTAAATGTTTAACATTTCTAATCAAACCATTATGAAAAAATTATTTACCCTTTTCATTGGTCTGTTTTGTCTGTTGGCTTTTATTTACGCACAGCAGGTACCGCGCGATAAGGTCATCCTCGCAATTGCAACAGGCACCTGGTGCCCAAACTGTCCCGCCGCCGCCTATGGTGCCGACGATCTGATCGAGAACGGTAAGGAAGTCGGCGTGATCGAGTACCATAACGGTGACATCTTCGCGAACACTTACTCCAATGCCCGCAACAGCTATTACAACATCACCGGGTACCCCACGGCACACTTCGACGGGGTACTGGAATATGTCGGCGGCAGCACAAACCAAAGTAATTATTCCGTTTATCTTCCCTTATACAACCAGCGTAAAGCCATCCCTTCATCGTTCACCATCGATATTGACTTCACCAATACCGGCTTAAACTATAATGCCACCGTTGTCGTCACAAAGGTGGCCTCCACCACCAGCACGAACATGGTGCTGCATCTGGTGCTGACACAATCGAACATCTCCTATAACTGGCAGGGTCAGGATCACCTCAACTTCGTCGAGAGGCTGATGGTCCCCGATCAATATGGCACGCCTCTCGATTTCTCGGGTGGTGATGTGCAAACCCTCGACCTCCCTTTTACCATGGATGCCTCCTGGCCCAAGGAAGACTGTGAGCTGGTGGCTTTCATCCAGGACACTGACACGAAAGAGATCCTGCAGGGCGCCAAAAAAAACATGGCCACACCCGATTTCGACTATGACGTGGAGATGCTCAAACTGTATGATGTACCAGATAATAATTGCACCGGAGAGATATTACCCATTGTGACCTTCCAGAACTGGGGTGCTCAGGAGCTCACCAGCCTGACCCTGCATTATATGGTCATCGGCGGTGAACCCATGGATTTTGACTGGACCGGCAGCCTGGGCTTCCTCGATAAAACGACCGTCACCCTCGACCCCATTTACTTCACCCCCAGTCCCTCCAACGACTTTATGGTGTATACGATGAATCCCGACGGGGAGCAGGATGAGAATCCCACCAATGACACTCTCACCAAAATCTTCAGCTCCACACAGATTACCACCTATTACCGTGTGGCCCTGCTGCTGAAAACCGATGCCAATCCCCAGCAGACCACCTATGACATCGCCGACGCGGCCGGCTATGTGTGGTATACCGGAGGACCTTTCTCCCTGCCCAATCACGTTTACAAAGACACCTTTAACCTCTATAACAGCGATTGTTACCGGTTCACCATCTATGACTCCGGCGGCGACGGTCTGGAAGGGGGTTATTATACCCTGCGCGAGGCTTTTACCGGTGGTGTAGCCTTCGCCACGGGTAGCGAGTTCACCACCATGGAAAGAGCCGAATTCGAAGTGGACTGGGTCGGCATTGGGGATCAGACCGCATTGGAAGAGGGCTTTCATATCTACCCTAATCCCTGTGAAGAGGGTACCACCGTTTACGTTACCCTGAAGGAAAATGAGAACGTGTCGTTCATCATATACAACGGTTTGGGACAGATCGTACACCGCCAAAATGCCGGTATTCTGACAGCCGGAGAACATGC
>Ga0172366_10000841_pt1 | contig 23227 bp, 17 predicted proteins | sample LakKivSesite69cm_FD_114533 | JGI IMG/M metagenome (GOLD analysis project Ga0172366, IMG submission 114533) | Sediment microbial communities from Lake Kivu, Rwanda - Sediment site 69cm | ecosystem: Environmental > Aquatic > Freshwater > Lake > Sediment | place: Rwanda: Western Province, Lake...
GTCCTCGAATGCCATGGTGACCTCCCGCTAGATGATTTCGTACTCCACGCCCAGCAGCTTCGCCACCTTGACAGCCCTCGCCGCCACGTGGCCGTAGGCCATGCCCTGATGGTGCGAACCACCTGCCTCACTGTAACGGGTCAGGAACTGGGGCAGCGGCTGGTTGGGCCTGAACCTGCAGTGCACACGAGAGATGGCCGGAATGGGTGGCGTATCGACGATCTCGCCCTCGGTGATGACGAATCGGAGGCGTCCTTTGTCTACGGTTGTGATGCTGACTAGAGTAACCGGGCCGGGCCTATAGGCGAAGCCGAGCGAGGCCGGGGCTACACGTAGCGCAACCATGCGGAAGGGACTGGAGCCGAGCACCACCGGGTACCGGTCGTGCGCCATGCGCCAGTTGCCCTCGCCCATATGGCTCATCAGGACCGTCCCCCCGCCAAAGTCCATGGTGAACATCTCCGTGAAGGTCGCTTCGCCGGTCAAGCGCTGCAGCAGCCAGGTAGCGATGGCACTGGTCACGTCGCCTTCCGCGCCATACCCATAGCCCTCTCCCAACAGCTTGCAGGCAGCCAGGAAGGGTAGTGTGTCCAGGACTCCCTCGTTCCCGATGGCCAGGAAATGCGATGCGAAGCCGAGCAGTTGACGCTCTTCGAGTACCTGCCGCAGAGCCCACTCCAGGCGCGAGCTAACCTCGTGTTGCTCGGGGGTGAGGTCTGGATCAACCTTGAAGTGCTCCCGATCGAAGGCCATTTGTTCATCGATCTCGGCCCGCGGTGCGCTCACTGCCCGGTCCGCAACCAGCCTCATGGCCAAGTGATGGACATGCACGCCGACCTGAGCGAAGATTGCCGTCTCGTCCAGGCCGAAATCGCCCATGCTCTCCATGGGATGGCCCAGGAGCCCCACCTTCGCCTGGCTCAACTCCCGGCAGGCGCGTGCTGCGTCACACCAGGCCTGTACCTCCGCCAGCACATCCGTGTCCTCCCAGAAGCCAGTCACGACGTGGAACGGCCGGCCGGCCCTCAGGAGAGTATTCGCTAGATCCTGCACCCCGTGCATGCCGTGATTCTCAGAAGTGTCCGCCGGCTCGAGTTTCTCAGTAACTGCGTATAGCTTCTGTGTGTTAAAGACCAGCACCGGTCGTAGCGTGCGCTGCAAGGCGGGCAGCACGTAGAGACTGGGCGCGTAGGTCAGAAACACTACGACGATGAAGTCGACGCTCTCACGCTCCATCAAGGCGACGGCCCGGTCGACCTCCTCCCGGTTTGTGCACACCCCGGGAAAGACTACATCGTTCATCTCCTGCAGGCGTGCCACAAGCTTCTGGGCAAACGCCTCCTGAGTCTTGAGCAGAGCGTCCCCCGTGCCCAGGTAGAGATCGAAGAAGAGGCCGAGCAGACCTATGCGGGCCCTATTGTGGGTCATTGATTCCATGAAACGCCTCCAATCGGATGTACGCATCCGCAGCGGCCTGATAGCGCGGGTACAGATCAGCGTATGCCCGGGCGTCCTCGCGTTGGGGCTCGAAGGTTTGGTCTACACCACAGCCTTCTTGTAGGCCCTCTCGAGGTGATAAAAGGCCCAGTCCTATACCGGCAAGCAGTGCGGCACCTCTGGCTCCCGCCTCCTGCACCGCCGGTACGGTCACCGGAAGTCCCGTGACGTCAGCGACAATCTGAGGCCAGCAGGAACTCCGAGCCGCCCCGCCGACCATCACCAACGACGCGATGGGTATTGGCACACTGCGCATGCCTTCGATCAGTTGGCGCAGCTCGAAGGTGATGCCTTCGAGCACGGCGCGGCCAATGTCAGCCTGGCCATGGCTCGTCGTCAGGCCCCATAGGGCGCCCCGTCCTCCCTTCGTCCGAGCGCCGCCTCGCCCCAGGGGGAAGAAGAAGAGTCCCCGCGCCCCGATAGGCGCCTGTGGCAGTTGCTGATTCATGAACTCGAAGGCCTGGCACCTCGTCCCAGGCCGATGACCGCCGTGCGGCGCCAGAACGGTGTCCACGTACCATTCCACCGTCGTTCCTACGGGTCCCATGGAACGCAGTGCGCCCCAACGGTCCGGGACGGCGTGACGGCTCACCGCCATCTGTGCTGGACCTGGTCCCCAGGCCGGTTCGGCGCTGACAACGAGCACCACCCAGGCGGTGCCACAGGACAGAAGAACATGCCCGGGCTCGATGACACCTGCCCCCAGGGCGGCAGCGTACTGGTCGTGGGCCCCGTTCATGACCCAGACCTCACCGGAGAGCCCCATCTCACGGGCAACGTCGGCTCTGAGAAGGCCGACGCGTTGGCCCGAGGGTGCCACAGGGGGAAGGCGCTCTGCCGTGATGCCAACCGCGGCGAGAGCACGCGGCTCCCAGCAGCTCTCCATGATGTTGTAGAGCGTGCTGTAGCCAGCATTAGAAGGATCCTGGTACGGCTGGCCTACGAGGCGGTAGATTATGAAGTCGTTAACCTGCAGGAAGTATCGGGCAGCTTCGTAGTTCGGTGGCTCGAAGCGCCGCAGCCACTCGATGTGAGCCAAGACCGAGCCTCCAGACAGACGCCAACCGCTGAACCGGCGTACCTCCTCCGGGTCCAGGGCGGCCTGCAGGTCCTTCAGTACTGTGGCTCCGCGGCCATCCATCCAGGCAAAAGCCCTGCGCAGTGAGCGCCCTTCGGCATCTACCAGGGCCAGGGCCCCTGCCTGGCTAGCAAGCGAGAGGCCGAGAACCTGGGCACCCGGTCCGGCTTGTGCCACGGCCTCCCGTGCCGTGCTCAGAACTGCTCGCCAAAGGTCCTCGACGTCCTGCTCGAACTGGTTCTCGCCAACCTGGTACAGGCTGCAATCCTGGCTTGCCTGGCCCACGATCCGGCTATCAAGGTCGAAGAGCAGTGTCTTGACGCGCGTGGTCCCTACATCGATTCCCATCAGCAGTGCCATAGTTGGACCCATTGAACGAGAAATCCAACAGGTCGAGCAAACGCCCCCTGTTTCCCCTAAATACCAGGTATATCGCATGAATACCAGTAACAGGCAGTTGCAGTTTCGCTTCTACCTGTTGCCACATCTTCCATCCACCCGTATTGGGGATCTCACATGCACAAAGCAAAGGACCCTTCTCATGGTCGCAGTGGACTTCAATCGCTCCTCCACCGATCAGACTGCCTACCGTTGCGCAGAATGCACGAATGTCCTCCCGAAAGCTAAGGTATTTGTATGATGCCCAGTCCCCACTATGTATATATGTAAGATTCTCATGATAATCATCGTTCGCATTGCTAGGATGTATGGATTCTGAGCGAATTCTCCCAGACAGAAGGCAAGCTCTATAGGCGTCCACCGTTTGCGTAGCATCTAGAGCAGCAGAAGCACCTTGAGTGGTCATTAGATGTCTGCAGCCGGAGGCTAGCGCGCCGCTCTGATCAGATACCAAAGCGTAGCGTCCTTTCTGTCCAAGGTGATCTTCCAGATGTCGCCCTCGGCCAGAAAGGGCCTACCCTCAGCACTGGGCTGGCCACGGGGATCGAGTGGGTAGAGCGTGAGTCCCTTGACGCCCTCCAGCCCACACAGCTCCAGCCAGCCGGTGACGGGCTCAATGCGCACAGGTGCGTGGCCCCACTGCTCCCCTACCGAGGTGCGGCTGTCATCCTTCCAGCGCAGTCCTGTATTTGCCACCCGCGCCCCCGTGACCAGGAGCAGACGCTGCGCCCGGGCGATGGGTTCCGCCTCCAGGCTCACGAGTTGCACCGCAGCGAAGGGCGTCTCGAACTCCACCGTCAGGTTACTGGTGGCATAGTGCCCGGCCCGTCCGATACCGGCCTGGTACCTGGGAGTATCGACCCGCACCCGTCCATCGCCAGGCTTCTCCTCCCAGATCAGCTCGCCCGTGTCGCTGGTAATGGTCCCTGCCGGGAGCACGGTGTCGCCTACGGCGGGCGAGGGCGAGTCGGCGTGAAAATTGGCCAGGGCTGTGGCATGCACCAGAGCCAGTCGCCCCGGCAGGTGGTGCAGCTCGTACGGATACACGTCATCCGGCAGATCGGACCGCAAGCTGTCGAGCACCCGTTCGTGAGTCACATGGCGCTCGACCATCTGCCGGGCTGCCTGCACGTCGCCGCGCAAGAACACAAGCGCGCCGATCGCCGTCTCGACCATCTTGAGCGGATCGTTGGCCGTAGGCCAGAAGCCGGAAATCACATTGTCGCCCCACTGCTCTGCTGAATCACCGCGGTGGCTGTAGATGAATAGCCCATCCCAGTCCTGCAGCAAGGCGTAGGCGGCGACGATGGGAATGTACTCCGCTGCATGATCGTTGGGGAAGGGCTCGTTGGTCTCGGAGACGATGTAGGGCAAACCCTTCACCCGGCTGCGTGACAACTGGGCCGGTGCGGAATGATCCGGGGCATCGACCATTGGCGTGTTGGTTATGGTCCAGTCGGTAGGCGACCAGGCATCGCCGGGCATACGAGGGTGCTGCCAGTAGACGTGGCCATCAATGATGCCGAACTCGGAGTTGTTCTCCACGTGCAGCGTGCCGTGAATGCTGTGGTTGTGGTCCGAGCTGCCGATGATGACCTGTCTCACGCCCAGCTCGCCGCGCAGGTAGGCAGCCATCTCGCGGAAGAAGCGGCGCTCGATCTCGGCATAGAAGGTCGCCTCGTCGTGAAAGCGTCCCCGCCCTGCCGTGGCGAACTCCTCCGGGCGCAGGCGGCGTACGGAGCCCGCGCTGGGGTCCTCGTAGTCGCACAGATCGCCACTCCAGGACTGCACCAGCATCTGCCGGTCGGGGTATCTCCGGGCCAGCCAGTGATTCCAGAGCCGATCCAGGTCCTCGGCATAGGCGGGCGGGATATCGCCCCAGTTGCCGAAGGGCTTGGTCTGCTCGCCGCGCAGCCGCCCACACACCCAGGATTCGACGATGCTGTTCTCGTTTACCAGCTCAACGATGGCGATGGTCGGGTCCTCGGCGTAGCGATGGCCGGTGAAGGGATTCACGTGGCCGAGCATCTGCGCCGCGTACTCCTTTTGCAGTCGTATCAACTGCGGGTCGAAGTAGGTCAGCCCTTTCCCAAAGCCGATCCAGTCCACCTGCTTGACGCCGTCCGCAGCCGTAAACGGGCGCGACACGTTCAGGTTCAGGTCCATGTAGATGCCATTGTCGCCGCAGCAAGCGATGAAATAGTCGAGGCGCGCCATGGCCTCCGGGTCGAGGCTCCGGGTAGGCTCAGAATCGCGGCGGGACAGGCTACTGGCACTTCCTTCCTCGTGTGGCGCCGGCCTGGCCAGCCGCCGGAGCAGCACGCCATGGGGCCAACGATGATCTATGTGATGCAGACGGAGACAGTTGATCCCATATTTCCCCAGGCGTCGGGCCAAGATGGGGGCCTTGGACACGGGCGGCAGAGCAGCAGCTCCCGTCAGGTTCTGCCCCCAGGCGCGGTAGCGCACGCCGTTGCCTGTGATCAGGTGTCCATCGGCGATGCGGATGAAGCCATGGGCGCCCGCGGGTCTGTCCAACAGGAAGGACATGTCCGTCGGGGCGGACGCGTTATCATCCCAGGGTAGGACGAACTCCGGCCAGGCATCGTGGTCTGGCATCGGCCTGTGCGAGGGCTGAAGCGGATCAGTACATCCGATCTGAGACATGATCTAGCAGGTAAGACTCCCTAGCCCTTGACGGCTCCGAGCTTGATGCCCACGATAAAGTAGCGCTGCACGAAGGGGTAGACGATCAGGATCGGTATCGTCGAGATGAGGATCGTCGCCGCTTTGGCCGAACGATCGGAGATCTCGAACATCGTCCTGGAGTCCATGGTCAGCAGCATTGACAAGTTCATCGTAACGACGACGCTGCGCAGGAAAGTCTGCAGGGGGTACAACGTGGTCCTGGACATGAGCACCATGCCGTCGAACCAGGAGTTCCAGTGGCCGACGGCGCAGAAGAGGGTCATCACGGCCAGTGCCGGTGCCGAGATGGGTACGTAGACGTCCCATAGGATGCGCCAGTGACTGGCCCCGTCGATGATGGCCGCCTCTTCCAATTCCCTGGGCACGTCCCGGAAAAAGTTCATGGTCAGGATCACGTTCCAGACGGGCAGGGCGCCCGGCAGAATCAGAGCCCAGACCGTGTTCAACAGGCCCAGGCTGCGTATAACCAGGAACCATGGGATCAGACCGCCGCCGAAGAACATGGAAAAGACGACGATCCACACGAAGATGTTACGCCCTTTCCAAGCCTGGGCCGACTTGGAAAGCGGATAGGCTGTGAGGATCGTGAGCAGAAGGTTGAGCAAGGTTCCGGCTACCGTGCGCTGCACAGAAACCCAGGCCGCCGTGTAGATAGTGCGCGCCTGAAAGATCTTCTCATAGTTGGCCGTCGTGAAACGGATTGGCCACACGGTCACAAAGCCCCCGGTCGACGCCGCCCGGTCGCTGAAGGACACGGCGAGCATATGGATCATGGGAAACAGGCAGGCAGCCGCAAACAGGATGAGGAAAACGTGGTTGGCCACATCAAACAGCCTGCTGCCCCAGTTCTTCTCCCCGACCATATTCCTTCTCCTCTGCCCGAGGCTCTTTGCTCAGAAGATGCTGTACCCGGCAAACCTGTCGGCCAGACGGTAGGCGGTCACGATCAAGATGAAACCCATCACCGATTTGAACAGGCCGATCGCGGCCCCCAGGCTGTAGCGGGCCGAGATCAGGCCGACGCGATAAACGTACGTGTCAAGGATGTCGCCGGTGGCATAGACCGCAGGGTTGTAAAGAGTAAAGACCTGATCGAACCCGGCCTGGAGCACGTTTCCCAGATTCAGGCAAGCCAAGAGCACAACCGTGCTCGCGATACCGGGCAGCGTGATGTGCCGCACCCGCTGCCAACGGCCGGCGCCGTCAATGGCCGCCGCCTCGTGGAGTTGTGGGTCCACGGCCGTCAATGCCGCCAGGTAGATGATGGTTGACCAGCCCACGCTCTGCCAGATATTCGTGACGACGAGAGTCGGTACAAACCAGGTGTTGCTGCCCAGGAACATGGGGCTCTCCAGGCCCAGGGCCCTGAAGGCCAGCGCCACCACCCCGCGGGACGAAAGCATGTCGAGCAGGATGCCGCCCAGCACGACCCAGGAGAGGAAGTAGGGCAGGTAGAGAACCGTCTGCAGCGCACGCTTGAACCACATAGCGACCACTTCGTTCAAGAGGAGCGCCAGCGCCACCGCCGCGATCTGCAGGGTGACAATCTTGGCGGTAGCGATGACGAACGAGTTGCGCACGATGTTGTAAAAGTCAGGGTTAGCGAAGATGCTGCGAAAGTTCTCCAGGCCTACCCAGGGTGACTTGACGAACCCCAGCCCCGGGTTGTAGTCCTGAAAGGCCATGACAATGCCGTACATCGGGTAGTAACTGAAGATCGCGAGCGCGACGAGCCCGGGCACGAACATGGCGTACAGAGGCCAGGTCCTGGCCAGGTAGTTCCTTGTCTTGGCGACCCGTCCCGATATGGCCGCCGTCGCACTTCCTGCCACTGGCATCGCCGTCGCGTCCCTCCTCGGCGGTGGGCGAGTCTCAGCCCCTGGTACCATTCCGATCGTCATAGGGGATAGAGACCGAGCGGCCACCGGAACATGGCCGCTCAGTCTCTGACAGCAACTATGCCTTACTCTGCCACCAATCGTTGACTTCCCTGGTCCAATCGTCGCCGCCCAGCGTCTTCCAGTTTTCGACGAACTTGTCGAAGTCGGAGAGGGACTGCTGGCCGATGATGATGTTGATAAAGGTCTCGTCCCGTAGCTTGGCCAGGTCCGCACCCTTTTCGATCTCCGTCTCGGTGGGGGTGCGTTGGAGCTGCGTCATCACGCCTTCACCGGCCGTGTCGACGATATACAACAGGCTCTTGCGGCGCAAGGTCACGCATCCCGTGGGATCCTCCAGGACGAGCTCCTGCCATGCGTCGCGCTTCTCGGGCGGGATTTCCTCCCAGCCCAGTTGGAAACGGGCCTCGTCGACCAACGCTCTGGGATCGACCATGCTGCTGCCGGGCGTGCCGATCGGTCCGATCGTCCAGTCCATGAAGCCTGCTTCCTCGCCGCCGGGCTTGATCTGGTCGCCTTCCCAACTGTAGTTGCAGCCTTCCCAGCCATGGAAACGGCGCCAGGGTTCGTGCCAGAGCTGGTCCCACCAGTCGGCGACGGTTAAGCTCGCCTCGATCTTCCTCGGGTCCACTCCCTTGCGGAAGGCGAAGACATCGTTGCGGAAGTTGTTCTCCGTGTGGCGTCGCTTGAAGCCCTTGGGGCCGACGGGGATATCGGCATAGTTCCAGCGGGCCGTGGGGTCATTCGTCACGCTGTCTGGCCAGGCGCCCCAGCACGGCGTGAAGTGCAGGCCGACCACGTTGGCCGCGACATCCAGCAGGGTATTGTAGGGCCCCTTGGTGTACCAGTCTTTGGCGAACACGCCGTCCTTGTACCACTGAGCCAGGAGCGCCAGCGCCTCCTTGACCTCTGGCCGGATGGCCCCGTACATCAGGCCGTCTCCCTCCGGCTGCCAGTGGTCGGGGATGTAGCCGAACCCGCCCCAGATGGAATCCAGGCCGCCGAACCAGGTGTGGAACATGCAGTTGGTTTCTGCGGCGTTGGATGCCAGGCCGATGGTCGTGCCCTCGGCTCCCATGCCGAGGTCGGCCTGCGCGAACGCCAGGGCCACATCGTGGAGCTCATCGAACGTCGTAGGAACGTTCATGCCCACCTTTTCCAGCCAGTCCTCGCGATACCACAGGATGGAGTCGTTGTGCGCCAGGTCCTCCACGCGGGGCAGGCCGTAGATACGGTCGTTGATCTTGGTCCAGACCCAGGGCCGCTCCCCGTATTCGCGCCAGGTAGCCTGCCAACGTGGGCTGGCATACATCTCGTATGCCTCGGTGATGTCTTCCAACTGGTCGGCCTCGACCATCTTCATGTAGTTGACCAACGGCACCGTCTCCAGGAAGTCGGGCAGGTCGCCGGCAGCCGCGGCCAGGTTGTACTTCTCCTCGAGCGAGTCCCCGGGTCCCCAGGTCCACGCGATTTCGAACTTGACGTTGAAAAGCGCCTCGACCATGCGGAACCAGGGGTTGTCGTCCACAGTGTCGTTGCCGCAGTACTGGGTGGTCACGCTGATGCGCTTGCTGGTGGATATGGTGACCGGCGGCTCAAAGGGCGCGTTCCCTGGCAGGTCGGGCAGGATGGTCTTCCAGCCCCTGGGATTGTCGGGGCTGCCCATCTTGTCCTGCGCTGGGAGCAGCTCCTCCACCGTCTTCGGGGCCACCTCCCTCTCGATGATGACGGTCTCCTCGACAGGGACCTCGACTTCCTCCTTGACGACGACGGTCTCCTTCACTACCTGTGGCGTCTGTGGCGTGCAGGCCGCCAAACCGGCTGCACCGGCTGCCACCGCCAGGCTCCCCAGAAACTCTCTTCTACTTATTTTCTCGACCATGGGTAGCTCCTCCTCGCGTTCTTAGGCATTCCGTTGCCGAATACTGGACAACCAATGAAACCTAGCAACGAACCGTCTCGTTCCGCTCGATAGGCCTCACCTCCTTGGACGCGTGTCCTGCCTGGGCTCGCACACAGGTAATACTGACAACACAAAACAGACACGACTGTGATCGCTATCATTGTACATTATACTCCATAAGTTTGTTTTTGTCAATACTTTACCAAGATGTTGACAAAAAACGTAACTTATAGTATTATATACGTGTGTGCGATAAAGGCTATGCGACCGATAATCGCAATATGAAGTTACGATATAGAAACCATCAGGATCGATTTCGCAGCCCGGTCCGCAGGATTCTGATCGAGACAGTACCCTACAGAGCGGAGGAAGGCAGTGCGGAATACCGATGCTAGAAGGATGGCCATCCTGGAGATAGCCAGGGACGACTCCCTGGTCCGCGTCTCCGAGCTCAGCCAGCGATTGGGTGTGTCCCAGGTGTCAATCCGGCGTGATCTGGAAAAGCTGGCGGAGTATGGATTACTGAAGCGCGTGCACGGAGGCGCTGTAGCTGTGCGGCAGGAGGCTGGAGAGGAGTCCTACGGTCACAAGCTCAAGCTTCACCTGGAAGAGAAGAGGCGGATTGCCCACGCTGCTGTAGGCTTGATCCGGCCACGTGATCGCATCATCCTCGACTCGGGCACCACGGTCCTCAACGCGGCACAGGAAATCGCCCAGCATGCGCGCGCACTGAAGCAGTTGACCGTGATCACGGCATCCTGGCCCGTGTTCCGGGAGCTGGCCCCGGTCCGGGACATTACCCTGATCATTCTGGGTGGTATCTATCTACCAGATTACCAGACGTTGGTCGGGCCGCAGACTGTGGCTGGCCTGCACAATCTGCACGTTGACAGGCTGTTCCTGGGAGCTGACGGCCTGAGCCTTCACTCCGGCGTGACCACCTCCAACGTGCTGGAAGCGGAAGTGAGCCGGGCCATGGTCAGAGCCGCCGACCAGGTCACCGTGCTGACGGACTCGAGCAAGATTGACAACGTGGGCTTCACTACGATAGTGCCCATCTCACAGATTCACCAACTCATCACCGACGATGGCGCTCCCGCCGACTTCGTAGATGCGCTGCGCGAGCACGGGGTAGAAGTCATCCTCACCGGACAGGATGGTTGAGGGGTGCCTCGACAGAGGCCAATGCGGATGAGTACATCCGAGAGGGCAAAGAACAAGGAGCGAAGCCGACCATGATGCATACCCCGGCGTCCATGAATGTGCTTGTTCTGGTCAACTGGTTCAGCGCCGGCTATGGCGAAGCGGAACAGGTAGTGTTCCCTTACCTGGAACACCTGGGTGTACCATACACCGTGGTGGACATCGCGCGCGATCCATGGCCGGAGCGCCTGGCCGATTTCGCCTTGCTGATCATCGGACACCGGCTGCTGGACTCGCAGGGGCGGCGTCTGGCTCCAAGCCAGCGTCGGGCGGTGTTGGAGGCGGTGGACGCCGGCACAGGTCTGGTAAGCTTTGACCCCGGCTTCCCACTGGTGGGGAAGCCCAGCCCAGCCGTCAGTGTAGAGAACAAAGCGGCGGAGACACTGGAGTTCGCGGAGCGACCGCACTACATTACCGTCAGGCACGCCCTTGGGGAGGTTTTGGACCTCGTGTCGCCCATCCGCGTGCCCTCTTTGGCCGTCAGCGACGCCCAGGTGTTGGTCCGCGCGGGAGGCCGACCTCTCGTCGTGGCAGGCCCCCTGGGGCAGGGCCGGCTCGTACGGTGGGCCACGCTCCGCTGGGCACATTCCAAGGCTCTAGGGCCTATGGCGGGTCTGGATGACGTCCTCTGGCGCAGCTTGGTCTGGGCCGCGCGCAAGCCGTTCGCCCTGCGCGGCCTGGCGCCCCTGGTAACTATGCGAGTGGACGATGTGGCCGGCGTAGGCGAGCTGTGGCACCGGAGTCCCTTCTATTGGATCTACGACGCTAACCGGCAGGGTTTCAAGCCGTGGCTGGGGCTCTTTATATACAATCTCACCGAACGCGCGGTGAACGAGCTGAGGGATCTCATCCAGCGAGGCCTGGCTACGGGTTCCCCTCACGCCTTCGGCCTTCTCTCTCGTCCTGGCATGGAGAATCCCTACTTTTACGATCGATCCCTGGTGAAGCGGTCGGGTAATGAGGCAGATGAATTCCCGCGCCGCCACGGGCGTCCCCCCTACCCTGCCGACCTGGATGAGTTCATATTCTACGATCACCTGCGAGGGAGGCCATGGCCGGATGACGAGGCGCAGCGCCGTCTGGCTGCCGTGGACGAATGGTACAGGGTGCACGCGCCGCTCCCGATGTCGCGCTACGTCATCCCACACTGGGACGAGTGCGGCGCCAACACTGTCGAGCATATCCATGAGCGCTGGCGGGCAGACCTGGGCGAGTTCACGATGGACGTGGACGAACCCTTCGCGCTCCGCACGTCGTGGCTCAGGCTGGCGCCCTTCCGTTTGCACGAGACGCCCGGTACGGCGGCCATAGACGATAGACGCCGTGGGAAGCGGCCCGCATACTACGCCGACTTTGTCAACCTGGCCGGCCATCGCTTCTTCTCGTGCGCTACCATCATCCGCGACGATGCGGGCTACGAATGGTTTCCCGACAACGACGTGGCGGCGACGGTTGGCCGAGGAGTGCGCCAGTTGCGGCGAGCGCTCGACAGCATGGCCCTGGCCGTCCTTTTCACCCACGAGACCGATCACCTCTATCGTATCAGGCCCGACGCCTGGGCGGCAGAGGTCGAGCAGACAGCGCGGGGCATCGCCGCATACGATCCCATTTACATGACCCTGGACGATGGCATCCGCTATGTCCGCGCCACGCGCACGTCGCGGATGCAGTCGTGCTCGTTGCGGATAGGTACATCCGACCACCCGGGTGGCGGCGAGGTGGAGGCGACTTTCCTGGGCTCGGCCGACGTGCCCACTCACTTTTACCTCTTTACAGAAGAAGGGGAGGAAATCAACTCACAGCTGGTGGGAATCCCTTCATTCGACGGGCGAACTGTCGTGACAGCTCACATCGGCTCCTGACATTGCGCAGGTGGTGCACATTTGGAGTACAAGCCGGACTTTGCCGAGGCGGCCGAGCACATCCGGGCCTTCTGGCAGCGCGAGCCCACCGGGCGCTGCGCGCTTCAGGTGGTCGCGGCGCGCCATGGCGCTGCGCCGCCGCCGGAGGACGTAGCCGATATCCTGACGAAAAAGACCGACCCAGACTATGTCCTCGGGCGCGCTGAGTGGGCGTTCCGAAGCCACCATTACCTGGCAGAAGCTGTGCCTGTGTATGTGCCGGGGTTTGTGTGCACCGATACGGCGGCGTATCTTGGCGCCCAGGTCGTCCTGGCAGAGGACACAGTCTGGTACAAGCCGGTCATTGATGACTGGCAATCCTACCGGCTGCGCTTCGATCCGGAGAATCGCTGGTGGCAGATGACCAGGCGGATGGCACAGGCCGCTACGGAGAGAGGGCGCGGCCGCTACCTGGTCGGCGTACCTGACTTCCAGGTACCCCTTGACATCGTCAGCCTGCTGCGCTCTCCGGAAAGGCTTTGCCTTGATCTGATCGAGAACCCCAACGCTGTGAGGGCCGCCACCCGTCTGATCCTTGATGAGGTGTACTCGCACTGCTATGATGACATCTATTCCACCATCACGCGATACACTCCATTCGTTGGAGATTGGATGGGGCTCTTTGCCGCTGGCCGGCACGATGTTGTACAATGCGACTTTGCGGCGTTGATCTCGCCCCGGCACTTTGAAGAGTTCTGCATGCCGGACATCCAGAAGCAGTGCCAGATGCTGGACACCTGCATCTTTCATCTTGATGGTCCAGATGCCGCGCGGCACCTGGATGCGCTGCTGGAGATCGAAGAACTCGATGCCATCCAGTGGGTGCCGGGAGATGGCAAACCGCCGGCCAGGGCCTGGCTGGCGATGCTGAATAAGGTGCAGCATGCGGGCAAGGGTCTCTGGGTCAGCGCGCCGCCAGAGGATGTGCACGCGATCCTGGAGGGGCTCCGGCCGGAGGGGCTCATGATCCATGTGGAGGGCACTTTCCCCTCACTCGACGAGGCGGAGCGCTTTATCGCGGCTGTACAGAAGGCCTGTCACGGTCGGTGGCAACGCTAGGCGAGGGCGCGGTTGCGGTAGGTAGCCAGAGGAGGTACACTATGTCCAATGCGGGCGAGATGGCAGAGATCACAGTAGATGGAGGCCATGCCTTCCAGACGATCGACGGTTTTGGGGTCAACATCAACGCCAAATACTGGAACGACGGCAAGCTGATCCCGACGTTGGATCTGCTGCGCGAGGACCTGGGAGCCACCCTTTACAGGGTGGACATCTGGGGTAAGTCGAACTGGATAGATCCGGACGGCACGATTGGCCCTGGCGCCCTCAACGAGGAGCACCTCGCCAGCATTTATCAGGGCGAAATCTTCCGGCGCGGCTGGGCCATGATGCGCTACCTCAACGAGCATGGCATCGAACCCTACCTCACCGCCAGCGGCGATGTACCGCCTTGGATGTTGGGAACGGACGGTAAGTCGTTGTCCGAGTATGAGCCATTTTGCGACATGCTGGCCTCAATGGTGGAATGGGCCAGGCGGAAGGAGGGATTGCACTTCACGCTGTTTGGCCCGTTGAATGAGACCGACGTGGGCAGTCCCGAGGGCCCTTCCATCAGCCCGGCCGAGTTTGTGAAGGTACTGGAGATACTCCACGACAGGCTGGCGCGGCGAGGCCTGGATGACATCCGCCTGGTAGTGGCCGAGCAGGGCAGCTTCAAGACCGACTATCTGCGCCAGATCGTGAGCAGCGACAGGCTGGCTGGAAGGATCGGAGTGTTCGGCATGCACACCTACTTCCGCCTCTCCCCCGCTGCCGTGCAGGCGGTGCAGGAACTGATCAAGAACAGCCGCTACGCTGGCTGCCGGCTATGGCTGACAGAGTACGGGGACCTGGAGCAATCTGGCGAGCGCGAGTGGTACGTGGCCTGGGCGATGACCTCACGTCTCTTCGATGTACTAGAGGGTGGGTTCAATGGGGCGCTGGTGTGGGACGCCTTTGACAACTACCACGACCACGACGAAGCCTGGACGATCTACGGGCTGCTAAGGACCGGGCGCCACGTATACACGCCCAAGAAGCGATACTATGCCACCCGGCAGGTCCATCGCTTCGTACTGCCGGGCTTTGAGAGGGTGGAGGCCACATGCGCCCACTCGGATCTCAGATTGCTGGCGTTCGCTGATCCGCAGCGCACCAAGCTTACGCTGGTGGGCATGAGCGGGCCCAGCAAGGCCTACCATCTCAACGTGCGGCTACAGGGCTTCTCTGATCAGGTCATGGCAGGCAGGGTGTTCTACCATCGGACATCGGAAGCGGAGAACTGCCACCGGATCGGGGTGATCCCGGTGACCGGTCCAGAGCTGCCCTTCACCGGCATTGATGCTTTCGTTCCACCAGACAGCATCTTTACTCTGACTACAGTCAACGACAGCCCCTGCGCGAACTGAGCGGCGCCGGCGAGTTGCTCAACCCGGGCAATTTAGCAAATTGCCATCGGTAGGACCAAGTTGCCAACCTGTCCAAAGGAGGGAACACAATGGAAGCATTGAAAGCGGGATACGTCTCGTTGGGGACGGAGTTCTACGTCCCCGAGCGGCTGAAGGAGATCACCGCCCGGGCGGAAAAGCAATTGACCGACGCCGGCCTTGAACTGGTGCGCACCGAGCCGGTCTTCGCGCTGGGGCAGGAAGAGCGGGCCGTCCGGGAACTCAAGGTCCAGCCGTGGGATTTCCTCATCGTCAACGTCATCAACTGGATTGACCCGCGCGCCGCCGCCCGGCTCCTGTACGAGTTCCGCCACGAGCCGCTTGTGCTCTACAGCATGGGCGGGTTCACCGAAGGCGACACGCTGATCTCGCCGGCGGCGGGCGCCGGCTCTACAGCGCTGCGTTACCCGCTTGAACGCTGGCGAGTCAAGTTCAAGTACCTGTTCAACGGCCCTGACATGCCGATGGACGTAGCGGGCATCGTCAAGTTTGGCCGCGCCGCCCAGACGATGAAGAAACTGCGCCACGCGCGCGTGGGCATCCTGGGCTTTAACGACATGGGCCTCTACACCACCGGCTTCAACGTCACCACGCTGCGCGGCAAGATCGGCCCGGAGGTGGAGAGTTTCGACATGCTCCAGTTGGAGCGCAAGATGGACGCGCTGGACGACGCGACCGTCAAGGCCGAGGTGGCGCGCATCACTGCCGACTGGGAGTATCCGCTCGGCAAGCCGAAGGAGGCGGCGATCGAGCGGGCCATCCGCATGGCCCTGGCGACAGTGGAAATCTGCCAGGAGAAGCATTTCGACGCGGTCTCTTACAAGTGCGTGGAGGGCATCCCGGCTTTTCTGAACGCGGTGCACAGCGTGCCATCGGCGCTGGTGGCCTCGGCCGGCTACCCCTACGTGGACGAGGACGACGTCGGCAACCTGGTGGCTGAACTGATGCTCAAGTGGCTTTCCGGGCAGCCGGTCACGTTCCTGGAACATTACGAACACCACCCCGACTGGATCCTGCTGGGGGTGGATGGCTTCATCCCGACCCAGATGGTGGAAGGCAAGCCCCTGGTCAAGCCGATCTCGACGGTGCTGTTGGACGGGTTGGTGTTCTGCTCCCGCATGAAGACTGGACGGCTGACGCTGGCCTGCTTGTCGGAAGACGACGAGGGCTACCGCATGCACATCGTGACAGGCGAGGGCAGGCCACCGCCGCGGTGGGTGGAGATGGGTGTGCCGCTCCCATCTTGGCCGAGCGTGTTGTTCTACCCCGACGGCGCAGTGCGCAGCATCCTGGATCACGTGCAGTCGCAGCACTTCGCGGCTGTGTTTGGGGACTATGCCGATGAGCTCGTTGACCTGTGCTATCTCCTGGAAATCAAGACGGTTATAGACAGGTAGCTCCCTCTCAACGGTGGACGAGGCGAAGGGCCGCCCAACACAGGTGCCCAACTCGTCAGTGAGGACATTCGACCTATGAACAAATCGATCGGTATCGTAGGCGGACTCGAGATCCGGCTTTCCCGTCTCTTCGCCGGCAGCCAGAATGCTGTCGTGGTGGCTATCGACCACGGCCAGACCTTCGGCCCCATGCCCGGCCTGGTAGACTTCAATAGGGCCGCCGAAACCCTGGACGAAGCGGACGGTGTCCTTCTGTCGCCGGACATGATTCGCTTCACCGGCCGCCTGTTCCTGCAGCGCAGCAGCCCACGCGTGATCGCCCGCCTGAACTGGACCACCCGCCACTGTGTGCCCTGGGGCTACGGCGACTCCGACACTGTCCCCGCCACCTCCGTGGAAACGGCGGTCAGTCTAGGGGCTGAGATCGTCTTAGCCGCCCTCATCCTCAGGACCGGCAGCGAGCAGCGGGACGCCGCCAACGTTGAGCTATTCGTGCGCCTGGTGCACGAGGCCCATCGCCTGGGGCTGCCCATCATCGGCGAAGTGTTCGCCACACCGGAGGTCGAGCGCGACCGGGATGAGTTCCACGACTATATAACACGCACCTGCCGTATCGCCTGCGAGTTTGGCGCCGATGCCATCAAGACCTTTTACACCGGCGATCGGTTCCCGGAAGTAGTACGGGGCGTGCCCATTCCCGTGTTTGCCCTGGGAGCAGAGAAGATGGAACAGGAGATCCAGGCACTGGATCTGGCCGCCCGTGCTATCCACGCCGGAGCCCGTGGCGTGGTGTTTGGGCGCAACGTCATCCAGGCGCAGGACCCGGCCCGTTTCCTGCGAGCGCTCAAGGCAGTGGTGAAAGAGGGCGTCGCGCCCGACCGGGCCGCCGCCCAGCATGGTTTGGGCTCGCCGTCGTGAGGAGGGAGTCCATGGTCGTCTTCCTGGGTATCGACGCCGGCACCACCTCGCTTAAGGCCGCCCTTTTCGATATGACAGGCCGCGCCCTGGCGGTCGATCTTCAAGAGTATCAGCTTAAGACCCCGGCGCCTTCCTGGGTGGAGCTGGAGGCCGAAGTCTATTGGCAGGTCTGCTGCCGGGCGATAAGAAACGTCCTCTCTCGAGCCAACATCGAGGGCAGACAGGTGGCCGCGCTGGCCATCTCAAGCCAAGGGGAAACGCTCATTCCCGTGGATGCAGACGGACAGCCGACGCGTCCTGCCATCGTCTGGCTGGACAACCGGGCGACTGATGCGGCCGAGTGGATCAGCTCTGCTTTCGATGCCCGAGTTCTGCACCACACGACCGGCCAGGTTGCCGTCACACCCACATGGCCGGCTTGCAAGATCCTCTGGATGCGGCGTCATGAGCCGGACGTCTTTGCCCGGAGCGTCCGATTTCTGCTCCTCGAGGACTACCTGCTCTACCGCCTGACGGGGAGGTTTGTCACCGAGCGCTGCCTCCAGACTTCGTCCCTGCTGCTCGACATCCAGAGCGGCACCTGGTGGGAGCCCATGCTGCGAGAGACCGGCATCACGTCCGAGCAACTGGGCGAACTCATGGACCCGGGCGAGGTGATCGGGCCTCTCAGTGCCGATGGAGCGAAGGCCACCGGGCTGGCGCAGTCCACCGTGGCGGTCTGCGGCGGCATGGACGTAGCCGTGGGCGCGATTGGGGCCGGTAACACCACCCCGGGCATGATCACCGAGACAACTGGGAGCGTGCTAGCAGAATTGGCAACGCTGGAGCGCCCGCTCTTCGATCCTGAGCGGCGCGCGCCCTGTCATTATCACGCTCTTGCGGGGCGTTACTGCCTCCTGCCTTGGGGGCAGACCGCGGGCATGGCCCTGCGCTGGTTCCGTGACCAGTTCTTCGGCCTCGAATGCCGCGTGGCCGAGGGGGTCGGCATCGACGGCTACGATATCATGACAGGGCTGGCCGCACAGGTGCCCGCAGGCTGTGACGGTCTGGTCGTCCTGCCCCATCTGGAGGGCGCTGCATGCCCTGAATTCAACCCCGCCGCCCGGGCGGTCTTCTTCGGCGCCACGCTGCGGCACACTCGCGGCCACTTTGTGCGGGCGATCCTAGAAGCCGTCGCCTACATGCTCAAGCGGCACGTGGACATCATCGAGGACTTGGGCGTCACGGTCAGCGAGGTGAGCAGCCTGGGTGGCGGAGCGCGAAGTGTCCTATGGCTGCAGATCAAGGCCGATGTCCTACAGAAACCGGTTGTCGTCGTGCCAGGGGAGGAGGTAGCTTGCTTAGGGGCGGCACTGATGGCAGCGGTGGCCACAGGTGCTTTCTCGAGCCTCGAGGAGGGGGTGCGACAGATGGTGCGGCGTGGGGAGACTGTACACCCACGGGAGGAACACCGGCTGGCCTACCAGAAAGGCTACGCCACTTACATTGAGCTGTATGAACGTCTTGCTCCGATGTTCCGCTAGGCGAGACCAGGAGCCAGAAAGTGAGGAGGGCGGGCATCGTGCTAGAGCCAATCAAGGGCTGGGCAGGAAGCGCAGTGCCCCCCGACGGTTGGCCTCAGAAGATCCGGGCACTCTGCGATGAGTTGCCTAGCGATTGGATTCCGAATCGTCCAAACCGAGCCGAAAGCGCGGTTCTCCGCGCTGAACAGCGTCAAGGTGACCTTAGTCTCGCGAGTAACCAGGGAGGCGGTAATAAGTGACCAAGATTGCTTTCATTGGCGCCGGCAGCTTGACCTTCACCAGGAATCTGGCCAGAGACATCCTCACCTTCCCACTGCTGGAAGATGCCACTCTGGCGCTGATGGACATCGACTCCGAGCGTCTGGGCTTCGCGCAGAAGTCGGTGCAGCGTATCATTGATCTGGGCAGCTACCCGGCCAAGGTCGAAGCGACGCTCGACCGCGTGGAGGCGCTCCGCGGCGCGGACGCCGTCCTCACGACCATCCTGGTGGGCAGCACAGAGGTCTGGCGCGGTGATATCGAGATTCCTGAGAAATACGGTGTCGATCTCTGCGTAGGCGACACGCGAGGTCCGGCCGGCATCTTCCGAGCCTTGCGCACCATCCCGGTCATGCTCGACATCGCCCGTGACGTAGAGCGGTATGCCCCCGACGCGATCTTCCTCAACTACACCAACCCCATGGCCATGAACTGTCGTGCAGTACAGCGGGAGTCTTCTATACGGGTCACGGGTCTCTGCCACTCTGTCCAGGGCACGGCCATGATGCTCGCCCGCTGGATCGGCGCCCCCTTCGACGAGATCACCTACACCTGCGCGGGAATCAACCACCTTTCATGGTACCTGGACTACGAGTGGAACCGACAGGACGCCTATCCCCTAATCCGCGAGGCAGTCAAGAGGCCCGAAGTTTACAATGAAGAGATCGTGCGCAATGAGATGTTCCTGCATCTGGGCTACTATGTCACCGAGTCCAGCGGCCATAACTCTGAATACAACTGGTGGTTCCGTAAACGCCCCGAACTCATCGAAAAGTACTGTACCCACGGCACGGGCTGGAATCCCGGCGAGCACGCCTACACTCTGAAAGAGTACCAGGACAAGGAGCACACGTGGAAGGACGAGGCCAGACAGTGGTTCGAGGAGGACACCCCCATCGACCTGACTCGCGGCCGCGAGTTCGCGGCGCCAATTATCAACGCCTGGATGGGCGGGGAGGTCTATCGCTTCAACGGGAACGTGCCCAACACGGAGTTGGTCACCAACCTGCCGGAAGGTTGCTGCGTGGAGGTTCCGGTGTACGTCGACCGGGGCGGGTTCAGTCCAGTGCACGTGGGGCCGCTGCCCCCCCAATGTGCCATCCTGACGGGGCTGAGTGCTCAGATCGAGGAAATGGGCGTGGAGGCGGCGCTTACCGGAGATCCGACGTTGGTCTACAGGGCCATCGCCCACGACCCACTGACAGCCTCGGTGCTGTCACTGGCCGAGATCAGACAGATGGTCGAGGAGATGTTCGCCCACAACGAGGCCTATCTACCGCAGTTCAAACATCTCAAGGTGCAGTGACTTGATTTCTACCTGCAAACCCTGCCAGCGTCAACATGTCAAATCGAAAGAGCAATATTGCAACCGCCCCCAATACCCCAAATGCAGGAGGCAGCAATGAGTGCAAAGACACAGATCGGAATAGCGGGGATCAGCTTCGGGCCGTTCTGGGGTTTCGAGGAATCGCAATACCAGACCCGCGTCGGTCAACTGGACGAAGTCGGCCAGCGTCTTGGGGTCACAGTACTTGCACTTCCTGAGACGTTTCAAGATGCCGAGGGCGCTGTCAGAGCAGCGAAGAACCTGAACGGGGAGGCCGATCTAGCGATCCTCGACGTGGCAACCTATCCGGAGGGAAAAGCCGCCGGTGCCTTTTTCGATGCACTTGGACTTCCCTTGGTTCTATGGAGCCGGAATGAATCCGAATACAACACCCACATCGGCCATAACAGCTTCTGCGGCGCCAACTTCCTGGCTGGCAACCTGGCCCTGAGAGGACGCCGCTTTCGCAGTCTGTATGGCGAGCCCGAGGATACAGGGTTCCTCGCACGCCTGCAGACCGCAGTCACCCTCATCGGCGCAGCCAGGCGCGTTGCTGGCTCGCGCATCGGCCTGTTGGGCGAAGGAATCGTGCCCAAGTTCTTTGACATAGATGTCCAGCCCCAGGACCGCCAGGCGCTGGAGGAACGCTTCGGCATTAAGTTCATCGGCGTACCGATGGAGGACATTGTCAAGCGGGCCGCTTCGTACGAGGAACGGGAAGTCGAAAAAGCAGCCCAAGACCTGGCGAGACACTTTTCCGTGGTCGAGATCCCTGACGCGGCAGTCCTGAGGCAGGCGCGTGTGCTCCGCGCGATCCGGGACTTTTGCAGCGAGGAAAGGTTCGCCAGTATCGCAGTGCGCTGCTGGCCGGAACTGCAGGTCCTATACGATGTCTGGCCGTGCCCGGTGGTCAGCATCCTCAACGAGGCTGGAGTCCCCACTGCCTGCGAAGGTGATCCCGGCGGGGCATTGGATATGCTGTTGGCCGCCCAATTGTCCGATCGCCCGGCAACCCTGATCGACATCGTCAACTGGGATGATGGGCACAATACCTTTGCCATCTGGCACTGTGGCCCAACCGCCTGCTCCTGGGCGGATGAAGAAGGCACAAGGCTAATCCCCCATAACGTTGATGGGCGTACACCCGAGGGCAAGCCCGCTTCGGGGTTGCCCGGGATCGTAGATATGCAGTTTAGCCCGGGGCCAGTCACTGTGTTCCGCACCCTTGGTGCGCTTGACGATGAATTTGCAGTGGAAGGGAGTCTGATCCACGCTCCAAGCCGCAGGATTTGTGGGAGCTTCGGCACAGTCAGCAGGCCAGCCATCTACGGGCAGGAAGTCGAAACCCGTCTCATCCGCGACCATATTTTCAACCGCACCTTGCCGCACCATTACACTGCGGCTCGTGGTCACTTGTTCTCGTAAGAGCCTGATTCGATGAAAGACGAACGTATGCCACTGCGGGAGTTTGTGGCGAAACTCAGGGACGCTGGACGCAGATGCACTCTACTCGGCGTGGGACCCGTCTCCGAGGTTGTGGTGAAGGCCACATTCCAAGCCTGCAAACAGCAGGCCTGCCCTGCCATCTTCATTGCCTCTCGGAACCAGGTGGACCTGCGCTCCCTTGGACATGGCTATCTGATGGGTGGGATAGACCAACACACCTTCGTCGAGCTTCTTGCACGCTTGCAGAAGCAAGTGGGCTATGAAGGCCCTGTGTATATCTGTCGTGATCATGGCGGTCCTTGGCAGCGCGACGCCGAGCTGGATGAGAGGTATCCCATGGCACGCGCCATGGAGATCGCGCGCGAGTCGTTCCGCGCCGATATCGAGGCGGGCTTTAATTACCTTCACATTGACCCGACCAAGTGCCCTTTCCCATACACCCAAGAGGATCTCTGCGCCTGGACCGTCGAACTGGAGATGTTCTGTGAAGAAACACGCAGGGCACTGGGACGCTGCCCCATTGACTACGAAGTGGGCACCGAAGATATCCGGGGTGGACTCACATCCAGGGACGCGTTCGAGTCCTTCCTGGAGCATCTCATCGGGCGGCTTGAGGGACAGGGGTTGCCGTTGCCTACTTGCGTCGTCGGGCAGACCGGCACGCTGTGTCGCACAGATCGTAACGTAGGGCACTTTGATAGAGTACAGACGAAAGAACTCGCCACCATAGCGGCTCGCTATGGCGTCGGGTTCAAGGAGCACAATGGCGACTACCTGAGCGCCGCTTCTTGCCGGATACACCCCGACATCGGGGTCACCGGCATGAACGTGGCCCCGGAGTTTGGGCTGGTGGAGACGGACGCCTGGTTGGCCCTGGCTGACCTGGAGATGAAACTGGTACGCGAAGGCTGGCTGGCGGAGAGGGAGGCTTCCCACTTCGGTGAGCTGCTCCTGGAGCGCACCTTCACCAGTAGCCCCTGGATGAAATGGATGACCGACGAGCTCAGGCGACTCCCCAGAAAACGTGTAGCGGAGGATCAGGCTCTGCGCCTGCTCATCGCCCGGGTCTGCGGGCACTACGTCTACAATGACCCGGACGTAAAGGCCGCTCGCAGGAGGCTCTACGAGAACGTGGATCGGTTCGATTTGGTGGAGGAAGGTGCAGAGCGATTCGTCGTGGATCGAGTCCGAGAGACCATCGAGTTCTACCTCCGACACTTTCGCCTGACGGGAATCAATGCCTTCTGTTAGTCAGTGAGAAGGGAAGGGAGGGAAGGGAGGGAA
>Ga0172366_10000844_pt1 | contig 23166 bp, 18 predicted proteins | sample LakKivSesite69cm_FD_114533 | JGI IMG/M metagenome (GOLD analysis project Ga0172366, IMG submission 114533) | Sediment microbial communities from Lake Kivu, Rwanda - Sediment site 69cm | ecosystem: Environmental > Aquatic > Freshwater > Lake > Sediment | place: Rwanda: Western Province, Lake...
AAGACTCTTTTACGCCGTTGCGCCTCCCGACGAACCTTCGTTCCTCATGTTGTCGGGATTTTGTCGCTTCGCTCCTCAAGTTGCACCATATTACCATTATACCATTATACCATTATACCATTATACCATTACACCCTTTTTCCTATCTTTGACATATAATCTTATACCCGCACCCATGGAAACCCAATTCACCTGGAAAACCAAACTCTTCAGCAGGAAATTTGATATCTTCCGCTATGATCAACCCGCCGGTGAACTGACAAAGGAGGGATTCTCACGCAAGACCTACGGTGAGCTGAGCGGCTGGAAAGTTATATTTGACACCAAAGGGTTGTTTAAACAGGAGACAAGCATCCTGAACCAGCCTGACAGCCTGGTTTTGGGAACGATCACCTATAATTTATGGAAATCAAAGGCTGAGATCAGCTATAATAATAAGGTATATACATGGCAGTTCGACAACTTCTGGCATACAAAATGGAGCCTTGGAAATGAAAACGGAAGCCTTGTCAGATTTCATTCAAATAACATCAGGGGAAACATAGAATCCTATATTGATGATCCGGTACTGATCCTTGCAGGTTTCTTCATCCGTAACTTCTACCGCCAGCGCCAGAAACAGGCAGCGGCAGGTGCTTGAATTGTCGTGCAAGTCGTGCAAGTCGTGCAAGTCATGCAAGTCATGCAAGTCGTTTAAGACCTGCAAGACTGGCAAGACCTGCAAGACTCTTTTTCCGCCTTTGCGCCGTTACGCCGTTGCGCCCTTGAGCCTTTTCAACAGCCACGCCATATTCTCCCCCAGCTTCCTCATAGTCTCTATTCCCTCCTCATCTTCTTTTACCTCGCCCTTCTCGCGGCCTATGCCGATATTCCAGTATGATGATCCGGGGATGATCATTTCATTTATCAGGAAGAAATGGTTTATGCTGTCAAAGACATGAATGCCCCCGGCTCTTCTGACCGAGACCACTGCAGCACCCAGCTTCTTCTTCAGTGGATTCCCTGCACCGCGCAACGCATACCCCGAAACATCTATCAGGGCCTTGGCCTCAGTCGACAGATCGGAAAAATAGGTTGGAGAACCGATTATTATCCCGTCTGCCTCCACCATTTTCTTCATGCACTTATTAAGTACCTCATTATCCTGGTGGCAATTTCCGTCTTTCGCCTTCCTGCACTTCATGCATGCTATACAGCCGTTGACCTTCTTCCCGCCGAGCTGGAAGAATTCCGTCTTTACTCCATTTGCCTCAAGTGATTTAAATACTTCTTTTATTAGTATTTCAGTGTTCCCCCCTTTCCTGGGACTGCAGTTTATTCCAAGAACCCTCATCTTTTTTATTACGAATTTAGCAAAAAACCGTAATTTTCAGTAATTGATTGAGAGAGGGTGGGAGTGAGGGCCTCCTTCGCTGAAGCTACGGAGGCCAATGGAGGGTGGGAGATGGAGAATTGGATACTGAGAGAATTAAATGTTTTTATATATTAACTTTAGGCACTCTAGTCACTCTAGGCACTCCAAACTTCTTCATGAGAAAGATCATTCATATCGACATGGACGCCTTCTTCGCCTCCGTTGAACAGCTCGATAACCCTGAACTGAGAGGCAAGCCTGTTGCAGTGGGAGGGAGCGGGGCAAGACATGTTGTTGCTGCAGCAAGCTATGAAGCAAGAAGATACGGAGTGCGATCAGCCATGCCATCATTAACGGCAAAGAAGCATTGTCCGCAGCTCATATTCGTAAACCACCGTTTTGAAAGATATAATGAATTGTCAGACAGGGTGTTTGAAATATTCAGGGAATATACTGACCTGGTAGAACCGCTCTCCATTGACGAGGCGTTTCTTGATGTGACATGCGATAAAAAGAATATCCGGTCAGCAACGCTTATAGCCAAGGATATTAAAAATGAGATAAAAAAGAGGACAGGACTCACAGCCTCGGCAGGGATTTCATATAATAAGTTTCTGGCAAAGATCGCTTCTGAACTGAAGAAACCTGACGGGCTGTTCGTTATAACACCCGATGATGCTGAAGAATTTATTGAAAACCTGCCTGTAGAGAAATTTTTCGGAATCGGTAAAGTTACCGCAGAAAGGATGCATAAACTGGGAGTGCATGATGGCGGTGATCTTAAAAAATGGGATCTTACAGATCTTATCAGAAATTTCGGGAAGGCAGGCAAGTTCTTTTACGATATTGCCAGGGGCATTGATGATCGTCCCGTTGAGCCTGAATCTGAAAGAAAGTCTATCGGTACCGAACTTACATATGAAAAGGATCTTATCACCTCATTTGAAATAATAGCTGAGCTGTACAAGGTAGAGAAAGAGCTTATGGAGCGCCTTGAACATGCAGGAACAACAGGCAAGACTATTACTCTTAAAATTAAGTTTTCCGACTTTACACAGATAACCAGGAGCAGGTCTCTAAAGCATTATATAAAGGATTTTAAAACTCTCCACAGGGAGGTGACTGAAATAAGGAAATCACTTGAATTACAGGGAACTAGGATCAGGCTGCTGGGGGTAAGCATTTCAAACCTGGAGTCGGAGGAGGAAGAGAAGGGACAGTTGGAGCTGTTTGAGTAATGAGGGCGGGAGGGCGAGAAGGGGAGAAGGGGAGAAGAGAATTAGGATTACCTTTTTACCAGAGGATCAAAGAGTAGCTTATTGTCGACTTCGGGGTTTTAGATTTCGTTGTAGCTCTTTGAGGCATTATCAGAAGCCTCCCCCGTTCTTACCATTTGTCAATGTCCGGTTTTCTGCCCTCTCAGCCCAGGGCCGTGAAAAACGGATCAATGAAATCCCTGCGGGTCAGAGTTTCATTGTATTCGGCTTTTTTATATGACTCATATTGCCTTGTGAACCTTGTTACAAGTTCATTTATCTGGTCGTAAGCTGATTGTTTGTCACTCATTTTCAGAACACTGACAAATAAATTTAACCAATTAATTCAATACCTGCAAACCATTTCCCTTTTCAACTACAGTGCATTTGGGAGTATAATGTAAGGTCATTCCAATATTTCCAGAATCTGTTGTATATTAATATCTTTAATTGGGTTTGCGTTATCAATAAATGATTCGGCCAGGCGGGATTTCACTTCCTGAAGTTTATGTATCTTTTCCTCAAGTGTACCGGTTGAAATATATTTATAGACAAATACATTCTTATCCTGGCCAATCCGGTGAGCTCTGTTCAAGGCTTGTATTTCAGAAGCCGGATTCCACCATGGATCCAGGATAAAAACATAATCAGCAGCAGTCAGGTTTAACCCAAGGCCTCCTGCTTTCAGTGAAATAAGAAATACTTTATTCTTTGGATCGGTCTGAAAATCGTTCACTATTTTACCCCTGTTTGTGCTCGAACCGGTAAGCATCGAATATATAATGTTTCTATGTTCAAGAGCTTTTGCAAAAAGTATAAGATGCATTACAAATGAGGAAAAGACAAGGATTTTATGTTCCTCAGCCACAACATTTTCAATATCGTTGAGAACAGTGGTAAATTTCCCTGACTCACCTTTATATTCTTCATCGGTTATAACAGGATGATTTGATATCTGCCTTAATTTCATCAGCCCCTGCAAAACTGCAATCGATAAATTTCCCTTTTTGCTTTCAGTGGTTGAATTGAGTATAAAATTTCTGACTGCTGATTTTTCTTTTTCATAGATATTGCTCTGGTCTTCTGTCATGTCGCAGAAGATAATCTGTTCGGTAACCGGAGGAAGATCACCGGCAACCATTTCTTTTTTACGTCGAAGGATAAACGGATTGATAATTTTCTTCAGATCATTTTCCTTGTTCAGATCCTGATTCTTTTCAATAGGTCTGGTAAATTCTCTGTTAAAGAAAGCAAGGCTACCGAGAAGTCCGGGATTTATAAAATTCAACTGAGCCCACAGATCCGACAGAGAATTTTCAACAGGAGTGCCCGTGAGAACCAGCCGATAATCGGAATTCAGCCTGATCACACTTTTATAGATCAATGATGAGGGATTTTTAATAGCCTGGCTTTCGTCGAGAATAACGTAATGGAACTTATAAGAGTTTAGGAAATCAATATCCTGTCTTACTGTATGATAGCTTGAAATGATAACATCATAGTAATTAAATCGATGCACATTTCTTGCTCTTTGGGAACCTGAATGGCAATAAACCTTCATTCCGGGAACAAACTTTTTAATCTCATTTTCCCAATTATGGATCAGGGTCGCGGGAACTATAATTATTGAGGTTAAGCTTTGGGGTAGTAAATCAAAAAGAGTAAGCTCTTTTTCATGCTTCTGGATCAGTGAAGAAGAAGGCATCATTTCTTTATTCAATTGCAGAAGTGCAAGGGCTTGCAGGGTTTTTCCAAGTCCCATATCATCGGCAAGACAGCCGCCCAGCCCTGATCGCTGCAGCCATAACAACCAGCTGATGCCTTCACTCTGATATTGTCTAAGGTTGCATTTCAAACCTGCAGGTTTTGAGTAAGCCGGCATCTGTTCGGGTAAGATTAGTTCTTTTAGGTTCCTGAAGCAGTCAGTTTCTTTAATATCAACGAGTTCCGCAAGGATTGAGAAATGTTGCTTGTGAACCTTTATTGAATCGCCAGACACTTTTCCGAATTCGAGAATATTCCTGTACCTGGTAAACCACTCTTCCGGAAGAACTGCTATTTTCCTGTCAGGGAGTTCAAAATCACGTATCCCGTTCAGGATGTTAGATCTGAACCTGGAAAAAGGAAATTCCCACTTACCGATCTTTATCGTTGCTTTAAGATCAAACCAATCATCTGAAAGATTGCTGACGATTTCAATAGCAACTGGTTCAAGGTTGTAATCTCTGTCAAGTTTCCCGGCAATGATCTCGAATCCGTTCTCAGTAAGTTCATTGTAGTTTCTGTTAACGAACTCTATAAGTCTGTGAAGGATCTTGTTAACTTCAGAAGTCTTATTCTGTAGATAATAGTTTATTGAATCATCAGTATTTAAACTTGTTTCTGCAAGCAAATCCATGCACCTTGTTTCCCACTTAAAATCCCTTTTATATTTCCTGAAAACAAAATTTCCGCCATTATTCTCGAAAGCCGTATGGTATTCCGACTGGTCGTCAGGTGAAAAAAAGTATCCGGAATATGAAAAACTTAGTATCAGGACAGGGTACCCTTTAACGCTTTGCTCGAGACTAAGGTATGCTTTTTTTAACGGGTTGGGAGTTTCAATTCTGAAACCGGTGCCTTCAACCCGGGAAGAGTTTACTGCATTAAGAACAAATCCTGAGAAATATTTTATTTCCAAGTTCTTTGGAATGTTGACACACTCTTTTGAAATGAACGGCTTTAGCTTTAAACCATCGATATCTTCAATTTCCAGCAACCTGTTTCCTTCCTTGATGATACATGGATAATTAGTGAGAATATCAACAGAATTCTTAAAAAGTTCAATCGGCTTACCTTCGGCTTCTACAATGAGTTTATACGAGCAGTATTCTTCATTCCTGTCAAACCTGAACACGGGTTCACCTGATTTAAATGTAATATAAAGCATATCCACTGGATGAACAGCCGATGATCTCTCATTGTTAATAAAACAAAGGATACTTTCATCCTTCAGTATAAAAAAGCACTTTCTGATTCGTTTCTCAATATAAGGTCTTATGATTTTTTCAACTTTCTCTTTTGTCACATTTATCAGAAAATTCCTTACATTACTATCTTTTGAGAAAAGTTTAAACAACGACTTATCTGAGTATTCGTTTATTATTCTTACAAGCTCAAGTTCATGGTGGTTAAGAGTATTCAATGTATTATCTGAAGGAGAAGGCGACAAACATTCACTCAGCCTGAGATATTTCTTGTTTGGCTCATTATTAACGATATAAGGCAAGAAGATTTTTCCCCATAACCTGTGTTTTGTCAGAATCAGAGCGAATCTATTTCCAATGATTTCATTCATAGACTAGCAAATACCGGATATTCTGAGTTACAGATGAACCCTGTAACAACTTCGATATCATAAGGTCATAAATAAGGATACTATTCTTTTCAAATATATTTCTCTCCAATGCACAAAAGTATAATATCCGGGGAATAACAGAAACAGGCTGAACCTTATTTTTGTCCTGGTCATTGAATCATTCCTGCAGCCACAGTCTCATTGGTCCCTTCATCAATAAAGATCAGACTTCCGGTAATGTTATTTTTGCGGTAGGAATCATAATATAAAGGTTTTGCAGTTTTTATGCTGATATTGGCAATGTCATTCATCTTTACACCAGGATCATCAACAACTTTTTCCAATGAATTGATATCCATTCTGAAGTTGACTGATCTAATTATGCATTGTGTCTCATTGCTATAATTACGTACAAGATATCTGCCTCCTTTCCTCAGAGGCTTCTCATTGAACCAGCATGTCATAAGATTAATATTCTGGCCTGATTCAGGCACTTCACCATCCTTTACTATAAGATTTCCCCTGCTGATATCAAGCTGGTCCTCCAGAATTACAGTAACCGAATCTCCATTTCCTGCCATCTCCAGCTTTCTTCCCATAATGTCAATTGCTGATATTTTAGATCGCAGCATTGAAGGCAGTACGATGATCTCGTCACCAACCTTCAGAATCCCACCGGCCATTCTCCCTGCATACCCCCTGTAATCATGATATTCCGATGATAAAGGTCTGATGGTTGTCTGAACGGGGAATCTGACCTCATGTGAGTTTTTATATCTTTCAATCTCGATGGTCTCAAGAAGGCTTAGGAATGTTTTCCCGTTATACCATGGTGTGTTTTGTGATTTTTCAACCACATTATCTCCCAGTTTTGCACTTATCGGGATAAAAGACGGATCGGCAATACCAATTTTTTTTGCCAGTGAATCAAGGTCAGTCTGAATAGCATGAAAAATATCTTCAGAGAAATCAGCAAGATCTATCTTATTGATACAAAACACGATATGTCTTATGTCAAGAAGACTGGCAATATATACATGGCGGATTGTCTGTTCCATCACTCCTTTTCGCGCATCAACCAGGATAACGGCGAGATCGGCAGTGCTGGCGCCTGTGACCATATTTCTGGTGTACTGTATATGACCCGGAGTATCAGCAATGATGAACTTCCGTTTTGGTGTTGCAAAATACCTGTATGCAACATCTATAGTAATTCCCTGTTCACGTTCAGCCCTTAATCCATCGGTAAGAAGTGAAAGGTCAACATCTTCTTTGCCCAATCTTTTAGAGGATTCAATTATGTGATTCATCTGGTCCTCGAATATTGACTTACTGTCGTACAGGAGTCGGCCGATCAGGGTGCTCTTACCATCGTCGACGCTGCCGGCAGTCGTAAATCTCAACAGACTTTTATATTTGCTTTTCCCGTTCACTTCCATTCTTTGATCCTTAAAATCTTAAACCTAAACAACTAACTCTAGTCACTCTAGTCACTCTAGTCACTCTAGTCACTCTAGTCACTCTAGTCACTCTAGTCACTCCAAACTTAAAAATATCCTTCCTTCTTCCTGTCTTCCATTGCAGCTTCTGATCTCATATCGTCATATCTTCCGCCGCGTTCAGTTATCCTTGTGGCTGCGATCTCTGAGACAATCTCTTCAAGGGTCTGAGCCTTTGAAAGCGTTACTCCTGTACAGGTAATATCACCTATTGTTCTACACCGTACATCGCTTTCAAATACCTTTTCTGTCGGCTTGAGCTGCATGAACGGAGCCCAGGCCAGGTATATACCATTTCGCCGGAATATCTTCCTTCGGTGAGTATAGTATAGATTTGGCAGGAGGATATTCTCTTTTATTATATACTGCCACACGTCAAGTTCTGTCCAGTTGCTGATCGGAAACACCCTGAAGTGCTCTCCGAAATTCTTATGGCCGTTGAATATGTTCCACAATTCAGGTCTCTGGTTCTTTGGATCCCATTGCCCGAACTCGTTCCTGTGCGAGAAGAATCTCTCCTTCGCTCTTGCTTTTTCCTCATCACGACGGCCGCCACCGACAGCAACATCTATTTTCAGCTCCTCAATTGCATCAAGCAGTGTAACAGACTGCGCTTTGTTGCGGCTGGCATTTACTCCGGTCTCCTCGACGACCCTGCCCTGGTTGATTGTATCCTGAACAAGTCTGACAATCAGATCAACTCCTAGTTCTTTTGCCAGGTTATCCCTGAAGATCAGGGTCTCCTCAAAATTATGGCCGGTATCAATATGCATCAGGCTGAATGGCATTTTTGCCGGCCAGAAGGCTTTTTTCGCAAGATGCACAAGGACGATAGAGTCTTTACCGCCGGAGAAGAGTATGACTTTTCTTTCGAACTGGGCTGCAACCTCCCTCATTACATAAATTGACTCATCTTCCAGTTCTTTCAGATGCTCATTATTAATCCTCATTTATCCACATAGATATTACCGTTGTACTGTTGCACCGTTGTACCGTTATGCCGTTATTTAATATGGCACCCGCATTCCTTCACTCCTTCGGTTTCCCACCACCATCGTCCGGCCCTGAAATCCTCTCCTTTTTTTACAGCCCGGGTGCAAGGTTCGCATCCGATACTGACAAATCCGTTGTCATGCAGCGGATTGTACGGTACATCCTTTTCGCGGATATATTCTTTAATTTCATTGAAAGTCCAGGCAAACAGGGGATAAATCTTAAAAATATCCTTATCAGAGTCATATTCTACCCGATCCATCTGACTTCTGTTTTCCGACTGTTCCGACCTGATCCCCGATATCCAGCATTTTTTCCATTTGAGAACCCTTGCAAGCGGAATTACTTTCCTTATCCTGCAGCATTCAATCCTGTTACTCACAGATTCCCGGAAACTGAATGGTCCCTTTTCTGTTACCATTATTTCAACCAGGTCATGGTCGGGGAAAAAAACCTTTATTTTATTATTATATCTGGATATTGTCCTGGAAAATGTTTTGTACGTATCGGCAAAAAGCCTTCCTGTGTCGAGTGTAACAACTTCTATCTGAAGATCATTAGTAAAGATAATATCTGTCAATACCTGATCTTCTATTCCGAAGCTTGTTGTAAAAACGACCTCACCCGAAAATAGTTTGGAAATAATCCTTAACGACTCTTCTGCTGACTTTTTTGACAGCAGGCTTTGAAGTTCCTTTAAACTTAAATTTTTTAACATTTTTTCTGACTAATACCTGAAATCTCAGACTATGAATATGTGCCCAAATCCTTTCATGGAAGTAATAGAGTAATGTTTTTGTGAGAACCTCTATACTGCCTATTGACACGGCAACTGTTACTTTACCGGTCATCAGGTAGCTGATGGCCATTGTGTCGAGAGTGCCGACAATTCTCCATGATACTGCTTTCATAAGGCTCTTCACGGGTTTGTCGGCGCTGCTGCTGACCTTAATTCCCCGTGCAGGTCTCTTGTTGAGTGATTTTTCTAAAAGTACATCCAGCATTTTGCATAAAGAATCTAAGCAAATATATCGCCGGAATGAGAAATAGTCCATCAGCAGTTATGCGGGAATAAGCAGAGTATTTTATGTTAAACTCACATTAGCAATATGTTCCATAGCCTCTACGTCTTTATAGTACCATAAATTTGGAAGTAATTTATATCCGCGTCCTGATGAGCCGCTATATCTCCTCACAGAGAGGTGATTACGTTATGAGAATGATCAAGCTTTATTTAGAACTATATTTTTTTTGAAATGATCAATAAGTTCGACATACCTGATCCTGTGTTTTTCAAGGAGTTCCGGATATTTCAAAAAAAGATTCTCAAAATTTCTGAATCGTTTCTCAGCATTGTCGCAGATTGCTTGTCCGATCTTCTTTTCATCAACCCCTCTTTCCCTGTAAATTTCAAGGTACCGTTCAATTCCTTCCTCTCCGAAAGCATCAAGGTCATCTGCGACCGAGAGAAGTGTCAGTAGAAGATCCTTATTTCCTGCTGCGGCATACTCCTTATCGTCATGATTTTCTACAGCAGCAAGAAGATCGGAATATTCAGATTCATTCATGTTGTTTTCCTTAAGGAATCTGACACAGAGTTCCCTGCTGTGGCGTCCGTGTCTCTCGCCCGGATCTATTGCCATTCCAATGTCGTGAAGGAAGCAGCCTATAATTAGTTTTTGAATGAACGGTCGGTCAAAACAAAATCCATCCTTTTCTTTGTACTTCAGCAGTTCCTTCGCATATTCCCAAACCCGCCTGTGATGGTCTATATTATGTGATGGCAGATTCTCCCTAGGATAAACAGTCAGGAAGAATGATTCTAAAAGATTCTTAAATGATTTTTCTGTTGAAAGAATTATATCTGCTAATTTCAACACTGATTTTTCATTTATTAACCCTTTGTGGCCAGAAAAATTTTAACCATAAAGAGCTAAAGTGTCTTGTTAAATAAAAAAAAGCAAAAGACTGAGCCTTTTGCTTTTGAACAGGCATCGCGGTTGATCCTGCTATTCATTTATCATTTTCTTCGCCATATCGAGGATCGTGGTATCATCAAAGGTCACTATACCTCCATCCGGTCCCTGTTCAAAATGAACGCCAACACACTCTCCAGTGTTAAAATTTCTCCCTCCGAAGTAGTTCCTTACCGTGTCTTCATGCAGATCAAGGCTCTCTGCAATTTTCTTCATACTTCCGGAGGGTAACTGATCTTTCAGCTTCCGGAGTTCATTGAAAGTGATTGTCTTTCTCATGGGAATATGTTTTTAATTTCGGATTGCGGATTGTCGATTTCGGATTTTCGATTTCGGATTTTAATATTCAAAGATAGCAATAAATTTATAATCTGCTCATAAGCTCCAGGAACAGCTTTATCGCCTTCCTTTTATCCTCATTAAGGTCAAAGTTCATGTTTTCAGTCAGATAGACCTTTAGATCCTCACCTCTGATTGTACCGGTTGCCCCGTACCTGGCTACAACGGCAGGTATGTTCTTCACCCCGAACGAAAGAGCCTTGTTAAAATCTTTAATGAACCCCTTTTCCAGCCTCCTGTTTGATGTCCAGCATGCAAATGCAAACGGAAGACCTGTCATTTTATACCATTCTTCAGCAAGATCAGTACCGTACAGGAACTCTTTCTCAAATGCAAAGCACTGATCGCCTATAAGAACAACACCTTCTCTGTCAGGTATATGAAGGAAATTGAAATCGGGGTCAGTGTCTTTCCAGTTAAATTCACGCTTCCAGGCATTCTGTGCCAGTATCCTGACGAGGGTTATTGATGAGCGCGACCTGTAATCAAGATTTATGGTGGTTATTTCTTCAAGCGGACTGTTACTGAGCAGCATAACGGTGCGTACTTTCCCGTATGCACCAAGACAGTAATCAGTGATAATCTCATAATCACTGATCTGAGGGAGGGATGCAACAGGGATCAGTCCGATATCAACTTTTCCGGTTATCAGCTTCTTGGCACATTGCGAAGGATGATCAGTCTCTAGAATTACTTTCCTGTCGAAACCGGTCTCTGTAATCCCGTAAATAAACGGAAATGTATTGGCATACCTTACGGCTGATATCCTAATTGCTGGTGCAGACATGATTATTCCTGACTACAGCTTAAGTAACCTGAGATTCAATTTTTTTACCACCATTAAAAATACTACTTTTGTATATAACGTTATATGATTTGAGAACATATAAATACTGCTGATGGATTTAAATACCCTGACTGCCATTTCACCTGTTGACGGAAGGTACAGGCATAAAGTAAATGAGCTTGATGCTTATTTTTCGGAATTCGGGCTGATAAAATACCGACTGATGGTTGAAATAGAGTATTTCATTGCCCTGTGCGATATACCTCTTCCGCAGCTCAGTGATTATAAGAAAGAAAACTATAAGTCTCTTCGTTCTATATATGAGGATCTTACTATTGCTGAAGCAGAAAAGATAAAGGAGCGTGAAAAAACCACAAACCACGATGTAAAGGCTGTTGAATATTATCTGAAGGAGAAGTTCTTCCATTCCGGATGGGGCCGGTGGAGCGAGTTCATCCATTTCGGGCTTACCTCTCAGGATATAAATAATACTGCTATTCCTCTTTCCATAAAGGATGCACTTATCAATGTCTATTTTCCTTTGCTTTTTGAACTCAGGGAAACACTTGCATCTCTTGCTGATGAATGGAAAGACATACCGATGCTTGCACGCACTCACGGGCAGCCTGCTTCGCCTACACGTCTCGGAAAAGAAATAGCAGTTTTCATTGCCAGGATTGATGAACAATCAAAATATTTCGGACAGATACCATATTCGGCAAAGTTCGGTGGAGCAACAGGGAACATGAATGCACATAAAGCTGCATACCCCGATATTGACTGGATGACATTTGCCGACAACTTCATAAATGATGAACTTGGGCTGAAACGCTCATATCCGACGACACAGATCGAACATTACGACAACCTGGCAGCCCTGTTCGATAATATGCGAAGGATCAATGTCATCCTGATTGACCTGACACGTGACATATGGACCTATATATCGATGGATTATTTCACACAGAAGATCAGGAAGGGAGAAATAGGTTCATCGGCAATGCCTCACAAAATCAATCCTATAGATTTTGAGAACGGTGAAGGTAACCTTGGCTTTGCTAATGCAATATTCGGCTATCTGGCTGAAAAGCTTCCCGTTTCACGACTCCAGCGCGATCTCACCGATTCAACAGTCCTCAGGAATACAGGGGTGCCGATAGGCCACTCTATACTTGCTTTCAATTCAATCCTCAAAGGTCTCAATAAACTGATAGTGAATAAGGAAAAGATCAGAAAGGACCTGGATGACAACTGGGCGGTGGTGGCCGAAGCTATCCAGACAATACTAAGAAGAGAAGGGTATCCCAAACCTTATGAGGCACTGCTTGAGATTACAAGGACCGGCGAAAAAATCAGCAGGGAAAAAATAGAATCCTTTATTGAAAACCTTGATGTGAGTGAAACTGTCAGAACCGAACTGAAGAGTATCACTCCATTCAACTACACAGGTTTCTAATCCCATTATTCGACAATGAACAAAATCCGCCTTCTTCTAAAATATATTGCCCCTTATAAGAGACCGGCAATAAACAGCATTCTTTTCAATATGTTCAGCGCGCTGTTTGCCCTTATTTCATATACACTGGCTATACCATTCCTTAATATTCTCTTTAACAGGGTGGAAAGAGTACCGGATCCCGGGGAATTCCAGATGACATTTGATTACCTGACTCAATTCTTCAAATACTACCTTGCCCTGTTCGTCGATAATAAGGGTGAAGTGGGAGCTCTGCTTCTTGTCAGCTTTATTTTCATTACAGCAAGCCTGTTAAAGAACGGTTTTATCTTCCTTGCAAATAACAGTCTCGCATTTATAAGGGCAAGTACTGTGAGGGACCTCAGGAAAAAGATGTACAGCAAAGTGCTTAACCTTTCCCTGTCATATTTCACAGATGCACGCAAGGGAGATATAATGACCAGGATATCCAACGATGTCCAGGAAATAGAGATTTCTGTAATGTCTTCTCTGACAATGCTGTACAGGGATCCGGTGTACATTGCAATATTTGTGGTCTATCTTTTTGTCAGCAGTTATCAGCTTACAATCTTTGCTCTCGTGTTACTGCCTGTGAGCGGATGGCTTATTGGAAGAGTGAGCAGAACACTGCGAAGTTCATCCCTTGCAGGGCAACAGAACCTGGGGCAGCTTCTTTCGGTAGTTGAGGAGACTCTTTCGGGGCTCAGGATCATCAAAGGCTTTAATGCCGAGAAGCAAATGAAAGAGAAATTCCGCATCATAAATGAAAAGTATTCCAGGATATTTAAAAGGGTAATCAGGAAATATTATCTGGCATCGCCGCTCAGCGAGTTCCTCTCCACTATAGTGATAATAATTCTTATGTATATCGGAGGAATGCTGGCCCTGGAAGGTGAAGCTCATATGACCCCCGACAGGCTGATAGCCTACCTGATTATTTTTTCACAGATTATTCAGCCTGCAAAAAACATAGCGACGGCATGGTTCAGTGTGGAGAAGGGAATGGCTTCAATTGACAGGGTTGATCAGATACTCGAAGCTGAAGAAAAAATCAATGACAAACCTGACGCACTCTCCGTAAAATCATTCAATGATTCGCTGGAATTCAGGGGAGTATGGTATGCATATAACAGTGAACCTGTTCTCAGGGATATAAACCTGAAAATAAAGAAAGGACAAACGGTTGCAATAGTTGGTAAATCAGGAGCCGGAAAATCAACCCTTGCTGATCTTATGCCCCGGTTTATTGACCCGGATAAAGGTGCCATACTTATTGACGGGATTGATATCCGCGATATTAAAAAGAGTGACCTTCGCGACCTTATGGGAATAGTCAGCCAGCAGCCGATACTTTTTAATACGACATTTACCGAGAACATAGCATTCGGACTCGAAAGTTATGAGATAAAAGATGTTGTAAATGCTGCCAGGATATCACATTCGCACGAGTTCATAATGGAGACGGAGAAGGGTTATGAAAACAGCGTGGGCGAAGGAGGGAACAAAATGAGCGGCGGGCAGCGGCAGAGGATAAGCATTGCAAGGGCAATTATGGCGAACCCTCCGATACTCATACTCGATGAAGCTACCTCGGCTCTCGATACCGAATCGGAAAGATATGTACAGGAGGCCATCCTGAGACTGATGGAGAACAGGACATCAATTGTGATAGCCCACAGGTTGTCAACAATCCAGCATGCCGACCTGATTGTGGTCATTGATGAGGGCAGGATTGTCGAGACCGGAACTCATGATGAGCTGCTGAAAAAAGGCAACGGCCATTATGCAAAACTTTACAGTTTTCAAGCTATTTAGCGATTAGTGATTGGTTATTAGATATTTGTGAAAAGATGATTAAAAGATTGGGTATTATAGGAGCTGTCCTGATCATTACGGCTGTGTCAGTTTCATTTAAGGATAAAAAACCGAAGCATACATTTAAATTCAGTGAATCAGGGTTCCTGCTTGACAATGAACCATTACAGATAATCAGCGGCGAGATGCACCCTGCAAGGATCCCGGCAGAATATTGGAGGCACCGGATCAAAATGGCGAAAGCTATGGGCTGCAATACCATTTCAATGTACGTTTTCTGGAACTATCATGAGGTTGAAGAGGGTGTTTTTGATTTCTCCACCGACAATAGAAATCTTGCTCAATTCATTGAAATAGTGCAGGATGAAGGCATGTGGCTTATCCTCCGTCCCGGACCGTATGTTTGTGCGGAGTGGGACCTCGGAGGCATCCCGCCATACCTTCTAAGATACCCGGATATTAAGCTCAGAACAACCGATCAGAGGTTCATGCAGGCAGCGGAGAGGTATATGAAAAACCTTTCCGATGTAGTCAAGCCCTGGCTCATTACCAATAACGGTCCGATTCTTATGATACAGATTGAGAATGAATACGGGAGCTTCAGCGATGATCATAATTACATGACCAGACTCAGGGATATCTGGAAAGAAAACGGAATTGATGTCCCGACATTTACAGGCGATGGCCCTACAGTCAAAATGCTTGAGGGAGGGACACTTCCGGGAAGCGCTGTAGGACTTGATTCAGGCAGCTCTCAGGAGGACTTTGATCTCGCTGCCAGGATAAATCCGGGAGTGCCGGTCTTCAGCAGCGAAACTTATCCCGGATGGCTTACTCACTGGGGAGAGGAGTGGGCAAAACCCGACACATCTCAACTGCTTAAAGAAGTAAAGTTCCTCATGGATAATAAAAAGTCGTTTAACCTGTATGTCATTCACGGCGGAACAAATTTCGGGTTTACAGCAGGCGCCAACTCAGGCCGTAAGGGATATGAGCCTGATATCACAAGTTATGATTATGATGCTCCTGTTGATGAACAGGGGAAAGCAACCCCCAAATATTATGCTCTCCGGAACCTGATAGGTTCTTATATCCAGAAAAAACAAAAGCTTCCACCCATTCCGGATTCAATACCTTCAATAAGAGTTGAGCTTATTTTCCCTGTACGCTTTACTTCAGTGTGGGATAACCTTCCTGCACCTGTGACCTCAGAAAAACCATTGTCGCTTGAGGAATACGGTCAGTATGAAGGTTTTATCCTGTACAAAAAGGAACTCACAGGTAAAACAAGCGGTCTGCTGAAAGTGAGTGGAATACATGACTATGCTACGGTCTTTCTTAATGGTGAATATATAGGTACTCTTGACAGAAGAGAGGCGGTTGATACTATCAGACTGCCTGAAAACAAACCCGGGAATCCTGTACTTGAGATATTTGTTGAAGAAATGGGAAGAATAAACTATGGTCCGGGGATCTTCGACAGGAAAGGGATTACCAGCACTGTGACACTCGAAGGAGAGGAACTGCTTAACTGGCAGGTGTATAATATTCCGATGGATAAGAAGTTCATCTACAACCTCAGATCATCAGGAAAGACCGTAAATAAGCCTGGTATCTTTTATAAAGGCGATTTTTCGCTTGCATATACGGGTGATACCTTCTTTGATCTTTCAAACTATACCAAGGGTGTTGTCTGGGTGAACGGTCACAACCTGGGCCGGTACTGGAATACAGGTCCGCAGAAAAGAATGTACTGCCCGGCTTCCTGGCTCAGACCGGGTATGAATGAAATATTTATTTTCGACCTTCACATGCTGAAAGCTGAGCCTCTTGGTGGAATTCCTGAAAGAATTTAACTTCATAACCAGCAAAATATGAGATACTTAATGTCACTACTGCTATTAATTCTGGTTGCAGGATGCGGTTCAGCCGGCACTCCTGATGTCCAGGAAAAATGGTCAGTCAGGATGGCTAAAACCGTGATCGCCCGGTCTGACAGCCTTATTCACTATGTTGCAGGTAAGCCTAAGTGGGCTTATGATGTCGCTCTTCTCGGGATGGCAATGGATGAGTTGGGTAACATCGATCCGGTTTATTCAAAATATATGGAAAACTGGGTGAACTACTTTGTTCAACCTGACGGTTCTGTTATAGATTACAAATCAGATGAATATAACCTCGACAGGATATACCCGGGAAGAAATGTGATGACTCTTTACAGAAAAAATCCGAAACCTGAATACAAGATTGCACTTGATAATTTCATTAAACAGCTTACGACTCATCCGAAAACAAAAGCAGGCGGTTACTGGCATAAAAAGATATATCCATGGCAGATGTGGCTGGATGGCATCTATATGGGATCAACCTATATGGTTCAGTATGCTGATGAGTTTAATGAACCTGAATGGTATGATGTTGCCACGTTCCAGGTTAAGCTTATATATGAAAAAACCCTTGACCCTGCAACCGGCTTACTGCGTCATGCCTGGGATGAAAGCCTCCAGCAGAAATGGTGTGACCCGAATACCGGGCAGTCTTTGTACCCATGGAGCCGTGCAACAGGATGGTACCTGATGGCTATCATTGACATACTCGATTATCTTCCTGAAGACCATCCCGACAGGGATTCACTTATTACCATTCTCCGGAAAACCAGTGAGGCTCTGCTGAAGGTGCGTGATAAAGAGTCAGGTATCTGGTACCAGGTACTAGACCAGGGAAGCAGAGAAGGTAATTATCTTGAAGGCTCAGGTTCTGCCATGTTCACATATGTATTTGCAAATGGTGCAAAGAAAGGGTATCTGGGTAAGGAATACCTTGCGGCAGCAAATGAAGCCTTTGATGGGATATTGAAGGAGCTTATCACCGTTGACAGCGAAGGACTTCTAACAATGCATAATATTGTAGGTGGATGCGGGCTGGGCGGCAATCCCTACCGCGACGGATCGTTTGAATATTATGTTAATGAGAAGCGGGTTGATAATGACACCAAGGGAGTAGCCCCGTTTATCCTGGCAGCCATGGAGCTTGACAGATGAACCCCGGTCATTCCAGGTCAAAAAGCCTGCAAATGTGCCTGTTATAAAGATTCTCAAATACACATTCTGATACTTTCTTTTCATTTTCCTTCAGGAGACTGAAATACTCATCCATCCTTTCCGCTGCCATTTTATATGCTACATGTATCAGTTGCCTCATGTCAGGATTATACGAATGATTATCAGGAACGTGGCGGAGTGCAGCAGCATATTTTTTCCCGTTCCATGATTCAACCGCCGATTTTGACGGAAGCTTCGATATCTTAATATCAATAACATCAGCGTAAGGAGCGCACAGCTCTTCCGTTTTCTTCAGAGACCTGTAATAAATGTCCTTCACAAAATCCAGGGCTTTTCCTCCCGATTCTGCTAGTCCGATAACTTCTTCAAGCCATGTGGTACCGGCAGTCTTGAGATGAAAACCCTTATCATGCTTCTTCACAAGAGATCCTATAACAGGGTAAAGCCTGAATTTGTCAGATCCTGAGTGGATACTCATCTTAAGGTCACCTGGGAGACCAAATTCATAAACAGCATAATCAATAACCATCAGGTCGGCTTCAAATTCTTCTGTAAAATTCTCAGGATCACCCACGTAGTCTACTCCTTTGTTAAACCGGCCGGAGAATTTGGGCGCTATAGTCTGAACAGGTACATTCTCCTCGGCAAGCATTCTGAGAATAAAGAACAGTTCCACCGGCGTCTGCGGATTAGGTACTTCATCCATTGATACCTCTGTAATGAAGTTGCCGTTACCCTTGGCTTTTTCGATCTTCCTGTATATCTCCCAGGCTTTTATGGCTGCAAACAGATATCTATAGCCAATCTCTGCAACCTGGTTGACTGTTACTTCAAATGGTTTTCTTATCCCCGGTATTTTGAGCTTTCCGGTATATTTCTCCGCACTTTGAAGGAAAGCCTGAATTTCGTCATCACCAGCCCTTTTCCCGATATAGGAAGCAACATCAATAGTGAAAAAATCCGAACTTTTTATAAACCTGTCGACAGTATCTGAGTTTATATGGTCGGCATCAACAAAATATGGTTTTTCAAAGCCTGCTTTTTCTGCAGCTGAATCAGCTTCTTTTCGCACATCATCCGGTTCGGTACCAATAATATTGTGTTCCCTGTTCGATTTATTCCAGACAGGGGTTATTTCAATTCCCTTTTTCCCTGCTTCGATTACGGCTTTCAGCTGTGCATGACCCTGATGACCGAATCTGTCGCCCATTCCTAATGAGTATTTACCGAGTTTCTTCATTGTAAAATATTTTCAATGATCATTTATAAAGAAATTAACATTCTCTGAAGTAACTATATCTATCGGGAGATATTCGATCCTGTCGGGTAGCCTTTTCAGTGTCAGAAACTCGAACAGTTTTCTTATCCCCCTGTATGCCTGTTCTTCCGGTCTTTGTCCTATAAGGAATTTAATTGTCCCTGATTTAAGATGTGCCACATTCTTTTCAAGCAGGTCATAACCGATTATGTCAGGAGGGTTTTTAGAAAATGATATTACGAAATCTGCAATCTTGAATGATTTGGATCCGGTGACGAATATTGTTCCTATGCCTGGATTATTTCTCAATGTCTTACCTGTTTCCCTGCTTATTGTTTCAGCAACCGGATCTGATATTGCCAGGTTTTTAATTTTCCCTTTTCTCTTTTCCATGCCCGTGAAGTAGCTCAAGAATCCCTGGGTTCGTGTGTTAAGGTGGTGAACATTCCTGAGGTTCCTCACAATATTTACAATCAGAATTTCCTTTCCTTCGGGAGTGAGCACATCGGCCAGCTGGCCTGCTACCCTGCCGCTCTGGTAGATATCTTCCCCCGTATAGGAAAGAAACTCAGTTTCATTAATGAACCCATCCAGGAAAACAAAAGGTATCTTTCTGGTTGTCAGTTTTCTGCAGAACTCAATTGATTCGTTTTTGAAGATCGGGGCCAGTATAACACCATCAGGCCTGAGTGAAAGAACCGAGGCTGCTTTATCCCTGAAACTTTTTTCGTCGAGAAGATCAAAATTAATCCGGCTCAGCTTCACAGGAAAAGGATCAAGCTCATCAACGGCTCTTTTAAGTCCTGCAGGATGTTTGATCCAGTAGGCGTTCTCTTCATTAGCTTCAGGCAGGAGTGAGACAAGATTAAGCTTCTTTTTGATTTTGAGGGCTCTCGCTATCGGGTTCGGGGAATAGTCAAGATCCCTGGTAATTTTCAGGATTCTCTCCCTTGTCCCTTCTGCGACTTCGCCTCTGTCATGAAGAACTCTGTCAACTGTACCTGTTGAAACACCTGCCTTCTCAGCTATATCCTTTATCCTTGCTTTTTTCAATATCATTCTCACTTAAGAGCTACAGTTTTGTTTCTGGGTGAGAACACTGTGATTATTGCCCAGGCAATGAGGTACGCGCTTCCTGCAATCGCAAACATCACAACATAGCCTGTTTCAATGTGACCGAGATCCTTGAAATGCTGCAATATACCTCCTGCCAGTTTTGAAATAAATGCACCTCCAAGGGCGCCGGCCAGTCCACCGATCCCTGTTACTGAGCTCACTGCCTTCTTTGGGAATGCATCAGAAACTGTAGTAAACAGGTTAGCCGACCATGCCTGATGGGATGCAGCGGCAAGAGCAATCAGACAGACAGCGCCCCAGTTACCTATAGCCGGGGACTGGGCGAAAACTATCGGAATAACAAGCAGAGCAAAGATGAGCATTGCAGTCCTTCTGGCTTTGAAGGGCGTCATACCTTTACTGATAAAATACCCTGAAACCCATCCGCCACCGATGCTTCCAATTGTTGTTATTGTATAGATGAAAGCAAGAGGTAAACCGAACGAAGAAACGCTGAGGCCTGCACCTCTGACTGTTGAGAGCCAGCCGGGGATCCAGAAAAGATAGAACCACCATATTGGATCAGTAAGCCCTTTTGCAATAAAAAAGAGCCATGTCTGCCGGTGCTTGAAAAGTGTCCCCCAGGAAACCTTTTCTTTTGTTTCTGCCTGTTCATCAGCATCACTATGAATATAAGCAAGTTCTTCTTCTGATACCTTCTTATGTTTTTCCGGTATTTCATAAAGAATGAACCAGAATACGATCCAAATAAAACCTAAAGCTCCTGTCATTATGAAAGCTGCCTGCCAGCCCCATGCAACAAGTATTGCCGGGATAGCAAGCGGGGCCACAATAGCCCCTACATTGGTTCCTGAGTTTAATATCCCGAAAGCAAATGCCCTTTCTTTTTTAGGGAACCATTCAGCGATCGATTTATTGGCAGCAGGGAAGTTCCCGGCTTCACTTATCCCCAGGAAACCTCTCCAGAATCCGAAACCCCAGACTCCTTTGGCCAGGGCATGTCCCATAGCTGCAATACTCCATAAAATAACTGAAAAACCATATCCTATTTTAGTGCCATATTTATCGATAAGCCTTCCAGCAAAGAACATACCCACAGCATATAAGATCTGAAAAGCCATTATTATGCTTGCATATTCTTTTTCGCCAATTCCAAGGTCTGATTCCAGAAGAGGTTTGAGTATACCAATTACCTGCCTGTCAAGGTAGTTCACGGTTGTGGCAAAGAAGATTAGCGCACAGACTGTCCACCTGTAATTACTGAATTTCTTTAACTCTGACATGATTAAGCTGGTTATTTGAGTTGTTAGACATTGTACGTTGATGATGAAGTGGTTCCTCCTCTACCTGTCCAGTTAGTGTGGAAAAACTCACCCCTTGGTTTGTCTGTTCTCTCATAGGTATGGGCTCCGAAATAATCTCTGTGTGCCTGAAGCAGATTTGCAGGCAGCCTCTCGCACCGGTAACCATCAAAATAGGAGAGTGCTGAAGATATGGCTGGTAACGGAATACCATTCATTGCTGAAGCAGATACCACATTCCTCCATCCCTTCTGAGCCTTCTCAACTTTATCCTTAAAGAAAGGATCAAGCAGCAGATTGGTTAAGGCCGGATCGTTATCAAATGCCTCCTTGATCTTACCGAGAAAAGCCGAACGGATAATGCATCCGCCGCGCCACATCAGGGCTATCCCTCCGTAATTGAGATCCCATTTGTATTCCCGGGCAGCAGCCTGAATCAATGTATAACCCTGTGCATACGAGACTATTTTTGATGCATATAAAGCCTCCCTCAGATCCCTGATGAACTCACCTTTCTTGCCTTTGAATGAGGATGTTATGCCTTTCAGTATCCTGGAAGCTTTAACTCTTTCATCCTTAACAGCCGACAAACATCTTGAAAAGACCGCTTCACCAATAAGTGTAAGGGGTATCCCCAGGTCCAGGGCAGCTACTCCTGTCCACTTGCCAGTACCCTTTTGTCCGGCTGTGTCAAGTATTTTATCCACAAGAGGTTTTCCATCAGTGTCTTTATATGCAAGTATATCCCTGGTAATTTCAATTAGATAGCTATTGAGTTCACCTTCGTTCCATTCCATGAACACCTTATGCATTTCATCCGCATCCATATGAAGGAGATCTCTCATTATATGGTACGCCTCGCAGATAAGCTGCATATCACCGTATTCAATACCATTATGCACCATCTTAACAAAATGGCCTGCGCCATTATCTCCAACCCAGTCACAGCAGGGAGTCCCGTCCTCAACCTTTGCTGCTATTGCCTGGAATACCGGCTTGACATGCGGCCATGCTTCCTTCGATCCGCCAGGCATGATTGAAGGGCCAAGCAAAGCTCCCTCTTCACCTCCTGAAACACCAGTTCCGATATAAAGAAGTCCCTTGCTTTCAACATAAGCTGTCCTTCTGTTCGTGTCGGGGAAATGAGTGTTTCCTCCGTCAATAATTATATCACCCTTACCGAGATAGGGGAGAAGAGTATTGATCATATCATCCACCGCGCTTCCTGCCTTGACCATTATCATCACTTTCCTGGGCTGGCTGAGTGAGTTTACAAACTCCTCTATTGAATGCGCTCCGAAAATATTTTTTCCTTTTGCCCTTCCTGAAATGAAATTGTCGACCTTTTGTAAAGTACGATTGTATACTGTTACGCTGAATCCCTTGCTTTCCATATTAAGTACCAGGTTTTCACCCATAACTGCAAGTCCTATTAGTCCGATGTCTGATTGTCTGTTCATATGTTAAATATTAATTAGTTATCAATGTTAATATAGTTGCTTGTTGCTTGTTGCTCGTTCCTTGTTCCTGGTTTAACCAGCAACTATTTCTTATAATACTCCTTCCCCACCTCATCCATTATTTTACTCGTTCTTGCTGCTGTAATACCGGTGCTCACAACTCCATGACCTTTAC